>Ga0209288_10000033_pt1 | contig 42507 bp, 41 predicted proteins | sample PPLLaktember2015_4_FD_187261 | JGI IMG/M metagenome (GOLD analysis project Ga0209288, IMG submission 187261) | Freshwater sediment microbial communities from Prairie Pothole Lake near Jamestown, North Dakota, USA - PPLs Lake P8 Core (1) Depth... | ecosystem: Environmental > Aquatic > Freshwater...
CTCCCGGCGGGCCCTGGCGTCCGCTTCGTTGATGAGCCCGGCGTTCAGATCGGCGTCGATGGCCATCTGCTTGCCCGGCATGGCATCCAGGGTGAAACGGGCCGCGACTTCGGAAATACGTCCGGCACCCTTGGTTATGACGATGAATTGTATGATGACCAGGATCATGAAGATGATGAACCCGACCACGTAATTCCCCTGCACCACGAAATTACCGAATGAGTTGATGACTTCCCCGGCATACCCTTCACCCAGGATGAGCCTGGTTGAAGCCACGTTCAGGGACAAACGGAGCAGGGTGACGATCAAAAGCATCCCCGGGAAGACCGAAAGGTCGAGGGGACGCGTGATATATAAGGTCGAAAGCAGAATTATCAGTGAAAACGTGATATTGAAAGCGAGCGCGAAATCGAGTAGTCCGGCAGGCAGCGGGATAATGAGAACTCCGATAATCGCGATCACCGCAACTGCCAGCGCTATATCGGAACGCTGCACCAGTTGAGAAAGGAAAGTCCGGTCCGCCGCCATCTTACGCTACCCCTTTCCCTTTCAGGCGATAGACGTACGCCAGAACTTCGGCGACCGCCTTGTATAATTTTTCCGGGACATAAGCGCCGATATCGCACATCTTGAACAGGGCCCGCGCCAGCGGCTTGTTTTCCACGATCGGGATTTCATGCTCGGCGGCGATTTCCTTGATCCGTTCGGCCAAAAGCCTCTCCCCTTTGGCGACCACCATCGGAGCCTCCATCTCGTCCCGTTCGTACTTCAAAGCCACCGCGATATGGGTCGGGTTGGTGACCACCACATCGGCCTTCGGAATCTCATGCATCATGCGCTGACGCGACATCTCCCGCTGAATCTGCCGGACCCGAGCCTTGATTTGCGGAGAACCTTCGGTTTCCTTCAGTTCTTCGCGGATTTCCTGCTTGCTCATCCGGATCCCCTTTTCGAAGTCGTACTTCTGATAAGCGTAGTCGATAATGGCCAGGATCAGGAGAACCCCGGAAATTTTGAGGGTGGTCGTCAGGGCCGTGATTCCCATGGCGCTGGTGAAAAACTCGACCGAGTTGTCGCCCAGGGCAAAGAAAGAATCCATATCGGAGGCGATGCATTTATATGCGACAAAGCCCACTATGGCGATTTTCAGCAGGTCGCGAACCAGCTGGAACAGCGAGCGGGTCGATACCAGCCGCTTGAAACCGCTTACGACATTCAGCTTGTCGAATTTCGGTTCCAGCGTTTTGGCCGATACCATGAACCCGACCTGCAGCACGTTCACGGCGTACGCGATTACGGTCAGAACCAGAAGAATCGGGGCCAGGATAATAAAGAATCCGATGACTCTCTGGCTTATGAAAGCCATCATCGCTTCGATGCCGCGATCCATCTTCGGAGCTTCCGTGAAAATATAAATCATGAGCTTTTTGATTTGATCGCCCAGCGACGGCCCCAGGATGTACAGGGTGGTCGCCCCCAGAAGCAGTATCACCGCGGAATTCAATTCCTGCGAACGGGGGACTCTCCCCTCTTCACGAGCCTTCTGTCTGCGGCGCGGGGTTGCTTGTTCGGTGCGTTCCTGGAATTGGTCTTCCGCCATTTCTCTATCCTTATGCTCCCGCCAATCCGCTCACCAGATTCAGGACTTGACCGTCGAGCAGCATCAATGATTTATCAATGAGAATGCGAAACACCGGCAGCGACAGCGCCATCACCAGGAAACCGATGCCGATATTTATGGGAATACCGACGATGAAAATATTCATTTGCGGGACGGTCCGTGCAATCACCCCCAGTGCCACCGAGATTAAAAAGAGCGTGATCATGACCGGGGCGCTGATCTTGACCGCCATAACGAAACTGTATGCCGAAAATTTTATCAGAAGTTCCCAGACATCTCCTGAAAACGTCGCCGCCCCGATCGGAAGAACCTTGTAGCTGTCGGCAAATCCTGATATGATGGCATGATGACCATCTATGGCCAGGAATATCAGACTCCCGATAATCACCCAGAATTCCGAAACTACCGAAGTCTGTTCCGATGCGTCGGGATCCAGCACCTGCGCCATCATCAACCCCGACTGGAATCCGATAATTCCGCCGGCCATGCGGATTCCGTAAAACAGAAGCGCAAAGAAAAAGCCGATGATAAGCCCGATCAGAAGCTCCTTTGCCGCCAGCGCGGCCAAAAGCCAGAGCGAACCCATCGGCGGGACCCCTTCGAGGGAAATCGCCGGGACGAGAAGAATCCCCATCAGGACCGCAAGTCCGGCCTTGACCGTCGCGGGGATATTGTTTCTGCTGATTAAGGGAGCGGTTATGAACAATCCGCCGGCTCGGAACGCTATCAAAAGCAGCGCCTGGAGCTTGTCAGCGGTATAATTTACGAATTCCAGCAAGTCTTTCTTACCTATACTTCGGGTTACTCGTCAAGACTTTAATTCAATTCACATGCCGACTCCGCAGGACTTCCTGAAATTTTATAAGTTATTGGGATACATCATGATAGAAGTGCGCCGCCGAAAGGCCGGGAATGACTTAAAGGCCAAAAGAGGAAAGTTCTTCCGGCCGTCCGAGAAATATTTTCAAACCGGGATTAAAGGCTGGGGATGATGTTGAAGATCCTTCTGGTGAAATCGAGTACCTGGTTTATCATCCAGGGCATGAATATTATCAGCGACAGCGCCACGATGACGATTTTGGGAATAAAGGTCAAAGTCATTTCGTGGACCTGGGTCACAGCCTGGAATATCGAGATCATGAGACCGATTAATAGTCCCGACAACAACATTGGCGCCGATATCAACAGCATCGTGATAATTGCCTCTCGTCCCACCGTTATGACCATTTCAGCAGACATGCGCTCCTCCGGTTAGTAAAACGATTCCACGAGTGATTTGACCAGCAGATACCAGCCGTCGACCAGCACGAACAGTAGTATTTTGAACGGCAGGGCCACCATGATGGGCGGGAGCATCATCATCCCCATCGACATCAATACCGAGGCCACCACCATGTCGATTATCAAAAACGGTATGAATATCAAAAACGCGATTTCGAATCCGGTCCGCAGCTCAGAAAGCACGAATCCCGGAATCAGGACATGCAAGGGAATATCGTCCGGAGATTCCGGCCGTTCCATGTGAGCCAGGTTGATGAACAGGGCCAGGTCTTTTTCGTCGGCCTGCGCCAGCATGAACTGACGGAACGGCTTGATTCCAAGTTCATAGGCCTGGTCGAGCGTGATTTTTTCTTCCATGTACGGTTTCAGGCCGTCATTGTACGCCTGGTTCACCGCCGGACTTATGATAAAGAAGGTCAGAATCAGCGATAGCGACAGGATCAACTGGTTCGGCGGAAGCTGCTGCGATCCCATTGCCTGCCGCAGAAATCCCAGCACTATCACGATTCTGATGAATGAAGTCATCATCAGAATTATCGACGGCGCCAAAGTCAGAACGGTCAATAAAATCACAATCTGAATCGTCGCCGAGAGATCACTCGGGTCGGATATCTTATCGACCTCGAGCGTGATTTTGGGAATCGCCTGCGCCTGGACGGTGGTCGTCATGATACTGAAGACCGCGCAGAATATAAGAATAGTACCTATTAACTTTTTCATATCCTATTGAAACAGTCAAATCCTATTTCGGCGACTTCCTGTCGCCGCGTTATTCAATTGTTATGCGGCCTGTGTCTTGCTTTTCTTGGGCGAAAACATGACCGCCTTCAAACTGCCGAATCCCAGATTGTCGACCCTTCCCTTCGCCGAATCCAGGATACTCTTGAAACCGGCCGGCTTCCTGCCGGACGCGGCCTCTTTCAAAACCTTTAGCGTTTCCTCCGGGCCGAGTTCCGCCAGGACCGAAATGGCATTGTCCGCAATGCCGATCAACACCGCCCTATCGGAATACCGCACCAGGGCGACACTCTTTTTCGGCGCCACCGCCGAACTTTCGATGACTTCGATCATCCTTCCGCCGGTTCCCGGCAGACCGGAACTCATCATTTTCTTCAGCAAAAACAGAAATCCGTAAATCGCGGCCACTACCAGAAGCAGTGCGCCGATCAACTTCAAGACCGGCAGCAACAACGACTCGCTTTCCTTTCCCCCGAAACCCTTGAAGGAGTCCTCGGAGGTATTGGCGTTTCCGCTCGGCGTACTATGCTGCACCGTCGGAACATCCGCCGCCGGGCTCATTTCCTGCGCCCCGGCTTTCCCGAACTTGGCCATGACGAAAGCCGCCGATACGATCAGCAGGATGATAATCTTGAATGTCAGCCCTTTGCGTTTCATTCGAGATTCCTGATCCTTTCTTCTGCCGACACCAACTCGGTAATGCGAAGACCGAAATTCTCCTCGACCACGACCACTTCTCCGCGCGCCACCGTCTTCTGGTTGACCAGGAGATCGACCGGCTCGCCGACCAGTTTATCGAGTTCGACCACACTGCCGGGCCCGAGCGAGAGAATATCCGAAATATTCATCCGGGTCCGCCCCAGTTCGATCGAAACCGGCAAATCGACGTCCATCAACAGGTCGATATTTCTCGACTTGCCTCCCCCCTCGCCGGGTGAAAGCTGCTGAAATTCCGCCCTGCTGACCGATGTCTGCTGAGCCTTCTGTTGTCTCCGGCCGGATTCTTCTTCCTGCGGAATGGAGGCGCTGTCAAAGAGCCCGCCCGAACCGGACGTATTGGAATCTTTGGCCTGAGCCATCGCGGCATCGAGGTCTTCCTGCGAAAGCAGTCCGTTCGATCCTCCGGAACTCGAATCCTCCGGAACGTCGTCCATCGACATCAGCATCGCTTTTTCTTCGTCGGTCATCGCCGCCATTTCATCCTCGGAAAAATCCGGATTATCTCCCTGGGGCGAAGCTCCTCCCGCGGGAGCACCTTCACTTTTCGGCGCTTCATCGACCGCGACAGCCCCTCCGCTCGCTTCGGGCACAGGGTCTACCCCGGCCGATATATCCGGCATTTCGTTCGAACCTTCGGCTATATTATCGGCAGCCTGCCCGGACTCGAGAGCGGCGGCGGAATCATTGGATGCTCCCGATGCCGCCTTCGCATCCTGCGAAGAATTGTCCTGGACCGGAGTCTCTTCCGGAGCCGGAACATTTTTTTCTTCGTCCATTAAAAATTCTCCTTTCTGATTACCGGATTAAGCCCGGTAATCTGACAGGCTCGTCTTCTTCCAAACAATCCCGGGCGGCAGAAATACTTCAGTTTCCCGCCGACCATCAGTTCCGCCGGTGCAATGATTTTGCGCTCGGTGGAAATCACATCCCCGACCTTGAGAGCCAGAAAATCTCTCATCTTCAGGGTGGTGGAAGCCAGCCGCAGCGCCAGTTCCACGTCAACTTTGTCGAGGTTATCTTTATTTTTCTTGCGGCTCGCTTCACCGTCGATCCGTTTCGTGGAATCGATCCAGTTCTGCGCCGACAGTTTGCTTAATATCGTCTCCAGGGTGACATAGGGATAACATATCGTCATCAATCCGGTGGTGTTGAACAGCTTCAGCTGCAGCGAGACCACGATCACGGTTTCACCGGCCGGGATAATACGGATGAATTGCGGGTTGGTTTCGAGCGATTTCTGCTCGATGCGTATCTTCGTAATATTCACCCAGGACTTTTCCAGGTCGGTATAGATCTTGGATGCGATTCTCCCCATGACCGATTTTTCGATTCCGGTCAATTCCCGTTCGATTTCGAGTATCTTATTGCCTCCGCCGAACATCCGGTCGATGAAGGCGAAGGTCAAGGTCGGATTGTAGTCGATAATGCAAAGACCTTCCAGCGGCGGAACTGCGATCGTGTACGAGCAGGACGGCGACACCAGCGACATAATGTATTCCGAGTAGTTGATCTGGTCGACCGAAATCAAATCGACATCCACCATGGTGCGAAGCATGGCCGATAATGTCGATCCGATTTGCGCCGCGAAGTTGTCATGCATGTTTTCCAGCGTCCTGACCTGGTCTTTGGAAACCCGGTTAGGGTGCTTGAAATCGTACGTGGCAATCACCCGCGATTCTTCGGCGGCGTGCGACTGAGATGAATCCGCCTCCTGTTCGCTCGCCGACACGGTCGTCAACAGGGCATCGATTTCGTCCTGTGAAAGGATCTTCGCCACTTATCGTTACTCCCTATTGCAGCACGAAGTCCGTGAAATAGACTCCCTGCAAATCCTGTGAATTCAACAATTGCTCCACCCGCCTTTTTATCTGGTAACGGGTGATTTCCTTTTCCTTGGCGTCGGAAAGCTGTTCCAGCGTCTTGGAACCCAGGATCGTTATCAAGGCGTCGCGGATCATCGGCCGACGGCTCTCGAACTGCTTTACCGCTTCTCCCGCCGTCATCTCGAATCCGATCGAGCAAGACAGGAATCTGGTCCCGCCGGTTCCGGAAGGATTGACGATGATATCGTCGACCATCACCATCTCGGTATGAGACGGCGCCGCCGTATTGCTATCCTCTTTCGCGGCCTGTTTGGAGGACTCTTCTTCATGCGACCCGGATTTACCCAGGAATTTCGTCCCGCCGAAATACCCCCCAGCCACCATGATCACCGCGATGATTATGTAAAGTACCGGTCCCCCCAGTTTCTTTTTGGGAGGAGCTACCGGCGTTTCGGTCGAAGTCGTGGCTTCGAGTTCGGGTTCCGGTCCTTTTTTAGGCATATCCTAACTCCTCTGTGTTTCTTTCTCTTTCACGTCTATCCCGAAGGAAAGCCGCTTGAAATCGGCGACTTTCCTGATTATCTGGTCGGGCGTCTCCTTTACCATTATCTTCTTCCCGTCGGTCAGACTGATTATGGTGTCGGGACTGGACTCGACGAACTCGATCAACTCCGAGTTTATGACTATTTCGCTGTTATTCAAGCGTGTTACTTTAATCACGGCTCAACTCATTATCTCTTCAGGTTTACCAGTTCGTCCAGCATGGTGTCGGAGGTGGTGATAATCCTGGCGTTGGCCTGGAATCCTCTCTGCGCTGTAATCATCGAAGTGAATTCCTGAGAAATATCTACCGTGGATGATTCCAGGGCGCCGGAGGAAATCGAACCGGAAATGGTTTCGCCGGCCACCCCGACCCGGGCTTCACCCGAGTTCGATGACGACCGCCAGAGCGAATCGCCGGATTTGCTCAGACCGGACACGTTATTAAAATCGGCCACGGCAATCTGGGCCAGCACCCGGCTGACGCCGTTGGTGAATATGCCGTAGATACTGCCTCCCTGGTCGATGGATATACTATCGAGAACACCCACGCTGTAACCGTCCTGCGACATGATCGACGCCGAATTAGCTCCCGCGAAACCGGTCAGACCGTCGGTCAGGCCGATTGAACCGGGATCGATTTCGATGGCCGAAAGACCCGCGCCGGTGTTGGGATTGAAGGTGATACCGGAGGCTCCGCCGTTGTACGTGAACGACAGCAGTGAACCGTCGGTATTGAATCGGGCCACGCCGCTTCCGCCGGATGTAATGGTTTCGTTGGCGTTGAAACCGGCCGTCCAGTTCCATTCGTTGGCATTATGCGACTTGGTGAACGTCAGCGTCAGCGCGTGCGTTCCCCCCTGAGTATCGTAAACGGTAATGGATGTACTGTGCTGGGTGTCTTCGGTGTTAATCACCGCCGTCCCCGCCGTAAGTCCCGTATCCGGGGTGCGGATTGTCACACCGCCGCCGCCCAGACCGGTCACTCCCTTGGCCAGACCGTCGTTGGGATCGACATAAACTCCCAGCGACACCGCCGGCTGCTGCACCCCGCCGTTGGGCAGAAAAACGTCGCTCACCGCGAAAGTATGATCGGTGCCGTTGTTTCCGACCAGGGTCGAACCGTCGGCTACGCCGAATATCACACCCGCGATATTGTTGATATCGCCGTCGACACCGTTATTGATGCTCAGCGGCGAGGCCTGTCCGAAGACTTCCGAAAGGATATCCGGACCGCCGTTATCGGTCGCAGTAACATTGTACGAAGCACCCGGAGTGTCCCGCGTAATCGTCAGTTCGCCTCCGGCCGACAATGACGCCGTCACACCCGGAATGGCGCTGATCGCGGTAATCAAATCCCCCACGGTGGGATCGGCAAAGCCCGAAAGATCTATCAAAGACCCCGGACCGCCGTCGACCGAAATCGTAAAGCCGGTCGTGTCGATCGCAGCGTTAATCGACGACAGCGTCGTCGCCAGAGTCAGCGGTCCGCCGGTGACATTCGTTCCCGTAAATGTCGACTGGGTTGACGGATTCGTCCGCGGAACGCCGTTGGCGTCAAGAACCACCTGCGAAACATTGGTTTCGAAATTGAAATCGGTGCCCGCTCCGGCCACCGTCCGATTGATCTGTATTTCCCGTCCTACAATAACGGTTCCGGCCATGATATCGACCAGCTGTGCTTCCAGGTCGTCGATTTCATTGATCGCCGACACCAGGTCGCCGACCGTGGAATTGACGGTCAGACCGGTGATAACGTCGCTCCGCGCGCCGTTATCGCGGCTGATGGTAAAGTTGGAAGTATCGGTCACCCCCAGCGAAGCCAGGGTCATGTTTGCCGAAAGAATCGCTCCCGGGTTGCCGGTTCCGTCATCGGCGATGTTCGCACCCATAAAGGTCGAACGGGTCGCCTGAGTCCCGGTAATGGTCAGGGTATGCACCCCGCCGGCGCCGTTGGCCGCCTCACCGTTCACGATGGTTATATTCGATGTCCCCGTGGATGCCAGAGTCGCTTCCGAATCGGTCGCGGTGGAATCGAGGTTATTTGCTACGGTTACCGAAGTCGTGGCCCGAGCCGGGTCCTGCTGACCGAACGGAACGGTAATGTTACCGATCGGACGGGTCACCTGTATCTGCCCGGTGTTGTCAGCCATGCGTCCCTGGACATAAAGTCCGCTGGCCGGATCGACCAGGTTGGAATCGGCATCGAAGCTGAAGGCTCCGTTCCGGGTATAGAATACCCCGGAATTATTGGAGAGGATAAAGAATCCCGAACCCTGTATCGCCAAGTCGGTCACCTGCCCGGTCGATTCCAGTCCCCCCTGTTGAAACAGGTTATCGATCGTCGATACCTGCATCCCCAGGCCGAGCTGCACCGGATTAGTTCCGCCGGAAAACGCCGTCGGTCGTCCCGCTCCTCTGTAACTTTGAACCAGAGCTTCCGTGAAGATCGCCCGGCCGGTCTTGTACCCGACCGTATTGACGTTGGCAATGTTATTACCGATCACGTTCATGCGGGTCTGGTGATTTCTCAGACCCGAAACTCCGGAGTAAAGAGATGCCATCATATCAGCACTTCCTCCTCACTTGCGAAAGAAGCCTCCCCGTTTCAAACGGGGTCCAGCTTGTTTCATTGTATGTTTCTATTATCATCACTCTTTCCGTTATAGTATGACCGCCGAATCGATCGAGGTGAAAACCCCTTCACGGAGATTCTCGCGGCTGAAAGCCGAAATCACCGTGCGGTTCTGCACCGAAACCACGTAGGCGGCGTTATCATCGAGTATCAAGGCCTCGCGGGCTCCCTTGCCGGCGGCCTTGTCGACCGCTCCGGCCAGCTGTTCCAGCTTGGCGGGAGACATATCGATTCCCCGCGAGAATATCCTCGCCGAAGCATGTTTCGAAAAATTCAGGTTGCTCGCTTTCCCGAGTTCCTCGGCAAAGGTGCTTTTTGCATCCTTGCTTTCGCTCTTTTCGATTTTCGCCTGGGGCTGGACCTTGTTCCGCCCCGCGATTTCAAGCAGCCTTAAATTCGTATCGTACTGGTTTATCTGCATATCTCGGCTCCCTTTCAGGAATCCTCTTCCGGATTGTACTCCCCGATATAGCGGATATCCGCCAGCGGGATTTCCACACCGTTCACCTGAAGGTACGCGGAACCTTCCTTGTAACTGACCGCCGTTACCTTCCCGGTCAACAGCGTCGAGGGATTGAACGACTCCCCGTCCTTATCGAGCGCCGTTATACCGATCGTATAATAGCCCTCGTCAACCCGGTTGCCGCGGCTGTCCCGGCCGTCCCAGGTAAATGTCTGGGTTCCGGCGCCGAGGTCTTCGGCATCGATGGTCCGGATTTTATTCCCGCTGCTATCGTATATGTTGATTTCCGCTTCACTGGCGTACCTGTCGGTGATAAAACTGATGCCCGGCTCATTGATATCGTCGAGATACACCCCCGAATACGACGCCGATACTTCCTTGCCGATCAGCGAAGTCGCCATGGTATTGTTGATGGTCTGCATCTGGAGGTAATCCCAATCCAGCGACTGCTGCAGCGATTCGTTGATATTGGCCATCTGCTCCAGCGATGAAAACTGCGCCAGCTGCGCCACGAAATCTTCATCCTGCATGGGATTCAGAGGATCCTGATGTGTCATCTTGGTAATCAGCAGTTGCAGGAAATCGTCCTTCCCCAGTTCCTTCTGCGCCGCCGCGGTAATCGAATTACCGCGCGAATCGGTCGCTACCGGTGATATCAGTCCCATCGTTTACTCCTTTACGCGAAACAATTCACTCCGCCCGCCCCGATGTACTGCCCTAACCGATTAGTACCTCCGACGATTGCGGATTGAATCGAATAATTACCGAAACTCTTCTGGCTGCGAGCCGTCCCTTTGCCGAACCGGGCCATGGTGCGATCGCCGGAATTTTCACCCACCTGCGATCCCCCCACCGAAACCTGGAAAGCCTCCACCCGGATTCCCTGGCGGTCGAGCTGCTGCATCAGTTGATTCAAATTGGATTCCACCGCCGTCTTCGCCGCCGCGGTATCGACTACCAAACGGGCGCTGAGTCCGTCGTGGAACGTGGTCAAGGTCATCCGAACCGGACCGAGATGTTCCGGTTCCATCTTTATCATTACTGTACGATTGTCGAGATTTTTGCCGTCGTTCAATTCCGACGGAACCACGAACCGAACCGGCGGAGCCTGGATCTTTTCAGTCTCCATAATGTTCGTGGAACTGCTTTGACTCTGAACGGTCATATCGGCGTCGGTCTTAACCTGTACCGAGGCTTCAGCGGATTGACTCTTTGACTCAACGGCCTTGCCGTCGAACAGAGCTTCGAATGTCCCCTTATCGCCGTCCGTCTTCAATGCCAGCTCTTTCAGGCTCACATTGGATTGCACGCCGCTCCCCGCTTCGCGGTTCATATCAAAAGCCGCCTCCTCTTCACCGGTCTGTCCCTGAGAAATATTGGTACCGTCGGTGATGCGGACCGGAGCCGGAGTGTTGACCTGCTTCAGATCGGTAACCGGCTGTTCCTTGATGGCTGAATTGATTTGCAGCTCTTTTATATTAAGGACCGATTTGAAAACATCGACCGCCTTGGCCTCATCCCCCTTAACTTCGGGATTGACCGGCTTGAGATTGTCCTCAATGATAACGGTCGGCTCTGCGGCAACGGAAGTCCGCAATGCCGCAATGTTGACATTCTGCGGAATACTATTATATACCTCGGGCCGTTGAATTGCCTCAGGTTCGGATTGGAGTTTAACCTGCGGCATCAAAACATGATTTTTAACATTAATCGGAATTTCTTCATTTTCATTATTTATGGCATTGGCTTGACTGGCTTCATCCGGAACCGCCACGGTCGCGATTCCTTCCGGAAGAGCCATCATACTGACCGGCTGCACTATAATAACGTCATCGGTCGGCACTGCCTCATTGCCGGAATTCTGCTCCTGCAATAACTGCGGATTTTCTTCAAGATGATTTACTCCGAGCGGAAGAATTGCCTGCGGGATATTTAGAATATTGCCCTGAGTTTCCTGCGTTCCAGCTCCCAGAATATTCTCCATGAAAGACATTTCCTGATCACCGGTCATTCCCAGCGCCAGGATTTCCGAGAAAACCATTCCCGTGATTTTCCCGTCAACCGCCGGCTGTCCGCCTAAAGGAATCATCCCTTTCGCGTCACCGGGATTCTGAAGGCCTAATATGTTTAAAAACGGGTTCATCTATCAATCCAGCAGCGTTATCATCTTGGTTGAAATTCTGGCCGCTCGTTTCGGAGGCATCAGCCCCAGGATTTTGGCGGCATTTTGCGACTTCATTTTCGGGAGAATTGCCAGCACGATCTTGTCTTCGAGGTTTTCAAAAAGCGCCGCAACCTCTTCCGGTTTCATGCTGTCGTACAATCTGGCGACACTGGCCACCCGGGCCGATTCCACCTGCTCGACACGAGCCAGCGCCCGGTCGATTTCATTTTTGCGGGTTTCGAGGTCTTTTTGGTTCTGTTCGAGTTCCGCACGAAGAGTGCTGATCTGCTTTTCTTCTTTATTAAGGCGGGCCATTTCCTTCTGAATCCAGTTCAGGGTATCCACCGAATCCTGCACCGACATCCCGGCTGCGGCAAAACCGGAAACAGTGTCGCCTCCGGAATACTTGTCGCTCGCCGTTTCGGCCTTCTGTTCCTGTTCCTGCATATAATTGAGGAAACCGAGCTCGGCCATCGCTTCCGAAGTATCGAAACTCAAATCTTTCTGCTGCTTCATTAAGGTGTATTCCGCTTCGAGCTTGGTCATTGATTCCTCGGTCGTTTTCTGAGGATCTGCCACGTTCCCTTTGGCATCCAGCACTTCCTTTTGTGCCATCATTTCCAGTTCCTCCAGCCAGCTTTGAGCCTTGACAGGCTTTTCAGCTTCCGGCTTCGGCTCGGCTGAGGCTTCGGTTTGTTCGGAGGATTCTTCGGGAACCGCTTCATCGGCTTGTCCGAAATACTGCACGGCTGCGAAAGCCAGGACCAGCGTAACGAGTCCGACTCCGGCCGGAATGAGCAGCTTTTTAAGCAGACTCTGTTTAGGCTGCTGTTTGCCCTGTTCGGTATCTTCGAGATCGCTGTCGTCAAGTCCCACAACCTCCGGAACACTACTGCCTTTTAGTTCTTCTGTATCACTCATGGCACACGTACAAATGCTATTTCTCCGTGAATACTTTAATCAACCCCCGTGCCAACTTTACAGACAGAGAGATAAATGGTTGATTTAGAGGGACTTATATAAACGGAGAAATCTCAAAAGAAAAATATTCCAACTGCTTTCAGGAAACCTTTTCCGGTTGGGTGGGAAAGGAATTCAATCGTAAATTCAAAATTTACAAATTCAATTGCAAAGGCGGGTAAGAAAAACTATATTTTTACAATTACACAAGGTCAGTTTTTTCTTTTATGCCAATTATGGGACTATGAATCTCGGCATTAAAGCGAGGCTATTGTATCCGTGAATATTAACCTAAATCTAAAGACTAAAGAATGGGACTGTGCTATGAGGCATTTATTCTTTCTATTTTTCGGGGTAATCGCCCTTTTGGGCTTTACCCTGAATTGCGGGAATTCTTCAGGAAATGGGAATAATAATCCCAGCGGACATGAATCAAATGCTATAATAACTGAGATTGCCTCTGGGGGATTTTTTCCATGTTGGTCAAATGATGGTAACTTTGTAATATTCTCTTCAAGACAGCCATGTATGGGATCCACTGAAGATCATGATATCATGATAGTCCCTGCTGCTGGGGGAACAGCACAATCAGTGGCATCGACATCAGATGGCACGACATCTGGATACATTTACCCGTCAGTATCTCCAACAGAACCAGTCGCGGTATTTTCACGATCATTTATTGCGTCGCCGATCGGAGGCATACAAGGAGCAGATTTGTACAAAGTAAACCTCGATGGTACTAGTCTAAGTAGGGTGACTACGGGTAACCAATATCCATCCTGGCCAAGCTATTCGCCAGATGGTAGTCGTATTGCCTATATTTGTTCACATGATATTTATATTTTACCGACGAATTCTGGAGCAAGCCGCTTCACTCTTACATCATTTAATGAAACTGGGCCACTTATATGGTCGCCGAATGGTGCTAAATTGATCTTCTTATCTAATTCAAGTGGAACTTATCTCCAATACATAATGCCGGTCGTTGTCGGCGCAAGCGCGGAGAGAATTAACATCAATGGTATGGTTGCTGACTGGGAGAGAAGCGGTGCTCACCGATGGTTGGTAATAAGGGCTGGTGACGGAATCTATGCAATGAATGAAGATGGAACTGGCGAAGTTCGACTTATCCAGGACGCCACAGTTACGAATAGCACTCAGGCAAAATGGTCCCCTGACGGAAAGAAGATAACCTACGGTGGGCCGTGTGCAATTAAAGTAGCCACGAATTTCTGAACTAGTAGACGGTTCCGTAGGGCGGGAGCAACGTCGAAGATCCTGAGCTTCGAAGGGCGGTTTTGACTTCACAATTAAACCGTTATGGTTTAATTGTCTCCATATCCCCCCCGCAATTTCACTACCAAAACCGGTAAAACACCCTTTTAGGGTGTTAAAAGCTGTCTAAGGCAACTCTTTTGGCTTTTGCCTCAACGTATTCTAGGGCCAAATATTCCTACCCCCCCCCCGCAAAATCACGACAACTTCAATGGTGAAAATTCACCGCCCCCCTTATATAGAGGAGCTCTATAACTATGCCCGTCACCCCCAAACGCTGTCAAACCCTTGCCATTTTTGATATTTGGCGTTGTCTTTCGATTGCCGGGATAATTTCCATTTTACCACTACACTTTGGCCGGAAAGATAAAATACAATGTGTGTCAATTATGAAAAACAAACCCATTTCATCGCACTATACACGGAGACATCGACTTACAGCGAACGATCCCCAACCCGCACCACCATACCACCCCCGTTTTTGCCGCATAACCGCCGTCAATAATGGGTTCCTGACGGGTGAGCCGAGCGGTAGGTCGAAACCTTTACGGTTTCGACAAGCTTTTTCTCGAAGAGAAAAAGTGAAATCAGGACGTCGCGGTTTTGAACGAGTTCCGTCTCGCGGAACCAGTGAGAAACCCGACATTATTTTCGTACGACTTATCCCCCCACTACTCCCCCACCAGATACCCCTTCTCCGTCCCGGTTACGGTCAGCTTAATGACCTCTTTCCCCCCGGCCGCCTCTTTCGGAAGAAGCACCTGGAGATAATTATCGGTCACCCCGTGATACCGCCCGCCGTTGATTCCGGCAAACGATTCGGATATGGCATAAACGGTCTTCCCCACTTCCCGCTTGAGTGCCTCGGAATGCCTCCGGTCGGATATCCCCCGCAAAATCCTGTTGCGGGTCTTTATCTCCTCCGGCCAGACCTTCCCCGTCATCTTCGAAGCCGCCGTCCCCGGCCGATCCGAATAGCTGAATACGTGCAGATAATCGATAAGCCCGAAATCCGCTACACGCATCGATTCCGCGAAATCCCTTTCGGTCTCTCCCGGGAACCCCACTATTATGTCCGCGCCTATCACCACTCCCGGAATGGCGTTTTTTATCTTTTCGAGGGTGTCGAGATACTTCCGCGAATCGTACGGCCGTTTCATCAGCTTCAATATCCGGTCCGACCCCGATTGCAGCGGCACATGCAAATGCCGGCAAACGCGCTCACGCGCCGTCTTAACGGTATCGATCAGCCTGTCCGTAATTTCCTGCGGCTCGATCGACGACAGCCGAATCCGAAAAATATCGGTCTTCTCGAATATCGCCTGCACCAGTTCCGCCAGCGATTTCACTTCCGGAGTCTTGTACTTCCCGATATGCACCCCGGTCAGAACCACTTCGTTGTACTTATGGTTGGACAAATTCTGGATTTCGGCGATGATTTCACCTGCCGGACGGTTGGTCACCGGCCCCCGTACCGAGGGAATAATGCAGTAGGAACAGCGCTGGTCGCAGCCGTCGCCGATTTTCACCCAGGCCCGGTTATGCCGGTAAAAATCCTCGATGAGGTTTTCGCCGTTATATTCGACATCGGCGTCGAACAACTCGGGATACGACCGCTTGATGATTTCGACCGCATCCTCTTTCTCGGCGTTCTTCAGCACCAGGTCGACCCCGTTCAGCCGCGCCACTTTTTCCGGCTCGGCGTCGACATAACACCCGATCACCACCACCGGAGCCTTCCCGTTTTGCCGCACCGCTTTGGATATGACACTCCGATTCGAGGCATCCGCCCGCGCCGTCACCGTGCAGGTATTGATGATGAACAGATCGGCCTCTTCGCCGTTGTCGGTCCGCTTGAACCCATAATTATTCAGCGCGACTGCGATTTTTTCCGTCTCATACTGGTTGAGCCGGCAGCCGATCGTCTCCATCACATACTTTTTCATAACATTATAATATACGGGATTCGCCCAAAAATAAAGCCCCGCGTTTCCACGGGGCTTCGTTTTTATTTCAAGCGCCTCGCGGCGTTGAATTTACTGCGGCTGTTCTTCCTCTCCACTACTTTCAAGAGTTTCACTCCTCGAATCTTTAGCGGAAGCGGTTTCTTCAGCAGGAGCCGTTTCGGCCGGTTCCGCACTTTCGGTCTCTCCGGTCAACCCTCCGGCTTGACCTGCCAGAGCATCCCCCATCGATACCGTCCGCGTCGGATGACCCGCCATGAATTGATCCAGTTCGGCTTTCTCCCGCTTCTTGTAATAGGCATCGACCGACAGCACGATCTTGTGCGAAGCCCGGTCGAATTCGATTACCTGCAGCGGAATCTGCTCCCCATCGGAAAACGCCTGGCTCGGGTTTTCGATATCCGGCTTGCTCAGCTGGTTGGTCGGAACGAATCCTTCCACCTCGCCGTCAAGCTCCACCGAAACCCCGCGGTCCATCACCCGCGTGATAGTCCCGAGACATTCCGAACCGACCGAATATTTCCGAGAAATCTTCGGCCACGGGTCTTCCTGAAGCTGCTTCAGGCCCAGCGAAATGCGGCGGTTGTCATGATCGATCTTGAGAATCTTGATATCGATCTTGTCGCCTTTCTTCATCAGTTCCGAAGGATGCTGGATTCGCTTGGTCCAGGACATATCGGAAATGTGAATCAGGCCGTCGATACCTTCTTCCAGCTCGATGAACGAACCGAATGCGGTCAGGTTGCGCACCTTGCCGGACACGATCTTCGCGACCGGGTACTTTTCTTCGATGGTTTCCCACGGATCCGGTTCCATCTGCTTGATACCGAGCGAAATCTTCTCGTTATCGCGATCGACCGAAAGCACCACGGCGTCGATCTTGTCGCCGACGTTCATGATCTTGGACGGATGCTTGATATGCTGCGTCCAGGACATTTCGGAAATATGAATCAACCCCTCGACGCCTTTCTCCAGTTCGACAAATGCGCCGTAATCGGTAATCGAAACCACCTTGCCGGTGACTTTCTTGCCGATGGGGTACTTCTCTTCGATGTTCTCCCACGGATACGGCGTGAGCTGTTTCAAGCCCAGCGAAATCCGCGAGGTCTTTTCGTCGAAATCGAGAATCTTGACCGAAATCGTATCGCCGAGATTGACCATTTCCGACGGATGCTTGATCCGTCCCCAGGACATATCGGTGATATGGAGCAGGCCGTCGACACCGTTCAGGTCGATAAAGACCCCGAAATCGGTGACGTTCTTGACCACCCCTTCGCGGACCTGGCCGACTTCGATCTCTTTGAGCAGCAGGGAACGTTTCTTCTCCCGCTCGTCTTCGAGAACGACCCGGCGCGATACCACGATGTTCCGGCGATTCTTGTTCAGTTTGATGATCTTGAAATCCATCTCGGTCCCGATCAGGGCGTCGAAATCCGGCACCTGGCGCAGCGAAATCTGCGAACCGGGCAGGAAAGCATCGACTCCCATGATATCGACCACCACGCCACCCTTGATTCTGCGGACCAGCCGGCCTTTGACCAGCTCGCCGGAATCGTGCTTTTCGTGGATGCGGTCCCATACTTTCATGAAATCGGCTTTGGACTTCGACAGCACCAACTGGCCGTTCTGGTCCTCGATCTGCTCGAGGAAAACCTCGATTTCGTCGCCGACTGAAATGTTAAGGGGGGGAGTGAATTCCCCGATCGGTATGATCCCTTCCGACTTGAACCCGACATCTACGATGACATCGTCACGAGTCACCCCGAGGACTTTCCCGGAAACGATTTCTCCCTCCCGGATATCCTTGATGGTGCTTTCGTAGATGTCCAGCAACCGTTCGTACTCCTGTTCGGAATACTGACTGCCGTGGATTTCGGTCAGCGTCATCGACGCCACCGCTACCACCTCAGGCGTCTGGATGTTCTCATCGGCAACCCGACTGGCGGCTTTCTCCGAAAGCCGTTTCATGCGGGCCGTCATGATGCGGTCTTCTTGTTCCGAATCCTGATCAAGTTCTTGATCGGTCAGTTCAAGCTCATCGGTTTTGACCAGTTTAACCTTTTTGGTTTTGGTCTTTTTTGACTTTGCCACCTTCCGTTTGGAAAGTGGAGCCGCCGCTCTGTCATCTCCATCTTGTCTGGATTTGGATGCGGACTTGTTCGCGGCTTTAGCCATGGTTAAAAGTTCCTCCTTAATACATATATTTATCCCGCGACGGCTTCCCGTCGGGGCGGGATATTCAAAGTTACGCTTCGGCTTTAACGCAAAACTCTTTATCTCTTTTACTGGGAGATTCCCGAGCGAAGCAGTAATTCTTCTTTGAGCGCCTTTATCCGGCGCATGATTTCTTCGGTAAGCTCGCGGTAGCCGAGTTTCGCATCATCATATCGGATAATCTCGCTTTTGTCAAGCGGTTCCCCGAAAATAACCCTCATTTTCTCTCTTCCCCAGAAAACATCCGAAAGCTTATCCGACCCGTGAATATAGGCCGGAACCACCGGAACCAGCGCTTTCCGGGCGATCATTCCCACTCCCGGCTTGGGATCAAGGAAATCCACATTCCGCGCCCGGGTTCCCTCCGGAAATATCACCACGCCCTGGTTCCGGCTCAGCAGCCCTTCAACCATATCAATTGCCGATTTGTCGATGGCTCCTCGACGGATTGGGTGAGCGTTCGTTTGTGAAATGAGCCAGCCGAAGATTTTGTTCCGAAAAAGCTCCCTTTTGGCCATAAAATGGACCGGGCGCCGGATACAACTCCCCACCAGTGGCGGATCTGCCAGCGATTTATGGTTGCTGGCGATGATAAATCCCCCCTCCTTCGGGATATTCTCATGCCCATAGCGGCGCAGGCGAAAGAAAACGCGGGCCGTCAGAAGTGACAGGGCCCATCCGGTCCGGTATAATAACATCATATGGTGGTGAGTTTCGTTTTGATTAATTTCACTATGCGCTCGACCTGTTCGTCGATAGTGAGATTGGTGGTATCGATAACAATGGAATCGCGGGTCCTTTTTAGCGGCGAAACCCTCCGGGTGCTGTCATGCTTATCCCGGCGTTCCAGATCCGCTTTCTGCTCTTCAATCGTGGTGGCAGTCCCATTTTTACCCAGTTCCAGAAACCGCCGCCGCGCCCGTTCGTCCAGTGAGGCATCGAGATAGACCTTGATATGGGCTTTCGGAAAAACTACCGAGGTAGTATCTCTCCCCTCCGCCACGATATTCCCTTTTTTCCCCAGTTCCTTCTGGCGTTTCACCATTTCTTTGCGGACTTCCGGATGCGCCGAGACTTCAGATACATGCAGGGTCACTTCCGGCGTCCTGATTTCGGCGGTGACATCGGTATCATCGATAAAAACCCGGTTTACATCGTCTTCCTTCTTGAAATCAATGGTCAGTTTGGCCGCCACGGATGCCAGGAGTTTCCCGTTATCCGTCGCAATATCGTTCTGAAGAGCAAACCAGGTCAGGGCGCGATACATCGCGCCGGTATCGAGATAAACGAATCCCAGCTGCGAGGCTAAAGCCTTGGCCGTGGTCGATTTGCCCGACCCGGCCGGACCGTCGATGGCGATTATTTTTCCCTCAAGTGCGGTAAGCTTATAGCGGATTGCCATAGCCAAATAAAATACCAAAATCTCCATAAAACGCAACGGGATTTTTTGCCGCAATTCTCCCTTAACGTGCGCGGCAGAGCTTTGATCTGCACGGTCTCCATAGAGGTGACCGGCAGTTTCCCCAGGCGCTAAGTCACCGTAAGTTCTTGTCTTCTTGCATAGTACCATGAAATGGGTTTGTTTTTCATAATTGACACACATTGTGTGTTTTCTTTCCGGCCAAAATGTCGAGGCAAAATGGAAATAATCCCGGCAATCGAAAAACAACGCCAAATATTAAAAATGGCAGGGGTTTGACCGTGTTTGTAGGTGACGGGCATAGTTATAGCCTCCTTCATAAAAGGGGGCGCTGGATTTTTACCACTGAAGTTGTAGTGAAATTGCAGGGGGCTGATTGAAAATCGAAAGTCGAGAGACGAGATTGGAAAGAGGGGGAGAATGACAAGAGAGATGGTGGGAATAAGTTTCGGCGTCAGGAAGGGGTTCCTGACGCGTAAAGTGCGTGGACGGAGGTGGCAATAGAGAAGGACGGGCAGATGGGATTCCGCCGAGGCGGGACCGCGCACAATAGGGGGGATTGCGAACATTTCTCTGCGAGAAAATGAATGTCGAAACCGCGAGGGTTTGACCTACCGTTCTATGTTAGAAGCGAATACAAAATTTAAGTATGGACCTGACGCAACTTTGAGATGCCTCTGCTATAAGCAATGGCGGGAGTTTCAGATTTTGCAGGGGCAAAATTTTCAACTTCTTTCCCAATCCGACTGACGCCCTTGCTAACAACCAAACGCAGGAGCCTGCGCCGCTTAAACTCCTTGCCTTAACCCCCTTTAGCTATTATTTTCGCTCCCAGTCAAAGCAGAGGAATAGAATAGAATGTCGGACCGCCCATCTTTCTACCAGGTATACATGGAATTCGCGGAAGCGATCGCGAAACGCTCCACCTGCAAACGCCTCCAGGTCGGAACTGTGATAACTTCCAAAGATTTTCGCAAGGTCCTCGCCATCGGCTATAACGGCAACGCCACCGGTCTGCCCAATACCTGCGACCGGGACGAAGTCGGCAACTGCGGATGCCTGCATTCGGAGGAAAACGCCGTCATTAATTGCGATTCCCCCCGCGAAATCGAAAAGGTCGTTTTCGTAACCCACCTCCCCTGCGCCGCCTGTGCCAAGCGGCTGATAAACCTGGGGAATGTCATTCAGGTGATTTATAAAAACGATTACCGCAAACGGGAGGCCATCGACATTCTCAACATGGCCGGTATCAAGATTAATTCTATAGACGAAATCTTAGCGGGCAAATAGTCGGCGGCTGTTCCAAAGGCCCTTCGCCAGATCGTTTTCATTTTAATCGCAGTAGCGGCACCGGATTCCCTCGAATAGTTGCGGCAGGTCTTGCTTCCGCCCTAAGCCATTAAGCGAAACGGAAGTGTGACCTGCCGCATGGTCGGAGCGTCAGTTCACCGTTCGTCGCAGGAATATCGCTCCTCACTAAGGAACTGACGCAACTTTTATGTAACCGCTTTTTGGGAAAGGCCTTAGACCCTCGTCAGCAGCACTTCCAGGATAAGGTCGCAATCCCCTTCCGCATTCGGAGCGTCCATCCGCAGCAGGACCTTATCATCTCCGATTTTGCGGAATGTCTGATGAAGCAGGCTGTCGTGCCAGTTGAGGCAGAGGGTATCCTTGTTGGAAAAACCGCAGGTTGCCATCGAGAAATTCCCCGAATTTTCAAACCACCAGAAACGGTATACTTCCGCCTTGGCGTCCCAGGCAAAGACCGCGTGCGCCTCCCCTTTCTTGCCGTTGATATCCGAGACATAATCGAACGCGACGTACTTATCATTCAATATCCGCCGGATTTGCCCGGAACCGGTCCCGGTCGCCTTTTGACTGAATTTGCTTTCGGGAACCCGGTATTCCAGGTTCCAGTTTCCGATCAGAAACTCGAATTTATCCATTAATTTTCGCCCCTCCTCCGGACTTATATATGACGAATTTAATTCTATTCGGCCGTATCCGGCATCGCTTCCGGTGAATCCTCAGCCTCGTCGAGCGAATCGATACTTTCGATATTCTTGAACCACTTCGCGCCGATTCGCTCGAACTCCCCATCCTCTTTCATTATTCTGATGGCCTTGTTGATCATGGTCAATAGCTCTTCGTCCCCCGGCCTGACCGCGATGCCATAGTGCTCCTCGCTCAGCAAATCCCCGACCGTTTTGGCCGTCCCCTTAAGGTGGATATATTCCATGGTCGTGGGATAATCGTTCAGGACGGCGTCGACTCGCCCGTTTTCAAGTTCGATAAAGGCCGCCCCGATATTCTCGTACGGCACCACTGTCACTCCGGGCAGCAATTTGGCGTACCTCTCGCCGGTTGTCCCGAGCTGCACTCCGACCATCCTGCCGGTGAGATCGTCGACACTCCTTATCGTGCTGTCATTCCGCCCCACCGCCACGATCTGTCCCGCCCGATAATAGCTGTCGGAAAAATCGACAATAGCCGCCCGCTGCGGAGTGATAGTCATGGCCGAAAGGATGCAGTCGTACTTATACCCCTTGAGTCCGGCGATAATGCCGTCGAAAGGAGTAATAATGTATTCGGGTTTAAGGCCGTTCAATTCGCAAATGCGGTTCATGACATCGATATCGAACCCCTCGACTTTGCGGTTATCGGTATTGACCGTTTCAAAAGGGGGATAGGTGGCGTCGGTTCCGACTCTGAGAATCCCGGATTTCTTCCAATAATTACCTTCCGGAGCGGAACACCCCGAGATCAGAAATAAAAGCATTAATGCTGTAATAAAAAAACGCGGCATAACTGGTTCCTCAATAGGATTATAGACCATTATGCCGCCCAAAAGCAAGCTATTTTGACAGCTAATAATATTCGATCGAGAGATGCCTTAACTGGTCTTTAATCTCCAGTTCCACCTGCACCGAGGCACTGTCGTAATCCGGGCTGAAATGGGCGTCGCCCGCCTCTTCCATGCCCAGCGTCCTCAGGTACCCGCCGTAATTTTCACCGATGACTTTCAATCCTGTCCCTTGCGGAAGGCGGAAAGTAAGTCTCGCGTCGTCTCCCCCGATATTAGCCATTACCCGCGGACTCAAGCCGCCGAGTTTGAGATAAATATCCCCCTCGTCATCGTCGATATCAATCGCGCGAACCGGGATTTCGGTTAAAGTCAGATTTATATCCGACTCTTTCCCCCGGCATTTCAAATCGAGCGGAACCTGGTCGGAAAAAAAGAGCCGCCAGTCGTCGCTGTACTTCCCGTCATGGAATACGATAATTCCCCCCGATATCATCGGCTCGTCGATTTCGAGCGTGGCCGAAGTATCGTCGGCGGCAAAATCGATATCAGGTTTGCGGGAATAACGATCGGCCCGCACTTCCGCCAGATAATTGACACTGCGGCTTACCCTGAGATCGTACTTTCCGCTATTGATATCGGCCCGCAGCAGCTTGACTTCCGGACGCACCTCTTCGCTCCAGTCCAGCCGCGAAAAATAATTGCTGCTCGAATTCCTCTGCCCGACATCGACCGCCAGATACACCATCAAAGCCGCCAGCGCGATCGGGCTGAGGTACGATATTATTCGGTAATCGGTCTTGAGAAAAATCTTTTCGACCCCGATCGCAATCAGCAGCACCGGCCACCATTCCAATAACTCCAGCCAGTAGTAGTCGGAAAGCCAGCCGGATTTGGTCGCCAGGAGCAACCCTCCGACCGTGATAAAAAGCAATCCCCAACGCAGTTTAGCCGGACTCACCGGTTACCCCCTCTTCCCTCGGACTGGTCTCCTTTTCATTTCCCCGACCGACGGCACGGAATAGAATCAGCGCCCCGATTGCGACCAGTATCACCGGCCAGTAATCTTCCCAGTCGAACCACCACCACATATTATGAGCCAGGATAACCAGCCCCAGGATTATCAGGATTGCACCTATCAGGATACTGCTAGTACTGCTCGATTTCGGAGGATTCGTTTCCCTCGGACTCAGCGCCTGCGTTTGCGGCGGAGGATTATCGCCGCTTCCGGCCGTAACCGATGGACTATCCTGCAACACTTTCTGCGGCATGACAATCCAGGCAACCAGGTAAATAATCAACCCCGCCCCGTGGGCGAAGATTAGCAGAAACATGATTACTCTGACGATGGTCGAGTCGATATCGAAATATTCCGCCATCCCTCCGCAGACACCGGCGATTTTATTGTCGACTCGTGAACGATATAGTCTTTTCCGCATCATCCCTCCTTTGTGAGGTTAGGGTGTTTCTTGTACTTAGACTACGAAAGAATTAAGAAAAAGTTTTACCGGTTGAGCCGCCGCAGCGAATCGGCCAGTTGTATCAGGCTGTCCCGCATGGCGCTATCGGGAGACAGATCCGCCAGGTTTTCCAGACGCGCAATCATTTTTTGGACCGTGGAGCTGTCTTTGACCGTGACCCCGTTCAAGAAATAGGCACTGGCGACGGAGTTAATCCGTTGCTGAATCTCCTCGTCCCCTTTTACGTCGCGCCCTTTGACCGCCATCTCCTGGTAATGCTTAGAGACCAGGTCATAGTACACATTATCGAGCGAATCCAGTTTCTGAGGATTCAATTCCTGTATCGGTACCTCGACGGTTTCCGCCAGGTCCTCCGCCGAATACCCCTCTGCCTCCTGCGGCTTGCTTTCGGCCGCAGCTTTCGGCTGCACTACCTTTGCGGCGTTCATCGGCGCCGCCGTAGTCTGAGGTTCCGGAGACGGCTCTTTTATCGCCGGTTCAGGCGGCTTTTCAGGCAGTTTTTTAGTCCGCGCCTTTATCGCCTCATCGGCGGCATCTCTTCCGGCCGGAAGAAGCTTTTCTTTCTTATCAAACTCTTGAATCGCCGCTTCATTCCTGTCGGGTCTTCGAAACTCCGGCCCTCCGGCCAGATTGATCGAAACCGCATCCTTATCGGTCATATCCACTATCTCGGAAACCGCCCCGGTCTCTCCCCCCATGATATAGCTGGAATCGATTACTTCCGGTTCCGCCAACTGCTCCATTTGTTCCCGTTCCTCTTTGGAAATTGTCTCAGGAACCGGGACAGCGCGGTCATCGATTCTCATCTGAGGTGAAGTCAGCGATTTCTCGGGCGAAATCGTTTCGAATTCATAAATCGAAACGAAAGCGATAATGGCAATCGAGGCCGCGACCGCCAGTAATTTTATCACCATTCCGCGGCGGTTCGATTTTTCTGTTTTGACAATCTCCGCTTCCGGTTTTTCCCGCTCTTTGATCCGGTCAAGTATCTCATCCCGGTTTTTTTCCCAGAAAGAAACATCGGCCTCCAGTTCCAGGCGGTCGGCCATATCCCGAATCGTGAGCAGCGTATTATATTCGGTCTGCCAGTCGGGATTCTGCCTGATCAATTCCGCGGTTTGCCGCCTTTCTTCTTCCGGCAGTTCACCATCGAGGAATCTTCCCAGCCTGTGTCTGATTTCGCTCTTGTCCATATTATCCCAGTTCATCTTTCAGAAGTTCGACCAGCTTCTCCCTGGCCCGGTGGATCCGGGAATCGACCGTTCCGGCCGAAATATTCAAAGTCTTCGCGATCTGGTCGTAACTCATATCCTCGTACATTCTTAAGACAAAAACCGTCCGAAACTGTTCCGGAAGAGCCCGTAATGCCGCTGCGAATTTTCGGTCCGTCTCTTTTTCTATCAATTTATCCAGCGGGCCGGCCGCGCTGTCGACAATCTCGATCTTAGCGTTCTGCTCGTCGTCGAGACTCTTTCCCCGGCTCTCCCGCTTGATATAATTCAGGGCGAGGAACCGGGCGATGGTGGCGATCCAGGGGTAGAAGGGTCGGTCCAGGTCGAAAGCGTTCAGGGCGTTCCAGGCCCGGATAAAGGCGTCCTGCACGATATCCAGGGCGGTGTCCCGCGAACCGGTTAAGAGCAGCACCGTCCGCAGGAGCTTTTTCTGATGCAGCATTATCAGCTTCCCGAAAGCGTACTTATCCCCCTCCCGGGCATCTTCTATCAGTTCCCGTTCGTAGTTTCGTTCCACTTCGGATACATCCGAAATCGCTTTTTCTTCCGGAATTTCTTTGCTCATTTTCCGCCGTTCTGGATCGCGATTTCAATTATCAGCTTCTCGATGACCGTCCGCTCATTCCCGCCCCCGCCGCGGATATCTCGGTCGGCTTCGGAAATCAATTCGATAATCTTCTCATACTGCTCGTTGTCGAAAAGAGCCGCCTGTTCGCGAAGTCTTCCCGCCAGCCACTGCTTGCTCCCCAGCGGTTTATTGTTCTTGACCAGGTATAAATCGGCGAAATGCTCCCCGACAAAAAACATTATCCCCGACCACGATTCCCCCGCACTCACCAGGAAATCGATCACCGACAGCGCCCGGTCGATTTCGCGCCTGGCGATATATTCGGTCAGTTCATAGATTTTAAAGCCCTGGTAGTCGGATGAAACCGCCGCGACTTCCGCTCCCGTAATTTTGCCCCCCTCGCCGATAAAATCAACCAGTTTATTCGCTTCGAGAATTATCCCCCCCAGGTCGCCGCCGGAGAGGGTTGCCAGGGTTTGCAGGGCCTCCTCATCGATGATCACATTGCTTTTCGAGAATATTCCCCGCAGGCGCTTTTCGGCGCTGGGACGGGACAGCTTGGTGAATTCCACCGGAGTCGTATTATCCGTCAGATATTGAAACAGCTTGGTTTTTTTCCCCGGCTGCTTGTCGGCGGGCGAAGTAAAAATGACAATCCGGTGCGGATCGGGAGGCTTCAACAGCCCGATAATTTTTTCGATATGCGATTGATGCAGCGATTGAATATCGGAAATGGTGAAAGCCTGGTTTTCTCCCAGCATCGGGAAAATAGATAGCTCGGTCAGAATATCCTCCACCTTGCTTTTGGCAGCCGACATCCCGGTGTGGTTGGTTTTCACCAATGCCGGAGGAAGAAACCGCCGTATCGTTTCCTTCTCGGCTTCCTTGATTCGGTACTCCTCCGGCCCGTAAAAATAATAGACCGGGCGGAATTTCCCTTTCCCCAATTCGTTTATCAATTCAGTTGGAGTCACTGACAGAAAATATCAGCTAAAAGGCACGGCTGTCAATTAGAAAAGCCGCCGATGGAGGGATTCTCCTGCCGGGGAACCCACCCCAGCGAGAATTTATAGCGCTTTTTGTAATCGAGGGTCTTTTTAAGCAGTTCGGTGAATTCATATTTAACCGGCGACTGCTGGTTGACCTGTTTGACCAGATCGAGATTATCGCCGTAAATATTCAGATCTTTCCCCTCGAAAAGCTTGCCGTTCAGTTCCACGAATTCCAATAGAGTCAGAAGCGAAGCATAATCGGTATGCAGTGCCTCTCCATTGAACGGAGCCTTGAAAATTATCCCGGCATCCGGGATGGAAAAGCAGACCAGCCGGTCGTGGGCGTCGCTTTGTGACGCCATTATTTGAAAAGAACCGAAGTAGCATTCCATGCCCTGCTCAAGGGCAAATGGCGTGCCTTAGATTATATTGAGAAATAACTTCTTGATATATGGGAAGTTGGCAAAATGGTCCCAACCGCCATTGTGAAAAAGGTTTCAGATTAATTAAAATCTTTTTCAGTGGTGGAAGAAGTTATTCGTAAAGCGCGCAGTATTCCTCGATCTCGACCGTTTCTCCTATAATCGTTTCCAAATCCCGTTTAATTCTGTCAAGCGTCTCGCTGTCGGCCTCGCGAAGACTGCGGCGGACATTCTCATTATTCAGAATCGCTTTGATCTCGGCCTTCAAAAGCCGTTTGTCCATGCCGGAAGATTTGGTCAGGACTTTGCGGAGGAGTTCCATCAGAAGCATAATCACCTCGCTGATATAACGGTTCGCTCGCTTGCCGGATCAAGGCCGGCCTTATACTCCCAATTTCAAGGGAAATCCCCGCGCGGGATTCCCTGTATATTTATCGGCATTTAGAGGGATAGTGACAGCGGGAGAACCGCTTTCAGCCTGCCAAATTTTCGAACATTCTCAAAGCGAAACGATCGGTCATTCCGGCGACAAAATCGCAGACAATCACCTCGACCGGATCGACCCCCAGCCGCTCTTTGTACCTGCCGTACAAGCGGTTCGGGTCGCCGCAATAACTCCGGAACAAGGCTTCGATAACCCGTTCGGCCCTCTGGCCGTTTTCTTCCATCCGTGGATGACGATACATCTTTTCATTAAGAAACGATTTCAGTCCTCGAAGCTTCTGGCTCAGCCGTTCCGAAAAAACCATGGCCTTTCCGGGCGCCTTCCTGACATCGTCGAGCGATCGAAAACCCATCTGCTCGATATTAAAAAACGCCGTTACCATCAGATCGCTAACCTGGATATCCACCAGTCTTCTGACGACAATATGCCTCCGGAGATGACTGTCGAGTACCGGGTACAGATGCGCCGTTTCATCGAGGACCTCCTCTAAAAACGGGACATCGGCCAGCTCCTCCCAATCGATAATCCCCGAAGACAACCCGTCATCGAGATCGTGGCAATTGTACGCAATGGCATCGGCCTGATCCACGATGAGCGCTTCCAGGGTCGGCTTTTCATCCGGCGGGAAAATATCGGGGAACAACTGCGGCCCGGATGTCTCGTGCTTGACAATCCCCTCCCGGACTTCGTACGTCAGGTTCAACCCCTGATGTTCCTTATACCGGTGTTCGATTATATCCACCACCCGCAGCGACTGGCGGTTGTGGTTGAACCCTCCGAACGACTGCATCAGCCTGTCCATGACCGCTTCGCCGGAATGGCCGAACGGAGTATGCCCCAAATCATGCACAAGGGAAATCGATTCGGCGAGATCCTCGTTCAAGCCGAGCGCACGCGCGATTGTCCGGCTGATCTGCGCCACTTCGAGAGTATGAGTCAGGCGCGTGCGGTAATGATCCCCCTCGTCGCTTAAGAATACCTGAGTCTTCCGATCCATGCGCCGGAAGGCCGCTGAATGGATCACCCGGTCGCGGTCACGCTGAAATGCCGTCCTGATCGGATGCCGTTCCTGCGGATAGTGCCGCCCTCGCGTATCTGCCGACCGGGCCGCATACGGCGCCAATATCGCATCTTCATATTTTTCGGCTCTTTCACGCAGAGTCAACAAAACCTTTATTCCTCGCTTTTCCTCGTGGAGAATTTCACCGATATATTATGCGTAAATCCCAAAGCCGGATGATAATTCGCCGAATATACCAACCGCAGCGACCGGTACGCCAGTTCCACCCCGCCGCCGTAAGTCAAGGGATTGTGGCTGATCCCCCAGAACAGAGCATGCTGATCGTACACCCTGATATATTGCGCCAGCGATATCCCCGGATCGTAATCCTTTTCAAAACGGACTTTTCCCATCACCGAATGGAACGGCCCCCCCTCGATCTCGGCATAGAATTCATACAGGGGATTTTCTCCGTCGCGGTTCTCGGCGATTTTCGGCTTATTGATATTATCCACGACTAATCCCAGATGATAACGGTTGATATGCACTCCGGCCGCTGCCCGTATCCCCCGCCGATATCGACTATCTTCCCCGATGCTATCAGCGAAGCCGTGAAACTTTTATGATAGTAAGTTGCGGTACTGCGAAGAATCTTCTCGGTATAATAATCGCTTTTCCCCATCTGAGAAAATTCCGCCCCGATGGCCAGTTTCCCCCTCCGGTATCCCGCCGCAAAGAAGACTTCATCGAGGTCCGACAGCTCGAATCTCCGCTGCCATCCCGATTCGAACAGGAATTGTCTGTCCTGCATGATACCGACCGGACAGGAAAGAAATCCGGCTCCCGAAGGATTCGACAGCATCACCGTCTCCGCCATGCCGTACGGCTGTCCCGATTCCATCTCGTAACCGAAAGCAGGAATCGCCACCAGTAATATTAATATATAAACTACGAGTGTTTTCATGGCGCCAAGACTATCGTCTCCTTGTGACTGCCGTAACCGGACACTTCCACGAATAAGATATAGATTCCCACCGGAAGCAGCCGCCCCTCGTTATCGGTTCCGTCCCAATCGATTGCCCCCTGGTACGAAGCGAAATTATCGTAGAAAGTCCGGGCTTCCCGTCCCCGCATATCGTAGATTTTTATCGTCATACTCCCCGGAGGGACATCGAATTCTATCGAGACCACGCCATCCCTGCTCGGTGAAAAAGGATTGTGATTCATTGTAACTTCGATACTCGGAGCCTGCGCCGGGAATAGAACATTGTTCTCCGCTCCCGGAGTTCCCCCCGTGTCGGCGGAACGCCCCCAGCGGTCAGTGTAACCCGGAACCTCTCCCCGCGCCCAGGTGATATTGCCCCCGTACCCGGAATCATAGCGGATGGAATCGGCCATAAATCCGAATTCGTCGACCAGCCGCACCAGGTCCCGGCCGTTATTGAAAGCCGGCCAGGCGGCCAGCTCTCTCAAACGAAAATCGTGCGAACCGTAATAATTGATGAAATCAATGCTGTCTTTGCATAGTACAAGATATTCGTACGGCAGTATGGACAAGGTGTCCGCCGCAACCGGATGAAGCGAAACACTATCTCCCAAAAGCGCTGTCCCTATCTCTATTGCTTCGTTCGACCGGTTTCTCAATTCCACCCATTCGCTTCCGAGAGGGGATTCCGGGTCGGGAAGAAATTCCGACAGCACCACCGGAGGATAACCGCTTCCCGGAGCCGTAAATAATATGATATTATTCCCATTGGCGCTGTCCGACATCAACTGCGCCAGCAAATCCGTATAATAGCCATCAATCGTCAAACCTGTACTGACCGTAGTGCTTTCTCCCGATGCAATCGTCGGCAGATCGAACACCGCAATCAAATCGGTCCGCGTCACTACGGTATCCTGTTCCGGATCGTAGAACAAAAAGAGACTGTCGCCCGAAACTTCATCCAGCCCCACGTTGGCAATCCTGAAATCGAAAACCGTTTCGCCATCGAGCCCGGGTACGCCTGTCGCCGAAACCAGTTCCAGGTCGAACGCTTTCGGTATCCGGGAATTGGCGCGTCCAGGAGTGGCACCGTACGGATCAATACACTGATACACCGATTCCGAATCGGGATGTATCCGCTCCCATGAATATCCGTCCAGCCCCGGTTCGCTCCATGAGATCGTAGTATGCCCGCCGCATATAAGAGTAACCGAGCCCCAGCTGTTGGAAAGTATCAAGCCGGGACGTTCATACAACCGGTAATCCTCCGAAGGATCATCCCCCCAGGTTCCGCTGTTGTTCCCCCAGTACGATTCAAACGCCGCCAGGTTCCGGCAGATAACCGCATAGCCTTTGGCCGGTACTCCCCCTGATTCCAGATTCAAATAGAAAGTATCGGCCGGCTCTTCAATATAAAATCGGCATAGCGCCAGGGATTCGGTGATATCTCCGTCGTTGTACAATTCCACCCACTCCAGCAAAGTAGCATTCTGCGGCTCGTTGGCCAGCACTTCGTTTATGATTTGTCCCTGCGACGGTACCGCCGCAAACAGGATAACCAGGACAATTATCGCGGCTCTCATTACCATAGCAAATTCGTTTCCAGCATTAAGGTCAATTCCTCACGGTCGGTATAACTCCGACTATAACGATACATAATTTTCCCCGCCAGTTCCATATATTCCGTAACGGCGAAACCCTCTTTAAGATAACCGTAAAGATAATCTATTTCACCCGTTCCGAGGTTTAATCTGCTTAAATTCAGCCAAGCCTCGATCATCCCTGCCCGTTCCGTATCGTAGCCTGCCCGGGCGAAAAAAGAGAGGTAATCGCAGTCGGAATCGCCCTCCCGGTAGCCCAGGTAAGTCCGCAGGCTCAGCCTGTCCTTCTTAAGACGATACTCCCCCCGAATCTGGTAATCGGTTTCGATCGCGGTTCCTTTCTTTTTCCGGTCGTATTCATAATAAAATTTAAGCCGGCTTGTTTGATTCAACTTATATCCGAGCCCACTCAGCATTTCAAAAGTATTATTGAACTCGCTCTGGCCGTATACCGTCAGTCCCAGGTCGAAACCGAGCCGTTCGTTGAGATTAGAACTGGTCTTAATAAGTATCCCCCGTTGATCTCTCCGCCGATCTCTTAACTCCAGCCCGATATCTTCGATTTCATACGTCTGATAAATCGCCCCGGACCGTGCTCCGCCGAAATAATTCGTATATTCATCCCCGTAGTACCACGCCGTCAATTTCAGGGTATTATGAGGCATAACATATTTGGATTCCAGCACCGCCGCCGGAAACAACCCCATTCCTTTCGGCAGGGTCGTTTCTATCGCGACTTCGAAATCCCGCTTTTCGTACTGTAAAAAAAATCCGAACTGGTAATGATTCAATTCTTTCTGCTCCGGACGATTTTGAAAATGTGTCCCCAGCACCGTCACCTCCGTCCGAAAATCCCCGAATTTCCGCAGCAAATCGAACGCCGCCATTTGCACGCTGTAAGTGCTGTCCTTATCGAAATGCACCATCCCCCGCGCGCCGTGGTCCTTTTCTCCCCCTTCCATATACAGCCCGTTATATCCTCCAAAATCGGGATACAGCGCCGTTTCCTCGACCGAAATGGTTTCCTTATCGAGTGTCTTCCCCCGGTACCCCACGTTCAGTCCCAGTCCGAAACGTGCCGTATAGCTTCCGGCCGCGAATTTCCTGATCTTCCCCGACCGCGCCGTATACGTCACCGATCGCCCCGCCACCGACCTCCGGCCGTCGTACCCTTCCCTCGTATTCAGCGCAATTTTCCAGTTCGGTCCGTACCGGGCGTCGATACTTACCCGGTTCTCGAAATCGCCCCCCTCTTCCAGTCTTTGAAACCGCCGCCAGCGGACTCTCCCGGTTAACTCCTGAGGCACCGCTTTGACCGGTTCCGCCAGGTATGGATCCAGCATCTCCTTTTCCGTTCCCGAATAATCCGAAGGCTCCTCCTGCAGAAAGTAATCCAGGTTCGGAATCTCCTCGATCAAGTAAAATTCGGTGCTGTCTATACCGAATTGAAGTATATCCTTCAATTTCAGGTATGTTTCGTAATCGATTTGCCCGTCGAGGTACGCTTCGTACAGCTCCTCTTCCGACGGATATACCTCCGCCCCGATCTCTTCGGCATATCCCTTCATACACACCAAAGAAAATACCGCGAATAATATGATGGACAGCTTTTTCAATTGAGACTGAACTTCTTCAACTTGCGGTACAGGGTCCGCTCCCCGATGCCCAGTTTCCGGGCCGCTTTCTTGCGGTTCCCTCCCGACTGCCTCAGCGCCTTTTCTATTATATCTTTTTCCATGTTTTCCATCGATAACGCCCGATCGTCGTACACCCGGTGATTATTTTCATCGGTATTAACCTCGAATTCCTCCTTCGATGGTAAATTCTCTACTATCAATTCCCTGAGCATCCGCACTTCCTGCCCGAGCTGCAAAAGTGCATGATAAACCAGCTCCTGCCCCGCCTCGTCGCGGGTATGCCCCGTTATCACCGGAAGATTCTTCCGTTCGAACCCCTGCTCGGTAATGAACTGCTCGACATCGCCCAGCGAAACTTCGTCCCCGGGATGAAGCGCCCCCATGCGGTCGACGAAATTCCGCAACTGACGAATATTCCCCGGCCAGTCGTACCGTGTCAGCAAATCGATCGCCCGTTCCGAAAAGTCCTTCAGCTTGCTCTTTTCCGCAAAATAGTACAATAAAGGAATAATATCCCCCTTGCGATCGTGCAAAGGCGGAAGGCTTATCTTCACAACCCCCAGACGGAAATATAAGTCCTCGCGGAAATCTCCCTCGCCTATTGCTTCGACCAGATCGCGGTTGGTCGCGGCCAGCACTCGCACATCGGCATGCACCGGGATATCACCTCCTACCGGGTAAAACACGCCGTCCTCGAGCACCCGCAAAAGCTTCACCTGCATGTCCGGCCTGGTTTCGCCGATTTCATCCAGAAAAATCGTCCCGCCGTCGGCCTGCTTGAACAACCCCTCCCTCTTGCCGACCGATCCCGTGAACGCCCCCTTCTCGTGTCCGAACAGCTCCGATTCCAGCACTCCCGAAGCCAGGGCACCGCAGTTGATCGCCACGAACCGCCGCTCCGAACGTCCGCTGTTATTGTGCACCGCTCGTGCCACCAGCTCTTTACCGGTCCCGGAGGGCCCGATTATCAGCACTGAAATATCGGTCGGAGCGATCCGCGAAATCGTCTCTGCCACCACTTTCATCTTTTCCGAATGCCCCACCATACCGTACCGGCCGAGCAATTCCTGCTGACTCAAAATCCGTTTCACTCTCCCGCCGACACCACGGATACCTTCTCCGAGATAAATCGTTCCGTCGAAATTCTCATCCAGTTCTACCTCCCGGTCGGATTTTACCAGCCTATGAATCTCCATCTGCGGCGCCCGCATTCTGATTTTCCGCAGTGTCACCGGATTGATGCCGGGGAAATCGTCCGCGACCAGCAGCAGCGGCGCCTGCCGCTCTTTCAGAATCGTATAGAGCAGCGACAGCCCGGCCACCCCCTCCCCGTTCACGGCCTGAAGGAATTCCGCTTCATTAATCGCTTCAGAGAAAAATCCTTCAGCCGCCAGTATTAATATTCGTGGGCTCATTTCCGTCGCCGGTGCCTCGGCCTTCTCCTCTGCGACTGCAGCGTTTTTTCTTTCCTGGTTATTCCCTTCGGAGCTTTCGGCTCGATCAGGCAAAAATCGATTTCATTCTTGATTTGATTCACCTGCATGACCCCGACCGCCACGGTATCCCCCATCTGGAAAATCCGCCCGGTCCGTTTCCCCACCAGCCGAAAGCGTCTTTCGTCGTAGGAATAGTAATCATCGTCGAGCGTCGATAGACGGACCATTCCTTCGACCCCGAGATTATTCAGCCGGACGAAAAAGCCGAAATTGAGGATCCCCGAAATCACCCCGTTGTACTCATCGCCGACATGGTGCGACATGAACGCCACCTGCTTGATCTTGACCGCTTCCCGCTCCGCCTCTTCGGCGGTCCGTTCGGTGTCGGAACAATGCTTGCCGATATTAGCAAGGATGGTATCCAGCTTCTTGTTCAGCTCCACGGGATATTTACCGGTTTTGAGCTTCTTCAGCAATCGATGTACGATTAAATCGGGATAGCGCCGAATCGGCGAGGTAAAGTGCGTATAATGCTCGAAGGCCAACCCGAAATGCCCGATATTCTTCTGCTGATAGACCGCCTTCTTCATCGAGCGCAGCATCAGCTCGTTCAGAAATTCCTCTTCCGGTTTCCCTTTCAACTTATCGAGAAAATGGGAAAACTGGATCGGCCGCATGTTCGGAGAAACCGGGAATCGGTAGCCGAGGGTCGAAACCAGGTACGAAAACGCTTCCAGCTTTTCCAAATCCGGTTTGTCATGTACCCGGTACAGGAATTTCTGTGCCATGCGGAACACATGCAGCGCTATCGCACGGTTGGCAACCAGCATGAATTCTTCGATCAGGCGATGCGACTCCAGCCTTACCCGGTTCGCGATCTCGACAATCTCCCCTTTCTTGTTCAGGGTAATCTTCGATTCCGGGAGATCGAAATCGAGCGATCCGTCCGCCATGCGGTTTTTCATCAATAGCTGCGCCAGCTCGCGGGCGGCATTGAGATTTTCGGCGATTTTCTTTAACTTCGGAGTGACCGTCCCGGTATTGAAATACTCCTGGACCTCTTCGTACGACAGTTTCGCCCTGGAAGTTATCACCCCTTCGACAATCTCCCAGCTCAGTTCCTTTCCCTGCTTGTCGAATTCGATGATAATGGAATAGACCAGCCGTTTCCGGTTGGGTTTCAGCGAACAGAGTTCATTCGATAACTTCTCCGGAAGCATCGGTATTACCATGCCCGGAAGGTACACCGAATTCCCGCGCGCGAACGCCTCCTTGTCGAGCAGGGTATTTTCCCTGACAAAATGCGAAACATCGGCGATATGCACCCCCAGGCGATACCCGCTTTTGGTCCGCGTCACCGTTACGGCATCATCGTGGTCTTTGGCGTCGGCAGGATCGATAGTGTAGATTAATTCATTTGAAAAGTCCCGGCGTTTCTTGATTTCGGCATCATTGAAATATTCCTCCGCCAGTCCGGATTCCTCGATAACTTGCCGAGGAAACTCACCCGGAAGTCCGTACTTCTTGATTACGGTCAAAAGGTCGGTCCCCGACTCCCCGATCAGCCCGATTTTTTCCAGCACCTCCCCTTCGGGATTGCGCGACGGGTCGTCCCAGTCGGTCAGCCGCACTAAGACCCTTTCGCCGTCGCGAGCCTTCTTGGTGTCTTTATTGGGGATGTAAATATCGCGGCGGATTTTTTTGTTGTCAGGGATGACGTAATTGAATCCTTTCCCTTTGAAAAAGGTCCCGACCAATTTCTGCTCGGCCCGTTCCAGGACACGAATGACCTTGCCGTACAAATCATCGCCCGTTTCGGACTCCATCCGGACCATCACCTTATCCCCGTCCAGAGCGGTTATGACCTTGTCGGGAGGAATCACGATCGGCTCCTGGTTTTCGTTATAAACCGTGCCGTATCCGGTCCGGGAAATGGAAATCGGCCCGACCACCAGACTCATCTCCCCGGGAACGCCGATCCGCCCCCTGCGAAGTTGTACCAGTTTCCCTTCGTCGGTCATTTTCTTCAGCAAATCCCGGAATTTCCGGTAATTCGCGTCGGAAACCCCAAGCTGCGCCGCCAGCTCTTTCGGCTTAAGAGGGCGTCCCGCCTTATACCTGAGGTAGTCGATTATAAGAGCTTCGTTTAAATGCATGGATAAAGATTAATGTCGAATCTTCTCAATGTCAAGAATTAAAGTCATATATTCTGCCACTTTGGCAGATTATCGGCCAACATCACAGATAATTAACACTCCCCCAATATCTTATCAATAATAAACTCTGCCTGATTAGCTTTCTCATTATCTGCGAGCATTCCAGGGCTTTGATTTGCTCGTCCCCGTTATCAACCTCGTTTTCCCCCTATGGGCCATCCCCCACTTTCTTTGTTTCATTTTTAAAAAACTGTCTAATTTTTTAACAGAAGATTCCGATAGAATATATCAGAAAATACTTTATGCAATAAGGGAGTAGAAGGGCACAGATATGAGTATCGATGCAAAAACATCGGATAAGACCCAGACCAAGGATGGGACTTCGAAAACCAATCGCCTCAGAGATACCATCAAGGCATCGACCGAGGAAATTTCCGGATTGACCTTAACCGCCGAAATCAAAATTCCTTCGGATCGCATCAAACCCGAAGCGGATGAAACCAAAGCGGATACGAAAACCGAGACCGAAAAAAATCCCACGACCCTCGTTTCCAAACCGAATTCTCCCCGGGTCGACCTGACCACCCCGGTTCCGAATCGCTCGAACGAAATGAATTCCTTTATCGGGAAGATTGTCGAACTGCAGGTCCGCAAAAAACACATCGTCAAATCCGCGGCGTTTCTTTCGAACAAGGGAGGGGTCGGCAAGACTCATATCGCCAGCAACATGGCCTTCTACATGAATCGTCTCGAGAAAAAAGTCCTCCTGATCGATCTCGATCTCGGCAATTCCGACGTCACCAACAAGCTGGGGTTCTTTTGTAAAAACACCATCATGGACCTCATGCACGGACGGGAGGATGTCGAACAGCTGATTTACAGCACTCCCTACGGATTCGACCTGGTCGCCGGAGAATCCGGCAACTACCAGTTGGCCAATCTCTCCTCGGCCCAGAAAAACCGCTTCATCAAGGCCCTAAGGCGGGTCAGCGGAGAATACGATTTCGTCCTTTATGACCTGGCCGCCGGAATCGGTTCCATTACCATCGACTTCGCCCTGGCCCAGGACTACCAGATAATCGTCACCACCCCTCAGGATATCATCGCCGGTTATTCCTGCATCAAGGCCGCCTTCTATCGTTTCCGCGAAGTGGAAACGGCCATGGCCGCCCGCAATCCGGAATACAAGAAGCAGACCGTTTTCCGGCCTTTCGTTATCCTGAACCAGGTACCGGATTTCGCTACCGGACGGGCCCTTTACGAAAAGATCGTCCACGTCTCGCGCGAAAATATCCGCGGCGACAGCGAATTCAATCTTGAAATCAACCTCCTCGGAGTTATAACCAACGATCAGGAAAAAATCCGCGATGCGGAATTGAAGCATTTCATGTACAGCAATTCGTACGGAGCCACCAAAACCGGCCAGTGCTTCCATTTCCTTTCGCACAACCTGATCCAGTATCGCGATCCGAATAACATGGAGTTTACGACGAAATTCCAGCGCTTTGTCGATCTCTTCATGCAAGGCGTCGAGGAATTCAAGTACGCCCAGTAGTCTTTACCTTATCATACGGGATTCCCCAATCAAAAAAGGCAGGTCGTCCGACCTGCCTTTTTTTGTCAGCAATACCCTAAAACCGGAGGCTATATTTTTCCGCGGCCGCCATGAGGACCGTCGCCGTCACGCATCCTGCCGTGACCGTCGCAGTCGAATCTCTTTTCCATACGGTCTTTCCGCATTTCTTTCAATTTCTCCTGCTGCTCGGCGGTTAAAACCCCATGCATCGCCTGACGATGCTTGAAACGCATCTTCTGCATTTCGGTCCGAAGCCGTCCGACCTCATCCATCGCTTTCAGGATATCGTTGTCGGAGGCATCGTTCATTTTCAGGGTCCGCAGTTTCAATTCCGCCTTGTCGAGCGCCGCTTCATTATCGATTCGTTCCAGTCCGAATTTCTCAGTCATCTGGCCGATTTCGGCTTTCTGCGGGTCGGTCAGGGCCAGTTCGTCAGCCATCATCAGAAGCATCCCGCCTCCGCCATGTCCGCCCCCGTGGCCCCGCATTCCGTGACCGCCTCCACGGCCCATGCCGTCTCCGCGTCCGCCCATCGGGCAGTCTCCCGGCTGAGCGAAAGCCGCTCCCGCCGCCAGCATGACCGCCATTAAGGTTATAAGTAGTGTCCGTTTCATGGGTGTTTCCTTTCTCTAAAATTTCGAATCCATAATATCTTCACCTTCATCGGGATGAGACTGTCTGCGGAATCCGCGGACCTTCTCCAATAGTTCCCGTTCGAACCGCTCGTCGAAGACCACCAGCTTTCCGATCTGCACCGGTGTCAGAAACTCCGCCACCTCGTCGTGCATCTTTTTCCGCAGAGAAAGCTGATAATCCTTGAGCCGTTCGATCTCCGCTACTTCTTTCAGGATCACCTTGTCGTCCGGTGTTTCGCTGTTAAGCAAATTCACCAGGGTATCGACATGCGCCTGAAGCAGGTCGAACGATTCGCGGCTTTCACGCCTGAATTTCGAAAAGGCCGCGATAAACCGGTCGTTCTGCTCGTCGTTCAAATCCAGGGTTTCGAGCAGTTTCAGAAGCCTCAGGTTGTCCAGGTTGCGGGCATGTTCCCCGAAATTCATGCCGTGATGCATTCCGAATCCTTTGCCCGGGCCCATTTCCTGCGTCCAGGAATAATCGGCAAGGACCAGAACCGCCACCAGCGCCGCAAGGAAAATACCCGGCACTTTCGTTTTCATAATATATCTCCCACATCAAGATTATTCTCTATATACTGAATCTCCTCGTCGCTCAAATCCCCGATAAGATAATCGCTCGAGGACGTCCCATATTCCCCGATATATTCCGACACCAGTAAATCGACGTACCCCTCGTTCAACGTATCCGAAGACGTCTCGCTGTAGCCGTAATAGCCGTTGAGGACATTCAGCTCCGTCATGTAATCCTGGCCGTCGCCGTCGATCTGATGCATGCTCGACCAGATCGAAATGACCGAAATCGCGATCAACGCCAGCATCGCTATCCCCATCCCGAACGACATCCGGTAGAACGATACCGCCCGCCGCTGATAACGGTTGATGCGCTTATCCAGCTTCTCCGTAAAGCGGACCCGCTCCTCGTTACCGAGCGGCTTTACTTCCAGTTGCCTCATTATTTGTTCGAATCTGTCTTCGGTCATATCATCACCTGAAATCTTTCAACCGGTCGCGTAGTTTCTCGACCGCTTTCTGATAATTGGTCTTTACCGCCGACTCGGAACGATCCAGTATCGCGGCAATCTCCGGAAAACTCATCTGCTCGTAAAACCTCAGGTTGAACACCAGCCGCTGTTTCGGCGGAAGCGACTCCACCGCCCTGGCAGCACGTTCCATCAATTCCGACGATTCCGCCAGATCGGTCATCTCATACTTCTGCGTCTCTTCATGCACTCCCGAAAACGGCAGGAACGACACGATCTTCTTTCTTCTTAAAAAATTTATGCTTAGGTTCGATGCTATCCGGTACAACCACGAAGAAAAGGCCGCATCGCCGCGAAACCGATCCATCTTCTTGAACGCCGTGAAAAAAGTATCCTGAAGCAGATCCAAAGCGCTCTCGCGATTTCCGGTCATCCTGTAAACCAATGCGAACATTTTATCTCGATTCTCCTTTACCAGTTCATCGAAAGCTCGGCGGTCCCCCGCTCTGGCCCGCTCAACCAGCTCTTTTTCATTTTGGTCTTTCACTTCCTTTACACTCTTAAGACAACCTGCCCCTTTTAAAAGACCAAAAAAAAGGCAAACTTCCTAAAAAGTCTGCCTTTAAATCTTAATTCGCTGCGATTCAATATCTTAGTCGCGACGACTCTTAATCAAAACCTTCTGGTAATGCTGCATATCCTCCAGGACCTTCCCCGTCCCCCGCACTACGCAGGTCAGCGGATCCTCCGCAATCACCACCGGCAAATTGGTCTCTTCACGCAAACGCTTGTCCAGTCCCCGCAAGAGCGCCCCGCCGCCGGTGAGGATTATTCCCCGCTCCAGGATGTCCGAAGCCAGTTCCGGCGGAGTCCGTTCCAGCGACTGACGAACCGCTTCAATAATGGCGTCGATCGGTTCCACCAGCGCTTCACGCACCTGCACCGACGACAGCTTGAGATTCTTCGGGACCCCGGCCACCAGGTCGCGACCCTTGACTTCCATCGATATCTCTTTCTCCATCGGGTACGCCGAGCCGATCTGTATCTTGATTATCTCGGCCGTCAATTCACCGATCAGGAGATTGTAATTTTTCTTGAGGTACATCACGATGGAATCGTTCAACTCGTCGCCCGCGATACGGACCGAGGTCTGATGCACGATACCGTTCAGCGCGATTACCGCGATTTCCGATGTCCCCCCGCCGATATCGATTACCATGATACCGGATGGCTGGTCGACCGGAAGGCCTACCCCGATCGCGGCCGCCATCGGTTCCGGAAGCAGGTAGACTTCTCGCGCCCCGGCGTTCTCGGCCGAATCGCGCACCGCCCGCTTTTCCACTTCGGTGATTCCCGACGGTACCGAAATAACGATCCGCGGCTTGATGAGATACTTGTGCTTTATGACCCGCTTGATGAAGTCGGATAACAATTTTTCGGATATTTCGAAATCTGCGATCACTCCGTCCTTGAGCGGCCGTATTGCGGCGATTTCACCGGGGGTACGTCCCAGCATCTCTTTCGCGGCGGTCCCGACCGCCAGCACTTTGCCGGAAACTTTTTCGATCGCTACCACGGAGGGTTCATTGAGGACAATTCCCTGTCCTCTGACAAAGACGAGGGTATTGGCGGTCCCCAGGTCGATGCCGATGTCGTTGGAAACGAAATCAAAGAAACCCAATTTCTTTCCTTGCTTAGTAGAAGTATTTGTCAAAACTGCGTTTGTCATTGCCTTCATTATCGGCAATTTTGTTCACATTTTATACTCCCTGAGGGCAAAAATCAATAAAAAAAGGAGATTTATGAGGAATCAAGCCCATTTCCCTCTCTCCCCCGCAAGCGACGGATTGCCCGATCCCCGGTTTATCCCCCCAATATGTAGTAATTTGTACTTGTTTTCCTTCCCCGAATGGTTATATTTTGTCTATCCGGAGGGCACATCTCAAGAAGAGATCGGATATTTAAACGACTATAAACATCACCACGGCCGATTTCCGGCCGGGGGTAAGATAAATTAGCCTAAATATCTAAGAGCAGTATCTTAGGGAGGTTGTGTATGTGTATCAAAAGAGTGACGGCCCTGTTACTCGCCGTTCTGGTTGGGATGGCCATGACCCTGCTTTCCAGCTGCGGCAGCGACAATTCTACCGGTCCCGATCCCATCGATTCCTTGGAAACCATCACAGACAAGGACGGGAATCTCTATCATATAATTAGAATCGGCGATCAGCAATGGCTGGCCGAGAATCTTAAAGTAACTCAATACCGCAATGGTGATCCAATTGCCGCAGTTAGTAACAATTCCGACTGGTCGATCCTGACCACAGGTGCTTATTGCCATTATACCGGAAGCGGCTCAAACAGCAATTTATACGGAATGCTCTACAATTGGCACGCCGTGGCTGACAGCCGCAATATTGCTCCGGATGGATGGCACGTGGCGACGGCTGAAGACTGGGAAAAGCTGTTTGAATACCTGGGCGGAGCCGCCGAGGCCGGCGGAATGCTGAAGGCGATGGGTACCACTTATTGGAAAAGCCCGAACTTTGGCGCCGTCGACTTCATCGGTTTCAAAGCCCTGCCCAGCGGCTATCGATATCGCAAAGGGGATTGCTCGCAAATTTCCGAATCCGCTTACTTCTGGACCTCTACCGAAGTTCTGGTTCATTCGGCCAGATCGATTTTGTTGAGATATGACACCAAAGAGGCTTTCTTTTATAATTTCAGCAAATTG
>Ga0209288_10000036_pt1 | contig 41164 bp, 26 predicted proteins | sample PPLLaktember2015_4_FD_187261 | JGI IMG/M metagenome (GOLD analysis project Ga0209288, IMG submission 187261) | Freshwater sediment microbial communities from Prairie Pothole Lake near Jamestown, North Dakota, USA - PPLs Lake P8 Core (1) Depth... | ecosystem: Environmental > Aquatic > Freshwater...
GGAAATGTTCTCATCAGTCATGGATGGAGCCGAGGAGGAGAACCCTGCCTTTTCCAGCAAGGTAAGTCCATTGATGTTCGAGGAGAACCGTGGATGGTTTGCCCCAAAGAGACCTTTCTCATATAACAATGATTCATAGGTTGCAATCGCTGCACAATCATTTCGCTGTTGTGCTTTATACAATTCAGTCAGGTAGAATCGGATTTGTTCTGCTTCATCTGTCGTGACGGTCAGTTGGTTACGCTCTAGCTGTCGGCCCAGGTAGTGGTTTACTTCGATGCTGACAAGTTCTGTTTTCACAGCAAATATATTGTTTTCTGAGGACGCAAAAGCCGGAGTACATCCTGCTAAAAGGATGACAACAGCTGATAAGATACTTAACGAGATGATTTTTTTATTCATGTGTTTCCTCTCCATGTGATAATAATCGGTATCCTCTATTTAATTCTTTATATGGAGAAATTTTAGATAAAAATTCATGATGATAAAACCTCATATTTTTCATGTATTGGAACATCAAACGACACATTTTTTTACAAAAGAAACATCAATAGAGCAATCTTCGGTAATAATCGATAAATTTTATCTTTTTGAAAACATTTAAATGGCTCGGCCCTTTATTGTCTCTAAAGGAAGGAACTCTTATGAAATATCGTACTTCAAAAAAGAATCTAAGCGCAGGTCTTATGATTACTGGAATATGCTTTTTGATCTTTTGTGTTACCCTTACGCCAGCGATGATAACGACGAACAAAGGTTCTCTGCGTATCAGCGAAGGAGACGTCCCTACCTGGGCGATAGGAGATTCTTGGACCTACACGATTAATCCTCTTTCGTTTTCAAGCCCGAACATCTCATTTTATGGTTCTATCGAAAATTTTCAACAAACTGTCGTGGGGAAAAACGATGATACATATACGATTAGTATTTCTGGCGACATCGCCGGTGATGTCGTTGTCAACGATATCCAAGGAGAACTCACTGGGGCAATTGTTGGGGAATCCCAAGTACGCGTCTCAGATTTAGCGGATATAACTACGGAGCTACATTCGTTTGGAGAAGTAATCATTATATGGATGTCGTTTGATTATACAATGGATATGTTTATGAGCTCCTCTCCTGCTCTCGAGGTTTATGACTTCCCTCTGCGGTTTGAGGAATGGCAACTAAGCGGCTTAACAACCGTCGCAGGAACATTTTCCATTGAAGGACTTCTTACTCAGCCCTTTGATGGAAGCCAGTGGGTCGATGAGACCGTGGAATGCAATACCCAGGAACAGATCACTGTCCCTGCTGGGACGTTTGAGTGTTACAAGATCGGACGGGAAACCACCTTTAGCTGGTTCTCCACCCAGGTCGGCAATATGGTAAAAACAACGGTTGACCAGTATGATGAAAATATGGAGATCCATCTGATAGCCACCCTTAACAGTTACACACGGGTCAATCAGCCCATTACTGTTACCATGGACCTTTCCCCGTCAATGACCGTCCCTGGAGTATCTGTATTAATTTCTGGTGACGCTGTCGAGACAGGCTCTGGTGATCCGATTCAGAACGGTGCCATCCTTATTGAGATTCCCACTCTTGGTTGGAGCTGGACCATCACAACTAATTCCGAAGGGCAGTACACATTAACATTCAACGCTCCTACCATGACAGATGATACCGCATGCGGAAGAGAAACCGGATCTGGTGGTGTTCTTGTGACGTGTACCAGCGGTGGTGTATCCGGGTATCGTGTGCAGACATTGACCACCCTTCAAGATACCCCCCCGGAGACTCCCGCCATCCAGGGTCCCACCGAGGGAAAACCCAAGATATCCTATGATTATACCATTATTTCGGTTGATCCAGAGGATGATGATATCCTCTACTTTATTGATTGGGGTGACGGTACCAACAGTAGCTGGGTCGGACCCTACGAATCAAACGAGAACGTGACTCTGAGTCATACGTTTGCGAAAAAAGGCAGCTATACAGTGAAGGTCCAAGCACGGGATATCTACGCTGCGACAAGTGAATGGGGCTCTCTTCAGGTGACCATGCCTTCTGTTGCATCGGTATTCCTGATGAAATGGCTCTCTCATTTCCCTCTATTGTATAACTTGCTTCATCAGCTCCTCGGAGAATAAATATTCTCCCACCTCCCCCTTTTTTATATGAATAAAATTTATATAATGTGCTGATGTATTAACAGCTATGAAGAACAACCTGAGACACGGGATGGGAATTCTCCTCCTTGTATTTCTTGCGTTTCTCTGTCCTTCTCTGTCTGCTTCACTTTCAAATCATTCACCCTTGGAAACTGATTCAAACGAGATGATTTCGATTTTCCTTGATTGTTCTAACATCAGTGGCGTCATCCGTCCCTATGGAGATATTAATGATGGTCCCGCCCCGATAAAGAATGAACCACGATATGCTGACATCACCTCTCAATATCAGGATATCGGTATTACCTCTATCCGAACCCATGACCTCTTTGGTCCAACGGACATGACAACGATTTTCCCAGACTGGACCGCAGACCCAACTATCGAATCCAATTATCATTTCGAGACTAGTGATGTCCTCATCACCCGAATGATTGATGCAGGATGCGACGTGTTCTATCGACTTGGTGAAAGTGCAAGTGATAATGAGACCTTACGCAGACTACCTGAGAACTTCACAAAATGGGCTGAGGTCGCCAAACGTATCAGCATGCATTACAACGACGGGTGGAACCATGGATTTTTCCATAATATCATCTACTGGGAAGTTTGGAATGAGCCGGATCTCAGCGGATTTTGGAATGGAACCGCTGAGCAGTACTACGAACTGTATCATGTTACCGCAGACACGATGAAATCATGGAACGCCTCACTGAAAATCGGAGGCCCCTGCACATCATCGATAACCAATGTAAGTTACACCCAAGGATTCCTTGAATACATCACGGACCATGAAGTCCCCTTGGATTTCTTCTCCTGGCATCGTTATGCAGCCACACCGTTTGAAATCTACAACGCATCCAGATATATTCGCCAGCTACTTGATTCATATGGATATTTTGATGCTGAAAACATTAACACAGAATGGAACCTTGATATCCTTACTCCCCAGCGCGATAAAGACAACGCCAGGAACGCTGCGTTTACCGCCTGTTGTCTTACGGTGTTCCAGGATGCGTTGCTTGATCATGCATACCGTTATCGGGGGAATCAAGAAAACAATTGGCTGATGCGTTTTCTTGGACTTGACCTTAGTCTATTCACCTATACTGGTGTCTATAAAAGACCAGCGTTGACCTATCAAGCGATGAAGGAGATCACCAAGGATACACCCTTGAGAATTTCCACACCAATAATGAACGCTTCCACTGGCATTACCTATCTTGCCGGGATCTCAGAGGATCACACAAACATCAGCATCCTTATCAGTAATTTCGACGCAGATGACACGCAATATGCTCTTGAGCTCTCCAACCTGCCGTGGAATACTTCCTACACTGTTGTTCAGTACCTCATCGATGAGTCCCATCATCTTGAAATAACAAACAAAACAGTACAGGACACATCGCCATATACATTGACACAAACATTGAAATCAAACACCGTCCATTTCTATCGCTTCACCACCTCATCACAGATACCTGCGGAAGGACCCACCGTCGCAAAGATACCGTTCCTCCTGCGACTTCACTTCCTTGATCCACTGACCAGGATTCTTGCTGTTCTGCTCTTTCTTCTTATCTTTTCCTAGACAAAAGGAAACAAACGGATTGTCGTAATCTTCATAAGAAATATCATGATTCATTCTACCTGATGAAGAAATTAGATTTTTCAGAAGAACGTGTGCTTGAGTTAGCAAAGAAATCATACGAAGCTGGAGAGGTGAAATTCGACGTTATCCCTGAAAAATGTGCGTTGATTGTAATTGATATGCAGGATGAATTTGTCAAACCTCGTTGGTCACCGTACTGGGTCCCTGAGGCTACCAAACGAGTCCCTAACATGAAGCGACTAATCGAGCAGTGTCGTTCGAAGAACATTCCTGTGATTTACACGGTGTATTCGAACACCCATCGTTATCTAGATCGACCGAAAACATTACCGCTCATGCCCAGTCGCTTCCCTGATTTACCTATTGATCAATCATCATATTTTGTTACAGGGGACGTATGGCATGAACTTGCACCTGCCGATGATGAGATCGTCATCCATAAGTCATCGTATGGAGCGTTTTTTGAAACCCCTTTAGAAACCATTTTAAAGAATCTCGGGAAAGATACCGTCATCATCAGTGGGACGCTGACGAACTATTGTTGTTCCACGACCGCACGACAAGCATATGAACGAGGCTTCAAGGTCGTGTTCGGTAGCGATGTGACAGCAGCACATTTCCCAGCCTTTCATGAGATGGAACTGCAGGTGTTGCGTCGTGGTTTTGCGAAAGTTATGACCTTACAAGACCTCCTGAGTGCACTCAGTAAATAGCTGATATTTTTATCGTTGACAAAACATTTAAATTAGCTATCTGTATTGATACATATGGAGGTATTGTATCATCCGGCAGAAACTTATTAGTCTGGCGATGTGTATTCTTTTCTCTCTAAGTGGTATCCTTAATGTTGTTCAAGGAACAACAGAGCGCATAGATGGTTCGATAGGTACTCAAACACGAATAAATCAGGAAAATAATCATATCTTGGTTGTGATGGACACCCAGTTGTATCCTTGGATACAAGCGAAATTTACTCGATATATGAAGAACGTAATGGAATGTTTTTCTGTTGAGTTCTCCTTGATACAGGTCAATGGTTCGCAGAGTAGAAACCCTATAGCACCAAGAGCACTTCGAGAAATCATACAAAAAGAACATACCGTGAATAACACGATCGGAGCCTTGTTTGTCGGTCAGATCCCCTACGCATTATGGAAACAAGGAGTTGGCAACAACAGTGGGCAGATCAGTGTGTTCTATGAGGATTTAGATGGTGCTTTTGAAGATACGAACGGAGATGGTTTTTACGATTATCATACCTTCGGTCCGCATGAGGGGCCTGAGATCTGGGTGTGCTGGATGAGGCCACCTCTCTTCTGTCAAATATTTTTCATGCAGAGGTTTTTAGAAAAAACGCATCGGTACTATACCGGTGAGCTTGTTACCACAAAAAAAGCCTTTGTCGCTTGTCACGAGGATTATGATAATAATTTCTACGGACCGGTCGGTGTCGTTCCCGTGTTACAGGACATCTATGGCATCACGAACGTTGATACCGATGGCGAGGGAGCCGATCTTACGATAGATGATGAGATTTGGAAACAACTCCGTAAGACTAGATATGAGGTTTTTGACACATGGCAGCATGCAAACTCCAAGTATCAGGGATGGGACGTCGATGGTTTTTCATCATTTAAAATCCTTGGACTTTCTCGGGGTGCTCTGATGACATTTCTTTACGGGTGTCATAGCGCTGATTTCTGGACAGCACCTGGAACCACACCATTGAACATCAACATCGCGGTTTCCTACGTGTTTGGGAGGTCCATTGGCCAAGCAGCATCCGGGACATCATGGAGTTACGGCACTGAATATAAATATCTGGTTTATGAGGCGATGAGGGATCATCATATGTATCTTGGGAACGCCTGGTTTGCGATGGAATCCTTTGTGGAGACCGCCTCATTTGTCCAGCAGCGATATCCGGAGAGAAATCCCCATACGGAATGCGCGGGGAACACTCTTATCGGGAATCCGTTCCTCCTTGTTAATTTTTAAAGTTCAGCAGACTTGGATAAAAATTATTTTTTTGTCTAAATATTGTCTCTTTGTACAAAAAATTTAAGGATACCTTTTAATTCTCTGATAGTACTAAGACATATGTAGGGATACTCAACTAGGTATCTTGGGATTGTATCTCCCGGTATCATTCAGAATCAACTCTAAGGTAGAACATGAAGCAAATACTTGTATTAGGATTAGTCATCAGCCTATTTTCTGTAGGTTTGTCAGGCTGCATCAATCAAGCAGGGAAACAGAATCAAAAACAAAGCGAACTGCTGACCATTGGAATTTCTGATGACCCTCATGGGTTTTTTCCCTGGATTGATAGCTATGATACCAACACCCTTGCAATCAATTTCAATATCTTTAATCCCTTAGTAGAATTTGACAAAAATTTCAAGCTCTTTCCCAAACTTGCGAAATCCTGGAATAATCCAGATAATTGCACATGGAGGTTTTTCCTCAGAGACGATGTCACATTCCATAATGGGTATCAATTTACAGCATTTGATGTCAAGTATACCATTGATCTCCTCAAGAAAAACAACAGTCATGTCCTTTGGGATCTGCTGACAGAAATTGAAGCAGTCGAAGTTGTCGATGAGTATACTGTGGACATCAAAACCTATCAGCCGTTTCCGATTCTTTTAAACAAATTGACAAACATCCCAATGGTTTCCCAGAAATATCAACAGGAGACGACAGAGAGATGGCCAATTGGAACTGGTGCATATAAACTTCTGGAGAACGTGTCAGATGACCATATTACCTTGGTGCGCAATGAGAACTATTCAATGGGTCAACCTGCCATAAAAAAAGTCATTTATAAGATCATTGGAAAAAGTGAGGATCGAAAAAATGCACTGATTGCAAAACAGATAGACATCTTAGAGCACGTCCCTGAACGATATGTTTCTGAGATTCTCAATAGTTCAGGTATTACGATTAAAAAAGTCTCAAATCCTACCGTATTTTACCTTGGGTTTGACTTCAGGGAGAACAATAGCACTGGGTTCCCTGGGACGAAAAATCCTTTAGCAGATGTCCGTGTAAGAAAAGCGCTGTACCATGCAATTGATGCCAATAGTATCATAAAAATTCTTGGGTTGGCTGCAGAACCCGCCTCTCAGTTTTTATCACCGTTAATTTTCGGGTATAACCCTGAGATAAAACGATTATCATATGATGTGAATCTCTCCAGGCAGCTTCTCAAGGAGGCTGGGTATGAAAACGGGTTTAATATTACAATCGAGTGCCCAGATTTTTATGTGGTACAAATCGAGATTTGCGAAGAGATCGCACGTCAGCTTTCACAGGTCATCAACGTCAACGTCACTCTCCTTCCCACTGAAGATGAGTATTATATGAAATTATACCGGGGTGATTATCCTGTTTATTTGATGGGTTGGATCCCTGCAACTGGTGATGGTGGTGAGATTTTCGATTATCTCTTACGCTCCGAGAATCATCTACTGGGGAGAGGATCGTATAATTTAGGGAATTATTCGAATCGGACTGTTGATGAAATCACTTCAGAAATCAGCTCTATTATGAATCAAAAAATTCGAATGGGCATAATGCAGGGTGGATTCAAGGTAGCCATGGATGATGTTGCCTGCATTCCTCTTTACATCAGTGTCTGTAATGTCGCGTTTCCAGAATACCTTATTTGGAGTCCACGATCAGATATGAATACGCTTGTGGAAGAAATTACTGTTAAATAACCGAGGTGGGATACATGGTTATTGGTGCGGTACGGAATGGAGAAGTTCCACAGTGTAAAATTAAAAATTTTTTTTCCACTTCTTGTGATACTTCTTGTTGTTTTTCTCACAAGCTCCTTAGTGATCATTGAGCGAGAGTCAAAAGCGGCAAAAGACACTATTATCAATACCGCTTCTTCTTTCTCTAGCCTCTCCATCGTTTATGTGATTTCTAACTATAATGTTTATTATGGATCCGGTTTTTACACATTTGCTGAAATCATCGATAATTTAATGAAGCTGAACAAGAACCTCGTTGAATTACAAATTGTTGATGTGAACGGTAAAATCCTCTTTGATTCAACAGAGATAGTGGATGGAAAATATGATGAAAATACAAACGGGGGGCGAGTCTTAGATAATGAGACACTGAAACAACGGGTCGGCGATCCGATATCATCGCTGTTTTTGAATGAAAAAACACGACGTGTTGATATCATTCAACCCTATATCGAGGAAACAGGCAGACATGCCTATACTGTGCGGTATATTTTTTCGCTATCAAGTTTAGATACGATGACAGAAGAGATGATTATTACCACCTCCCTGTATTCTGGTATTTTCATCATCGTCTCATTTCTCTTGATATTTTTCCTTTTCAATTATTTCATTTCTGCACCGATAGGGGAGTTGACTAAGGGTGCTCGTCACATGAGCAAAGGCGCACTAGGGTATGAAGTAAAAATCAAATCAAAGGATGAAATCGGCGAGCTTGCGACCGCGTTTAATACGATGAGTGCTGACCTGAAAGTCTCCAGGGATAATTTAGAAGATTACAGTAAGAACCTCGAGGAACTCGTGGCTGTAAGAACGAAAGAATTGGAGGAAAAAACCAAGCGTCTGCAGCAAATCAACCAAGATTTAACAGTCGCGCGAGAGGATCTCAGTACATTAAATAAGAATCTGGAGGGACGAGTACAAGAACGGACAAAAGAAGTAGAAAAATTACTCAAACAAAAAGATGAGTTCATCAATCAACTCGGTCATGATCTTAAAAATCCCTTAGGTCCGTTGATAAATCTAATCCCACTGCTTGAAGAAACAGAAACAGATGCCGCGAAAAAAGAGATGCTTACTGTACTGCATCGAAACGCGGATTATATGAAAAACCTGGTGGTAAAAACACTAGAACTTGCGATGTTAAATTCCCCAAACACAAGGTTCTCTATTGAGGTGCTCCCTTTATTCGAAGAGATCAATCAAATCATCAGCAATAAAAAAATCCAGTTTGTTGACAGCAATGTAAAAATCATCAACAACATCGATAAAAGCTTCTCCATTAAAGCGGATCGATTACGACTTGAAGAGCTACTGACCAACATCTTTGAGAACTCGGTGAAATACTGCCAAGAAGACTGTAAAATAACTATGGATGCAACACGAACAAATGATTTTATCACGATATCTATCAAGGATAACGGTATCGGGATGACCAAGGATGAGATTGACTCTATCTTCGATGAGTTCTATAAAGCAGATTCAGCGCGACATGATATTCAAAACACAGGATTGGGTATGTCTATTTGTAAACGTATTGTTGAAAAGCATGGAGGAACTATCTGGGTGGAAAGCCCTGGTCCTGGGAAGGGCATTACCGTATTTTTCACATTTCCCGTAGGTTTTCCTACATAAAAACGTTAAATAATGTTGTTTTCTCATTTTCCTTTTCTTTAGCCGTCTTCTCTTGACCCTGTGGAAATAAATATTAAAGCCTTCCTTGATATATCATGAGAGGCAGAATGCATCATGAAAAAAATCATGTTGGTAGATGATGAAAAAGATCAGATCTTCTATATTAAAACATCTTTTGAGAATTTGTTTGGAAAGGAGTATATGATCATTCCAGCTGAAAGTGGCGAAAAATGTTTTGAACTCTTGGAAAATAAAGAAATCCCACATCTGATTCTGCTTGATATCATGATGCCAAAGATGAACGGCTGGGAAGTCTTTGACCGTTTACGCGCGAATCCCTTATGGAAAGAGATCCCTATTATATTTCTCACCGCCCGAACCGATGAATTTGCTGAACAGGCCGGGGCACTTATCGCTGAGGATTACATCAAGAAACCTATCGAAATCAAAGAGTTAAAAGCACGCATCGATGCAGTGTTACGGAAAGCAAAGAAACAATAATAATACAGAATTCTCTTGCTTCTTTCTTCAAAAAACCTCTCATTAACAATAAAGAATCTTATATTTTTTCAGGCAATATGTTTGATTTGAAGACCTCGGTGACATAGAGATAATCGTAATTCGCGATATCATCTGGGAATTTTTTCCGTAAGTCCTCCATGACCCGATAAAAATGCTCAAAGTTAGTCGCATATAACGTGATTTCCAAATCATACCCGCCGATTGCTTTGTGGATCTCCCAGAGAAATGGATTGTCACTTAGGTACGTGATAATCTGGTTTTTCTTGTTATAATCACGCAAGGATAAGTTCACGATGAACTCACGTAACCCAAGTTTATTGATGTCCATCGTGATGGAATACCGTTGGATCACCCCTGATTTTATTAATTTAGTAATCCGGGAATGAATGGTCACCGTTGACACATTAATTTGACTTGCGATTTCGACACTATTAATCCGTGTGTTTTTTGCTAGTAGATTTAGTATCTTGTAATCGACCGCATCGACATCAACGGTTTTTCCGTTATCCCGGTATTCATATGCTCGTTCATTGGTTGTCGTCAGTTCAGTAAGCAACAGTGAATGTTTGTATCCAAATGATTCGTACAATTGCGAGAAATATATTTCTTTGAAATAATATCGATACTGTCGTAAGGTTTCTTCATAGAACGCATAAAAATAATTCGGGGATTTGACCAATATGGTAATAATTAAATCATACCGTCCCTTGGTCGATGCGATGCTCCAAGTATTATTATGGTTGACAAAATGTGCGACGATCTCTTTTTCTTTATCTGGTGAGGCATATTGTAAAACGATGTAGAGTCGGTAGACGGAGAATCCAAGTTTGAAGACATCGACCATTGCATTGAAATTTTTTATGATTCCTTTCGTCTGCAGTCGTTTGATGCGGTATTCGACAACGCTTTTTTGAAGACCGACTTTTTTTGCTACTGATGAGAGCGATTGTCTGGAGTTCAAGAAGAGATGATATAAGATTTTATGGTCCTTGGAATCTAATTCTCGCACAATAGAAATCATCGTTTATAGTGCTAATAAATTTTTCCAATCTTTTCACTAGCAAGAAAAACATCATAAAAATTATTATATGGTTCAATTGACGCAAATATTTATATTTATTTATTTTTCCTTCTGATGATTAGAATATTTTCCATACCTTTAATTCATTGGTGGCACTTTTATCATTTTTATACGCAATCACTTTTATGAGATGAGGACCGAGGGATCGTTGACTCCACGACCAACTAAATGGGGCTATGGTGTCTGTTTCTTGCAGTTGACCATCGATATAGAACTCCACACGATCAACTACAGATCTATTCACCTCTTCGACTGATGCGTGAACCTCGATGAAACCGAACGCCAGTGGTATGAAGAACGGCAGTACTTTCATGTTTGCAACGTAAAGACCGTTCTCTGGTTTGGTGATTGTAACAGAGAAGAAAGGTTCCTGGCTGATTAACAATGCCAGTGTACCTGCGGCTGGAAGGTATTCCAGTGTATAGGTATCTGAGTTTTCTTTGAGAAGCTCCCCTGATTCCGTGTACCAATATGCAGGAAATGGGAGATGTAAAATAATGTTCTGAACTTGATGGTCATAGGTATTGGTCAGCATACAGGTGATGATATCTTGCTGGGAGCTACATGCTGCCCGGATGTATTGCCATTCCTGAAGTCCAACCGATGAATAGGCGGTGTTCCAAGAGTCATAGCGATGAAGCAGCCAATCGCCGTTTCCCTTGCCTATATCAAAAGCGTACATGTTCCAACCATCAGATCCACAGAGCATCATCCCATCGACGATCGAGGGAGGGGCAGTCACACTGGCACCGATAGGATATCGCCAGAGTACGGCACCAGTACTTTCATTTAACGCATAAAATGCACCATCTGTCCCATCGCGGGTACCAATAAATAGAAGCCCACCGCTTATTGTCGGAGAGCTGATGTCACAGGAGTCTCCGATGTCTGTCTCCCAGAGCAAATGACCAGTACTTCCGTTTAACGCATACACGTATCCGAGGGTGTCTGCGATAAATACACACCCGTTATGATAAGCGTTAAACGATAAAGAACCACCATGGAGCGGATACGTCCAGAGTAACTGCCCGGTATATTCATTGTACGCATTCATCGTATGATCATAATAGATGGCTAAAAAGATGCGACCTTTACCGTCCGCGGTAATAGAATTATCCCAGGGACCAGCGGATAAGGAGACATTCCAGAGTTCATGGCCGGTGGTTGCATTGATTTTATACAATTTCCCCACATTATAACTATCCCAAAATGCGCCGTAGACTGCGTTATCCTTTAACATCGGTTTATTTGGGCAGACGGAGAACCCTGTTGGGTACGTCCAGTTGATACTCCCGTCGTTTTTGTTTAACGCATACATTTTTGTCTCATAAAAACCAGAACAGAAATACATCTTCGTTTCATCGTACTGAACTGACTCTGCGATACCACCGTATATCGGTGTTTTCCATAATTGTTCCCCGGTGAATCTGTTAAACGCGTACATATATTCATTCTCAGGGTCATATCCGTGAGTTGAACTACCGATGTAGACAACGTCTCCGTCGATGACCGCACCGACGTAGCCTGGTCCTGTGTCATTGCTCCAGATGATTTCTCCTGTGATTGTGTCGACTGCAAAGATCTTATCATAGCCGGCTCCATGGGTGCTGCATGATCCAATATACGCGATGCCATCGGCATAGGTCACTGCGGATTCTTCGTAGTTGGTACCGGTTGTGTTCGCTTTCCAGAGAAGTTCCTGTCCGTAAGAAACACCACTGATATTCAAATCGATACGGGTTTCAGCATCGACATCAAAAATAAGCAAAGGTTCTTGGGTTTTTGTTAACAAAGAAGCCTGGGCGTACATCGGTTCAAAGCAAAGACAGAAACATCCAATGAACAGGATAATCTTCCAACTTTTTTTCATTATGATGTGAACCCCCTTCACAACCAATATTATTCAATCAGATGGAATTTAATATATCTATGGGTTATTTATCCTCTTCCATTTTCCTATTTCATAGCGTTTTTTGTTTCTTTTTTTCTTGTTTTTTAACTAATACCCTATATCCAAATGTTTTGTTCAAACAGTAATTTTTTCCAAATATTTTGTTTTTTTGTACAAAATACTCAGTAGAAGCTTCTTAATCTTTTGAAAACCTTACAATATCTGGAGGATACGTATGAAAAGTAAAATAATTGGACTATGTGTTTGTATGCTGTTGTTTGGAACAATCCTACCAGTGATATCAGCTACTCAACCAAAACCAACTGAAATACAACGTTTTAATTCTTGTTATATCGTCGCAGACGGAAAGCTTACTCAAAAAGATTTTCCATCAATAATCGGAACAAGTATGTGGAAGATTTGTTATACACGGCCATTTAATACTGATCGTGCGAATGTTGTGTATTGGTTTATCCGTTTCAATGAAACCTCAACCGTGACGATCTATGCTGAGGAAAATGGTGAGGTCCTCTGGCAACATCAGGGAAACACAGTCCCACAACTTCGCATGCTTATGTTTAAAGGGATCTACCTCAATGAAATGACTGAGGATGGACAGTTGCATATAGAACTTAGAGGAACTAGTAGTTTTATACAAGTCATTGAGAAATAAACAAGGGAGTTTCTTTTCCCTTTTTTTTTTTTATCGAACAATACGTCCTCAAGAAAATAAAACCAATAGCGAAGAGGATTTCTCTGCCATACAAAGATTATTAATATCCTTTTCTTTATAAATATAGATGATGAAACCATTCACCGCAGTCTACCTTTGTTTTTTTCTTCTGATTTCTTCGTTATCCATCCCTGGGATGGGGTCTGAAGTACATAATCATCTTTCTTCAGTATCATATCCTCATCAATCCATACGTAACTCTCTCACAGACGCAGTGGTTGTCTCTGATAGCGATCCCTATTTTAGTCTCATCAGCACGAGTGTTGCCTGTTGGTATGACAACGAAACGAATACGACAGGACTTCTTCCTTTGCTTGTGCACCATGAGGGTAGTCTAACAGATTCACAGACCAGGTTTTTTGAAAAATATCTTGGTTCAATAGATCGTAGTCTTTTGATTCTCGGGGATCATGTACAGACTTCCTATCAGACATTCGAGATTCTTGGGTCCCCTGCTGCAGTATCTATCATATTGGCGACCTCTGTATTTTCGGTCGCTCCGGTTGTTCTTATTATTCCTTATGAAGGTTCAGAAGCCTATCAACTCAGTCTCCTTGCAGCACCTCTCGGAAGCTACCTGAATATACCGATCCTAATTTTTGATAATAATGAAGTGGAGATTCAAACCGTGTGCACACAGCTTCAAACAACCCGTGCGTATCTCGTTGGAGATGTGACACTTAATCTTGAGAATATGAGTGTCATTCCCCTTCAAACTGAGGCAGAGATCACTGATACGGTTTTGACGGTTATCAAAGAGCAATTTGGTTCTCTGAGTTATCTGACTATGACGAATCCCTCAGACGTTGTCCCCCCATCAGTTATCAACACAACTGATATTTTATTCACTGACCATATCGTCAATAAAAAAATCATCATCCTAGGTAAAGAATTCGATATTGTTGGGAATGATACCCGAAACTATACGATCTACGTGCCTGATGGTATTACTCGTGTCCAGATTTCTGGGGAAATCTTTCAAACACATGGTTTTTTTCTCGGACGTTTCTCCCCGATTGTTCCTCTTCTTTTCATGACCCTTACCGATGCGAAGGGGCAGATTGTTGCCTATGCCAATAGCATGGGGTACGACATCGGAAAGACGTATGTCGAAACACTCTCCTGTAACGCGTCAGGGTTCTATACTCTCCATTTAAAAGTTTACAATGGTATAAAAGGTGGTTTTTTCGTTCAACGAGGGTTCTCGAGTGTCGATGCCAATATCACGATTATTGCGACACTCTCAACTCTCAGTTCTCCTCATCTTCCGTTTGTCCCCAAACTCTCCAGTCTTTCGCCATATCTCGCTGCGGCGCATGGAGGACTCATTATTGCTAATGCCTCTTGGGAGCTTACCGATGACTTTTATGCATCTGCTGCTGAGGGATCAGGAGCTGGCCCTTGGTACAACGAATCTCTGCATCATTTTACGAATACGAAAGTCAATAGGACCGTCCAGCAGCTGAAGAACACATTGGAGCGGTTGGATGCTCATGGTCTCTTGTCAGGGTATCTTAATGGATCAACATGGCTTGCTCTCCTTGCAGATACCACGATGATTCCAATGTACTACTACGGTCCTTCTCAAGAGGATATTCCTGATCGAGGATTGCCATCGGATAACCCGTATACACTGAACCAGAGTCTCTCCGTTGGGCGTCTCATCAGCTGGGATGTGCAGGATGTAAGTGTGTTAATCGCTCGGACATTCTTTTATGAGAATCTCTGCGGTGAGCCGGTAGGCCAAGATGATTGGCATCATCGGTTCCATTTCGTTTTCGGAGAGGGATATAGTGAGACTGGTGGGATTTTCCATCAGATCCCTTATGCAAGAGAAATCAGGGAGTACGGGTTTACTTCAAAGGTCTATGGTGACTTTCGAAACAGTCGGCAGATCGCCGAGCTCTTTGATGTATACATTGGTGCGAATTACCTTGAATATCTCGGTCATGGAGATTGGTTTTGGTTCCCTGCTTCACTCTATGGGTTGGATAGTTATTCGAAAGCGGTGGATGTCGCCCATGCAAAAGACTGGGTGTATGAGAGGCCTAGCATTTTCTTGTCCTCAGCTTGTTTGATGGGGCGTACCGATGGTCTTCCCCCGCAGATGAACATTGGGCTTGCTATGCTTCATGCTGGTTGTAACGGTTTTGTGGGAGCGACAAGGGAAACCGGTCAAGAGTCTGGCCTTACGGTCCTGGAAAATCATTTGATTGTGGATAACTGGAGTGTTGGTGAGGCGTTGCGTGGGGAAAAACGTATTGATACCGAGCTTCCAACATTCTATGTGCGTGTCTTGTACGGTGACCCTGCGTTTAACCCCTATGAGCCACAGCATGGTTTTACCAATCAAGGACGACCAACATTGTTAGGACCATAGACAGTTTATTGTAGTAGTGGGAGGAAAGGTGGACGTAAAATTGGGGAAGGCATCGAGCTGGTGAGGCGAAGAGGAAAAGATGGGAAAAAAAAACCACACTCCCTCATATTTTACGTCCCTACTTAACAATTGTTAATTCTGATTTATATTACTTTCGTTTTTTCCAGGTTTTTAAGGAGAAAAAAGCAGTAAAAACCCGAAACAGGACAAAAACATAAAGAAAAGAAAGCAACCAAAATGAACATGTTCTTGACGATATTTTTCCTTATTGTGACAAACATTTATAACTCATTGCTCTATCCTGAAGAGACGTGGTACCTTATGGTCACAGCACAAGATATTCTCAGAAAAGAAGTAATAAAAAAAGATTCGAACGACAGCTTCTCTCAGGCCATTAACCTTTTCGACAAAACCGACGCCATCATTATTACAGATCATAACAAATATCAGGGGATGCTCCTAAAACGAACGCTAATGGAGCCAAACGTTACCCTCCAAACAAAATTACACACCCTGCTGACACATCCTCCTAAACTCACTCCGACGACCTCTCTTGAGGAAATCGCCTGTGCCATGGTTGAAAACAACATCTATACCCTTCCGGTTCTTCACAATGACACTTTACTCGGCATGGTCACCGCAGATGACGTCATCAAAAAACTCACTGAGCAAACCATCGGGACACAACCTGTGAAAACCATCATGTGCACCACGCCTCTTTCCGTTAGTCCTATGGAAACAATTGGGAAAGTCCTTCATCTGTTCCGGCAAGAACATTCTCCCTATCTAGCCGTAGTTGATCATTCGACCGTTGTCGGTGCTATCACTATCAACACAATCATTAACAAGGTCCTCCATAGTCATAGCAACATCGAAGCACGAGACAGCTTCGAATCAGAAAAAAGACAAAAACTTGATCTCTCAGCAAAGACTATCATGAATGAACAACCCTTACTTTTGTCACCTGAAACATCTATCCGGGATGTTCATAGCAAGATGCATCAATTCGAGCAGCCTGGAATATTCATCGGTAAAGATAATCATCTACACGGCATCGTCACCCATAAGGAGCTTCTCGCTCCGTTCACTGGAACCGCGAACGAAGAAACTATCGCTATCCAGTTCCATCACCGCAACAGCAAAGTCGAAGGGTTCGATAAAGAACAAACAGTACAGTTCCTTCGTACAGAATTTCTGAAAAACTATGAAAAATATCTTCAAGTCGGCTATCTTCATGTCTCTCTTGAACAACACAAAGAAGTCAAACAAGGGCTTTTCCGAGTCGTCTGTGAAATGAAGCTTTCAGGTAAACCTGGTGTTTTCTATGCGACCCAGGAAGGGTACGGTCCTCAGCAGGCGATGAGGAACGCGTTTCTCGCGATCGAACATCAGATCAACAAAGCAAAAAAAACATAGAGAAGACCATATGATTTAGTTCATATCATTCTTTTTTTTTTTTGCAGTTAGAGATACCACGGACTTATTGTAAAACTCTTTTGTTTCCTTTCGTTTCCGTGCGACTCTGCTCATTTCCATTGCATCAACCATGAAGTTATCATTACTGATTTTGTTGTTATTTTTGGATAATTCGATAGGATGTGGTGATGGGTACCGATGGTCTTAACATCGCTGAGACTGGACAGTATTTCTGCTGTGAAAGTTCAATGGCGCGTTCGAGGTGTATCGGATTTAAATCTATGCCAACAAAGACGAACTCAAGATGAATGTTCGTAAACACTCGTGGGTGTTCCTCAGCACGTTGTGCGTCGATATGGATCTCAAAATCTTGCAATGATACTTTCTTCTTTTGTAGAATTGATAAAACGTCACAGCCAGTACAACTCCCTAATGCGAGAAGCACAAACTCCATGGGATGTGTCGCGGCATCAGACCCTGACACTTCTTTCTTCGTGTCAATTGATACCCAATGATTGCTGTCTGCTTTTCCGATGAAGGAGCATCCTTGTATTTGTTTTACTATCGCTTTCATAGGTCTTCACAAACGTATTGTCGATATGGTTCTGGAGTATTAATCCTATCGTTGTGTCATCTGATTGAAATGCATGTGCGTTCTGGTTGATTTTAAGATTCGTTCATTAGTTAATTATCGAGATATTTCTCTTTCTTGAATGCAACACATGGCAAGTAGAATTACTGATGGGTGGAAAGGTTGAAACGGAAAAAATATCTCTCATCAGCAATTGTATCTCTCTCTATTAACAATTGCTCTTTTAGATTTTTATACGTTTCAATCTCCGATAAAACCCCCCCGGATTAATTTGTTAGACTACTCTTTTCATAGATGGGTTTTTATAACATCGAATTATTCTTTTTCCCATGTACTTATACCTTCAACTTCTCTGCATTTTTGTTATCGCCCCCAACATCGCTCTTCTATATCTGAATCGAAAAAAAATACATCCAAAATCACTCGTTGTCGCACTCTTCATTTTATTTCTCATTGCAGTGATATGGGATCAACTCTCAGTCCGAATGGGACTTTGGATCTTCTCCCAAGATGAGATTGTAGGAAACCTTTTTGGATTACCCATAGAGGAATACTTGTTTTTCTTTTTCGTCCCGCTTCTCTCTATAAATATCTATCTTTTCGTAGAAGGAATTCTTTCGAAATCCAAAAAAGGTGAGTACAAATGAATGAAAACGAATTGAAAAACACTCGATATCAAAAGACATGTCAAAAATGTAAAACAGACATCGGTGGGAAACCATACTATGTCGTACAACTCGATTGCATTTATGATGGGAATTCTCTTACTTCCTGTGATAAAATCGTTGTTTGCTCAGAATGTTTTCGTACTCTTAAGTCCTGGTTGAACCTTTCTTAAAAATTCACCAAGCAGAGCATGAAACAAATTATAGGAAGTAAATTGTTGATGAGGATTTGGGAGGAAAGAATAAAAAAGATACGCTCATCAACAATTACACCTCTCTGCATTAACAATTGTTAATGCCCTATATAAATGTTTCGTTTCAGGGAGAACGAGCGAATGAGACGAGCTGAAAAAGAAATCACCAACAGGAGAGAAATCGATTCGATACTCTCAAAAGCAATCGTCTGCAGAATCAGCATCATCGACCATGAGACACCCTACATTGTCCCAATGAATTTTGGGTACAAAGACGACATTTTGTATCTCCATTCAGCACCCGAAGGGAAAAAAATCGACTTACTGAAAAGGAATCCCCTGGTCTGTTTTGAAGTCGAAAGCGACCTTGAAATCATCAATACAGGAATCCCTTGCAAGTGGTCGATGAACTATACAAGTGTGATCGGATATGGAAAGGCAAAGTTCATCACGGATATAGAACAAAAACAAAAAGCATTACACATCATCATCGACCATTACTTACCAGGATCATCGTACATTTTTCCAGAAAAACATCTCAAAGAAGTTACCGTTATTAAAATTGAAATCAGTGAGATGACTGCAAAGAAATCCTAAAAATAAAAAGAGATTACACTAATACAAATATTTAAATCTTTATTATATTATTAAATTTTTAATGGTCGGCATTGAAAACAAAAGAGGTATGAAGTATTTCTTATTCGGCAGCCTCTATTTCTCAGAAGGATTAATGATTGCGATAACAACCGTCGCTACCTCCCTTTACCTGCGAGAAAAGGCAGTATCAATACCCCTCACCACCCTCATCATAGGGATCGTGAACATCCCCTGGATGCTGAAATTCGTCTGGGGGCCGATCGTTGATTATTTTATCAGGTTTGGACGAAAAACCTTCATCATATTAGGCGGAACACTCACCGTTTCTTGCATGTTTTTCGTCTCATTCCTAGACCCAAGCGCGTCCCTTTTACCTTTTACTCTTCTGATATTTCTAAGCCATGTCGGTATCGGCTTTATCGATGTGTCAGCAGATGCCTGGGCTATCGATGTATCAACAGAGAAAGACCGGGGGAAGATTAATGGTTCGATGTTTGCTGGCCAATACTCAGCTTGGGCACTTGGTGCCGCTCTTTTTCCTTTGATCGGTTCGCAATATGGGTATCATTTTGTTTACCTGATTAACGCACTGCTCATTTTCCTTATTCTTCTGTTCCCTTTTATTGTCAAAGAGGGCGTCAAGAGAAAGGTAAAAGAAAAAATAGCTTCTCTTGTTATCAAGGAATTTAAAACAAAAACTGTTCTTCTTATAGTGCTTTTTTCGCCACTTGTCTTTATGAATGAAGGCATCATGTCCTTTATCATTCCTATCTATATGAGAGATGGTCTTGGTCTGAGCGACGTCCAGATTGGTTTTATCGCTATGATCCTGCCTGTGTTTCTTGCGGTCGGTTCTCTTGTTGGTGGTGTTATCACTGATAAGATTGGACGAAAATCAGCGCTGTATCTTTTCATCGGATTAAACGTTGTGTTTGTCGCTTCCCTTATTTTTGCGGATACTTGGTGGAAACTCTCCCTTATTTATGGCATCATCGGGTTTTTGATGGGAGGTCATTCGACGGTCTCATGTGCACTGTTCATGGATGTCACAAATCCGAGAATTGGGGCAACACAGTATGGGATCTTCACCGGGATTGCCAATGTTGGGTTAAATGGTGCAGGGATGATCACTGGTTCTCTTGCGGTCAGCCTTGGTTTTGCTCGAACGTTTCTGTATGCCGCCTGGGTGTTTGGCCCTGCGCTGCTTGTGTTGTATTTCATCAGAGTCAAAAAAGGAATAGAGCGTTCCTAACAAAAATTTTTTTTGAAAGGACTATTCAAGATAATCCTACTTGTAGTAGGCTAGAAACAACTCTTGCTTATCTCCTTGATCATTCGACATTTCTTTGGAATGCAGGTAAATCAAGTGTACTCCAATCGTCATGATCGTTCCTGCCACGAGAACCATCAGAATAATCAACCAGGAGATAGGTGTACCCGTAATTCATGCAGCTTTTATAGGGTCGCCATTTCCACCAGTTAATGTTCCAGGGAAACCCACTTTTTTCATCATGGCCACCTGGTATTCTTATGTCAAGGGTATGTCCAAGCTCATGCATATAGACACTTGCATAGCCGATCGCCTTACCTGCGCCGTGGCTACGTTTATCGACACGACTACTTGAAATCTGATACGCACCCCAGTACCCATCATCCACACCAAACATATATCCTGCATAGGTCGCATCATAGACAAGTAAGCCGTAATGGAACACGCCTTTTCTCCAGTTATCAGCATCACCATGAATGAAGTAATCCTGATATAATAGGATTAATTCTTCACGAGGTGTTTCATTGTCAAACGGTATCCATTCCCCGCCGCCCATCGATCCATCATCCAAATGAAGACAGATATTATACTTATCAAAAGCATCCCTGAGAAGATCCTTGCCTAGTTCTGGAAAGACACTGGCTTGTTCCCCGTTTGGTCCTGCTTCCATCTGGTCAAGCTCCACGAAAATATCTTTTCTGAAAGGATCAGAACCCCACTCTGATGTCAGATATTCCTCAACATTGTTGAGTCCATCGTTATCTGGATCCAACATGGAATGATCCTCCCATACAAATGGATCATAGTACGAAACGAACACCCAGGTGTCGGAATACCAATCATAATCACGGAAAGCGCCCCATTTGAACTCCCATTCGATTGGGACACCATCACCGTCGTCGTCTCTCGCCGTATCATTGATTTGGGGATCGGTATGATAATTGTTTACTTCAACCCAATAGGGAATGTTATCTCCATCGTAATCATTTTGAGTGATATCAAAAACAATGAGGCTATCCCGTTCATTTTGGTAGATGCTATTGTCATCACAGCCATTGAGTCTCCCATATCCGCTGGGGTCAGCCCATGAGATGTAGGGGTAGTTATAATCATCCCCTTCCCAATGACCTGTTTTGAGGCTATAGACAAGGTCGATATCATAGTTGCTCAGGAGTAACGCACTGTTATCGCTCAGATCGCATAATCCACTCAGACCCAGGTTCCAATCCCATAACCGGATCTTTATCGAGACGTTTTCTTCCTCGTCTGGCACATTGAGCGTTGCTGACCAGGGCTCGTTGATGTAATTTTGATTCAAGAATACTTTACTTTTAAATTTTTCATCGTTGATGAAGACGACTACAGAAAAATCTGCTTTGCCGATATCATCAATTTTTTTCAGGGCTCGTATTTCCTTTATTGTCACTGTTACTTCTAGGTCTACTAACGGGTCGATGTCTCCTTCGTCCCCATTTAATGAGGTTTGTACGAATTGATTAATTATATTTGTACTATTATTTTCGTCATTTGTTGGTGTTTGAGAAGTCCTGGCTGCGGAGGCATTCAGAGAGCATAAAAAAATACTCATCATGAGTAGGCTTACTATTTTTTTGGTTATCTTCATATGATTAATCCCCTTTTTTATTTCCAGTTATTATATTATTTTAATGATTTATAACTATTTAAATAATATGCTACGACTATTTAAAATTAACACTTGTTAATTATTTACAGCCCTCCTCAGAATTTTTTGACAATATACATTCGAGCAAAGTATTTATTAAAAAACCTAGAATGCCAGAACAGATAAAACTAAAATTAATTATTATTCGAAGAAAGATGCCTGAAAAACATTTAAAATAGTGGGTAATGTCCTTCTAATTGTTGTTGGGCCCGTGGTCTCGTGGTTAAGAGGCCAGAAAAAGCGCCCATAAAAGTGACGGTATTATCGACGAACTTTTTCCTCTCTTTCTTTTTTTCCAGGAGAATGTATATAAGGAAACGATGGACCGAAATGCTAATATTGGGGGTGTTGCTACGCAGCCAGAATGAACGGTAGCCTGTATATGCATGGTAGACTACCCATGATCTTAGAAGGTGAACACATATGGAAACTATTCCTTGTGATCCCGAAAGTAAGAAATGGGTCAATTGCTCCATCGAGCAACTCTATTCTGATTTGAAAACAAGTCCTACTGGACTTTCTTCTACGGATGTAGATCAACGGCTACAACAACATGGATTTAATATTCTACCTGAAAAAAAGAAACACAGTCTCTCTCGAAAACTCGTGATTCAGTTCAAAAATCTGTTCAATGTATTACTCTTAATTGCTGCACTACTTTCATTTCTTATTGGCTGGTCAGCACATGATACAGCATCCATCCAAATGGGGTTTGCGATTTTAGCAGTCGTTATTCTCAGCGTCCTGTTCAATCTCTTCCAGGAGCATCGTGCGGAGCGTGCTGTTGAGGCTATCCGAGATCTTGTGCCAATGAATACAAGGGTGATACGAGATGGTCAAACCAAGCAAATCCCTATTAAGGACATTGTTCCAGGGGATATTATCTCAGTCGAGGAAGGGGATAAAATCCCTGCTGATGCACGTCTACTGATCAGTTTTGAATTTTCGGTTGACAACTCAACACTGACTGGAGAATCAGAACCGCAACCCCGCTCTCCAGATCTACAAACAAATGCAACGAAGAACCAAATCATCGAATGTTCAAACATGATTTTTGCTGGAACGACCGTCGCATCAGGGACAGCGACTGCGGTTGTGCTGGCGACTGCATCAAATACGCAGTTTGGAAAAATCGTCACTATCACTCAAACCATCGAAGAGCCACCAAGCCCTCTGCAGCGAGAAATTGATTATTCAGCAAAACTTAATTTCGGGGCAGCGATAGGAGTCGGAGTTCTTTTTCTCACAATTGCCTTGTTTTTCCTTCATCTTCAGATATCTGAAAGCATCCTCTTCATGATTGGCGTCATGATTTCCCTTGTTCCCGAAGGTCTACAGATCACAATCACTCTTTCGTTAGCGCTTAGTAGTCTTGCCATGGCGAAGCGGAATGTTATTGTCAAACGCTTGTCATCAGTAGAGACACTCGGATCGGCAACCGTTATTTGTAGTGATAAAACTGGTACAATAACAACCGGTCAGATGACGGTCCGGAAAATCTGGATTGGTGGGCGGACCTACGAAGTGACTGGTGAAGGATACGAACCGGAAGGCTCAATTTTCTTTGAAGGAAAGAATATCGGTTTTTCAGATCGGCAGGATCTGTCTTTATTGTGCCATGTTGCTGCCCTTGATAATAAAGCAACGTTGGTACCGCCTCTTGATAGAAAAAAATCAAGATGGGGTGCACTCGGTGATTCAACAGACGCAGCATTATTAGTACTTGCAGCAAAATCTGGGATCCAATACAAGCAGTTATTAAATCAGAAACCACGGGTAGGAATGATTCCCTTTGATTCAATACGAAAAATGATGACGAGCATTCATAGGGATCCCGATGGAAAATTGACTGCGTATGTGAAAGGCGCGGGGAATGAAATTCTCTCGAGATGTACCACTGTGTATTGGAATGAACAAGTCGTTCCTTTATCTGATCAATTGACAACACAAATTCATAGCGAGATTGATTCTCTTGCGCGGCAGGCGTATAGAGTATTAGCCCTGGCGGTTCGCAATCTCCCAAGCAGTCAACAAAAGTTTGATACACAATCTGTTGAAAACACATTGACGTTCATTGGTCTTGTGGCTATTTATGATCCACCTCGTCACGATGTCCCTATTGCAGTGCAGAAGGCCCAAAATGCTGGTATACGCATCATCATGATGACTGGTGATCACGAACTGACTGCTGAGGCGATTGCACGTAAAGTCGGTATTATCACCTCGAAATCGTACGTGGTGACGACGGGGTATAAGCTCGCTGACATGTCAGATGAGGAGCTCACGAAGCTTCTTGACGTGCCAGATATCGTTTTTGCTCGTATAACCCCTGAGCAGAAATTGCGGATTGTATGCTCACTGAAAATGAAAGGGGAAACCGTGGCAGTTACCGGTGATGGTGCAAATGACGCCCCAGCATTACTTGAGGCAGATATCGGAATAGCTATGGGAATCACCGGTACAGACGTTGCACGTGAATCTGCTGACATGATACTCATGGATGATAATTTCGCGTCAATCGTCAGTGGCATTGAGCAAGGCCGTTCCGTCTTCGATAATCTCCAAAAATTCAATGTGTACGTGTTTACTCACAATTGGGCGGAGTTGGTATCATTTATCGCTTTTGTCCTTCTTCAAATTCCACTGCCGCTTGCCATTGTCGGAATTCTCCTTATCGATTTGATATTGGAGATACCTCCTTCGCTGGCTCTGACCCTTGAGCCACCTGAACCAGGGATTATGGAGCGACTCCCTAGGAAAAAAGAAAACCGGTTGTTCAGTTTCAAATCCTTAGCTCGATCATGGTACATCGGAACATTCATTGGTATTGTCGCCTTAGTCTGGTGTTTGTATGCGTGGTTCCAGTCCGGCTGGAGTATTGGTCAACCGACTATTACAGATCACGCTGCGTATCTCAAGGGTACAACCCTGGTGATCGTCGGGATTATGGCTGGTCAGCTGGGGATGCTTATTGCCACCAGGACGAATATTAAGTCAACATTTTCTGTACCCTTACGAGGCAATAAATGGCTTCTATTTGCTATCCTTGTAGAACTCATAATATTATTTGCTGTCGTGTATTTACCTTTCGTAAATCCTATATTCAATACGATAGCATTACAACCATTAGATTGGGTATTTCTTTACTCCATTGTTCCTTTTGTTATTCTTTTTGAAGAAGGTCGAAAACTACTTCTTCGAAAATATTTCCTCACCCCGACAGCAGTTTCTGTTCAGCGGGTATCGTCATCAGTATCTGGTGAACTTGAGTTGCCCGTGGAAAAAAAAGCACCATCGCCTGTTCAATTTATCGAACGGAATAACCCGATTATCCTATCGCTTACCTCTCAAACTAGAGAAGATAACATAGCGTCTCTATCTATGAATATTGCCCGTAACAATGGTTCGCGTCTTATTGTGCTGCGAACTTTAAATGAGCAACTCAAAACATCATTGGATTATCACCTGGAGCGTTCTCTGAGAGATACTGCCGAAGAGCTTGGAATCCCCTATCAATATGTTGATATCCGTACACCACAAACCATCGAGAGGAGTGTTCAAGAGACCATAGATAAGATGCATGCTGACACACTCATCGTTTCAGTTCCGAGAAATGTTTTTTTCGGTGGTAAGCATACCGCTCGGTTTGTAGAGTGGATTGGGCAATTCCCTGATACAAAAATTATCCTTATCAGCAGTCCAAGTAAACCTCTTGAATCATTACATCCTCCATACCGTATTCTCATTCCTGTATTGCATGAATTCAGCGAAGAGCCTTTTAAGATAACTACCTTGTTGACAGCGAATGCAGCGATTCCAGATGTAGATATCATAGCTGCCAAGGTGATGGAATTTCCACCAACAGTCCAACTCTATTCTCGATATTATCCAGAGACGATGACTATCAAGAGCAGTGAATTTTCAATTCTTAGGCGTTCTCCTGTTCAAGCCCTGAGACGTTCAATCACTCCGTTGACATTATTCGTCCAGGAGATCAGTCGAGGAATTGCTTATTTCGTCGAAGAACGGAATATCGATGTAATTATTATGGACGGTACTTGGTCTGAAAAAGAACATGGTTTTCTTAAAACAGCTGAACGTAAAATCGTAAAGAAGGCACAGTGCTCTATTATTGTTACTCTGAGAAAACACCATTAAACGTTATTGTTCACCTACTTCCCACGATATAAAAAGGTGGATATGAGAAATCATTTTAACCTTGTGGTTATATCATGGTTTCAACTACGAGTACGTAGGGCTTCGAAATTCAAAGCTGAAATGATATAAATAGTTACATTTAGAATAATAAAAACATTAAAAGGTTATTTAAAAGTTAAATATATGTTATATTTGTTACAAGGGCCAGTGGTCTAGTGGTTATGACGTCGCGCTTACAACGCGGAGATCGCCTGTTCAATTCCGGCCTGGCCCACTCACCTCTCTCGGAGAGTTTCCAGTCGAAACCAAGGTATTTTGGCTGTTTGTTGGTTTTAGCGTGTTTTCCTCTTCCATTTGTTCATGGAATTTAAGGACACGCTTCACCCAATCGTATGGCGCTTGGTTGTAGTATTGTTCCGCGTAGTGAACGTAGTTCATGGTCGTCTGGATCTTTTCGTGTCCGAGCCAGTTTTTGACAGGTATGACGTCGAAGGTGTCGGTGGATACTTTCTGTTCGATGAGCCGGGAGATTGCGCACCAGTGTCTCATGTCGTAGGGTTGGAATTCTTTCCAGATTTGTTTTCCGTAGTTGCTGAGTTTGTGGCCAAGGTGTCTAACTGTGAGTGGTCGTCCGTTGGGTTGGAGATAGAATGCGTCTTTGCTGTGTTGGTTTGCGACTTTGGGTCGCCAGTAGTCGATCCAGTTCTTGAAGCTCTTGTGTGTTTTGGAGACGAGAAGTTGTCTTCCTGGGAAGAGTGTTCGTTGAGATCGGTGTTTCTTGACTTCGGTGATCACGATGCATCCGGTGCCGTTGTCGTTGATGACCACATCCTTGGTGGTCAGCTCGCAGATTTCACTGGGGACACGCCAGCCGATGAGGAAGCTGTGGCAGAAGAGATACTGGTAGAGGGTGTTTTCGTAGTCATCCTCAGAGTATGGATAGTGGAAGAACTTGTAGACCATATCGGGGAACGGGAGGATCCGTATGTGGGCTTTGGGTGTGCTCGGTGGCTTGTACGTCCATAGCGGGATCCCATAGGCTTTGAGGAACATCCTCATGGTTTTCCATTCGTGAATAAGCGCATGCGGTCCCGCATGTTCGATTTGCTCTCGATAATCCATGTGTCTGATGAAGTTTTCCAGTGATGGGGTTCTGAAATTAACGGGGCAGGGATGGTTCTCCATGTATCGTGCATATCGAAGGTGCTTTTCCACGGTTGATCGTTGGAGTCGTTGTCTGAGGACGGCATGGATGCCGACTTCGATGAACGATGCATTCTGCGGATTGAGGGTGATGGGGCATTCAAACCTATTTAGAGTATTGACATACTCAAGGTCACCCATAACCTCCCCTTGATGGGGATTGGGGTGATCGAATATATTGTTGCCTAAGTTTATGATGTTGTTGTTCCATTTTTGGTTTCTACCTCCCACCAACTTACTTGGTTGTAAATTGGTTGAATGGGAATCGAACTGGTTGTTAAAAAAAGTAATCGTTGTTTGAGTGAATGGTTTGTGAGAACAATATTTATAACAGGTTTCTTCGTTAATCATCCACGGGGCTGTGATAGTTATCATATCATGGCTCCAGACTGCCAGAGTGTTCGAAGCACTCTGGTGGTCATCTTTTATTGAGTCATTTGGTTTGTATAGTATGTACTCTTATCATTATAGAAGGTGTTTCTGCCTTATAAAGTATTTGAGGGGGTCGTTGAAAGTATTCAAAAAGGTCAAATACAGGTGAATATATTACTTTTCTGGTATTATGAAGCGAGTCGAGATTGATAATGTTGAGGAGCTCCTGGAGAAAATAGTGACGAAGGATGGGAAGGTCGGTGGTTTGACAAAGCATGCTGGTAAACGTGTAGTAATCGTAGTCACGAAGAAAATAAATAAAAAATGAGGTTTAGTGCAACGGGATCGTTGTCTTTAACTTTTAATAATAATTTGATCAGATATCGATGTAATGATTCTATATTACTTTTTGGCGAGTCAAAACAGCCAAAATCCAACAAATCAAAGGTAATTGGCAGTGTTTTTTACTTTTGTAGGAATATTTGAGGCTACCGCTTTAAATCATCATGAAGCAATATACGTAAAGAGTGATTTGAGGGAGGGACTGAAAAATGGAGGAAAAAGAAACATATAGCATCCTAGATATCCGAGAGATTGATCCTCAGCTTGAAAAACATAGGAAGGATGTACTGGAAAAATATTTGGAATATGAATTTGTATTGTTGCAGAACTTCAGGGATCGGGGAAAAACCTTGGATGATGTAATCGAATAGATGAAAACTATTCTTTGGTTTGTGAAAAATGAGAGGATGCGTCAGATAAACGATGAGATCGGCTTGTAGTCTTACTTCTTTTTCCCACCGAGTATCTCATCAATTAGTTCATATTTTATCAGGGCTTTCCCCATCGTTATTTTTCCGTCATCTAACCTGAAGAAAATTTCATCGTTTGGCTTTAGTTTGAGGAGGTCGAGTACCTCTGGGGGAAGCGTCACCCTATTTCTACCGTCAAGCGGTCGAGGTTTTCCCAGTAATTTTCCCATGTAAAGGCCGACAATGGGATTATGCTATTTAGCTTTATTGGGATATTGGGTTAATGGGTTAATGGGAAATATTAATATACCCATTTTGTATTACATAAAATGGTGAAAAATATTTGACATAATTTCATCAAGGGAGGTGAAAAAAAGATAATCAAGGTGAATTAGAAAAAAATTTCTGCTGTATCTGATTTTTCATAAAAGCAGATATTCTGGGATGGATAAAACAAAATCCCGGAAAAGAATAGAATTTGAATGAAATGAACGGGCAAGGCGGAATAATAAAATCCAACCTAGCATGGTAACGATATAATTGAAAAAAAATTGGTTAAAAAAGGAGAGGAAAAATGAGAAAAATAATTCAAACTGTAATATTGTTGTTTGCAGCAACAATGGTTTTAATGCCAGCAATAAACGCATATGACCCGGAAGGTGCACAACCTCAAACGGAAGGTGATTTAATCGCCATTGATATAGATAGATACTTTGAAGAAGATCAATGTTATTGTACCATAGAAGTTCAAAATAATGACCCGAATCAGGTAATAACAACGAATTTTTGGGTTCAACTACGACAGGATTCCCCAACAGGACGATATTTGGGCGAGGTATATGTCACTGAGGATTTGTCACCTGCAGAATCATACATAACAGATCCCATAAATTTTTCGTGGCAAGAAGGCGGTCACTATCTTTATACAGAAGTTGACTGGCGGCATAGTGTATATGAAACCGATGAAGATAATAATTGGTATCATGAATATTTCAGGAACACTCAGGAACAATAAATGCGATACAGCACTTAATTTCGGTTAAATCATATAAATAGTGTCTCTAAATGTCATCTTTCCTTATTTTTCTTTCTTTTTCTCAAACAATTTTTTTTCATGTAATCGACAAAAAATATTTATGAAAATATTTATATAGCATAGTAACATAATATTTAACACAACGGAGGAAAAATAACGAAACTATATACATTGAAAAAATTTTTAATATGCATTATTATGATATTATTTGTTGGATCGAGTGTCGTACAAAATATACCATGCAAAAACGTGAAATCTTACGATTCAATAGATAAAAAAAATGAAATTAAAACCGAAATAGAAGCACCATACATTCAATTAATAAATGATATGTCAAACGAACACCGTGTTGCACCGGTTATCGATAGAAATATCTGGGAAACATACAAAGTACATAATACTTGTCAGGACGTCGAAACAATATTGGATATGAATGCACAGTTGTTTGATGTCTACGAAATTATTGATTTTGGACAGGCTGCATGGGGTTTGACCTCTGGGGATTTCAACAATGACGATAACATTGATTTTGCTGTCGCCTCTGCAACCGTTCCATTTACCCATTCTACGATTTCTATTTTTTATAACAATGATGATTTGGAATTTACCCGGGATGATGTGTTTACTTTTTCATATACATACATCGAATCATTAGATTCAGGTGACTACGACAACGATGGCGATATAGATCTCATCTTCGGTTATTCCGAATACATTTACTATCAGGGTTCATATGTTTATGTATATGGCATTATTAGTATGCTTTACAACGATGGTGAGAACCATTTTGGGAACACTACAATGATTGCAAAACGGGGGTCAGGGATTCCGTATGACCCTGAGGAACGGTGCAATCCTAAAGTGACGTCAGCGGATTACGATGGTGATGGAGACGTAGACCTGTTGGTAGGTGATAATAGTGGTAAAGTCGAGTTGTACCTGAACAATGGAACAGGAAATTTCACGAGTGCCGGAGTCATCCATGATTGGGGTCTTTGTAGTTGGGGAGTAACCTCAGCGGATTATGATGATGATGGTGATATTGATTTTATTGCTGCGGTAGCACTCAATAGCAATTGGGGCTATGTATATTTAAAACGTAACCAGGTGATAGAGTCGAATGCGACTACCATTTTTGAGCCTGGTCCAGGAGAGATTATTTCCGATATTTATAACGTTCCTGGGACTGTAAGTTTAACCTCGCTTGATTATGAAAAAAACGGGAAGACAGATTTTATCGCCGGTAATTTTTTTGAACTCTTTCTCTACCTCGACAAACAAGGGATTTATGATCCTTTTAAGATATGCAGAATCCCTATGAATTCAGAAGATCAACCTGAGGATTTAACATTCGGTGCCTTGACTACAGCGGATTTCAACAACGACGGCTATGATGATTTTGTCACAGGTGGCGTTCAGGGAGTTGTGCGTTTATTCATCAATAATCATGGTCTTGCTGCCATTACACGCCCGCACCCCAGCCGTCTATATGTTTTTGATAATGAATATGAGTCCCTGATTGCTGAGGATAAAATAGTAATCATCGGAAAGATTTCGATAGACGTCAAGCCAGTGACAGAACTAAAAAAAGTCGAATTTTATATCGGTAACAGTTTAAGGAAAATTGATACTACCTATCCATACAACTGGACATGGAGAGTAGGAGGCTCTCTTTTCCAGAAACGTACGATACGAATCGTTGCTTATGATACCACGGGTAAGAGTTCTGTTGCTGAAATCAAAGTCTGGAAACTCTTCTAGTATTATTTTTATTGATAAATCCCGACAATTTATGAAGTGATTGGTTCAATTCAGTTATTACAATGTCTCGAAATAGAAGGTAATTTATCTATTACTCATATTTGAGTTGTTTGTTCGACGATTCCCACCTTCATTTCTTATTCTCAGATATTTATCCGCAGTGGATTTGCACTTTTAATTAATAAAAAAAGATAGGGAAAATCAGATGGAATCATAAGAACCTGATTTCCTTATTTTTTATTGTTGAAGATTGCTCTTGTTAAGTTTTACTGAACTGCCACCAAGCTTCAAGATCCACATCATCATTCGTTTTCAGGATATTTCCAATAGAATCCCTGAACGCAGTATATACTCGGTACGTGACACCAGTCCCATGCGTCAGATCCGAGGCTCTGACATTTCCGTTGAAGATCGTGTCAAGCGCAAGCTGATTGCCGCTCGTGACGGTACGGGGTGTGGCCTCATTGATGGTATCATCTTCCACAAGCCATTCTCCCTGCGAAGAATTGTAGTACTGCACCTGGATCAGCAGATATCCTGTGATGTCCGTGGACCCCGTGTTCTTGATCTTCGACTGGTTCCGATACGTGATGACCAGCTTCGGTTTATATGTTATGCCACCACCTGGCTCAAAAGCGTTGCCTGAGTATACGTTGATATATTCATTGCCCGTGGGTGCATTGCCGTTGATGTCTCTGCTACTTCGTAAGCATAATTTGGTGATCCCTGTGGTATTGATCCAACTCAGATTATTCAATGGAATAGCATTATACCCGCTCGTGAATCGAGAGGTATTCAATGACCCACCGTTTCCAGAATAATAACCTCGGTAATAATCTCCAGTTTGCATTGGATTATGCGGATATGTTGGCTGGCCATTCTGGATCGTGATGTCAAAATCCGTGGCTGAATAATCATCCTTCTTATACAATGAAAGCGTTGCATCATCCAGGTACGCATTAGACGGCAATGCAGAGGTATTGAAGAGCACAAAACCACGATAGACATAATAGGTCGGACCAACACCCCTTTTCTGTCCAATCGTAATATATATACTAGAGCTATCCACGGTCCCTGATGAAGCAGATTGAACCGTTGAATAGACAGAACCAGAGTTGTAAATATATCCGTCATTGGAGACGGAATACACCGTCAGCGTCGGATCAACCACCACAGGGAAGGTCATCGCATTCAGATCAGAGGCCTTCAACCCAGAGAGCAAGTAGGTATTGCCGTTCAGGTGTACGATGCGGTACGTCAGTTTCTGCCGGGATGAGTCATTGTTCAGCTCGTAGGCTTCTCCCAGAGGGAGAGCACATTTGAATTGCCCAAGGATATCCTTGAAGTCAACCCCTGCGTCCGAGATCGTGACATTCCCCTCCAGTAATCCTGATTTGTTGTAGAGGTTGAGGCCTTGGTAGTCAAGTTTGGTGATGAATACCAGATACGACGTGGTGTCATTGAGCCCGTATTGTGATGGTGGATGGTTCTGCAACACGGTCTTTGTGGCGTTGCTCAATGTGATTTCTTCTTTCAATCCGGTGTTACCATAGCTCCAGGTGACGTCGGTGCCGGTGAACACATCCGGGTAGGTGATTGAATAGTCGTTGACTTGTCCCTGGCTGCTCTGCACATTCTGCAGATACTCGTAAGCCCAGTTGCTCTGCGGATCAACGTAACCAACTCCTACAAGTTTGCTTCTGACGGCATGGATCGTTGGATCATTTGACTTGTTATAGGTGAAAGCGACTGGCCACTCCTGCTGCGCGTTGGATTTAAAATACACACCATACAATCCACGATCATTTCCTTGTCGATATCCGTACACGTAAGCAGGATGATTGGATGTGAGCGGGATGAGGGTATTATAGATGGGCATCCAAGACTCATTCTCCTCCTGGTAATTCACCGGCCCCTGATAGGTCTCTAGGATATTCGCTCCCGAGGTTGTGTTGTAGTAGGTATTCCAGGTCAGCCCACGATCAACCAAGATATAATCCTCTGGAGGGTTCGGTGGATCGGTGATATTGATGTATTGATTCCCACTATAACTATTTCGCAGGGTAGCGATGCTGATCGTCGCCTCCGCGGAGACGTGGAAATGATGTCCGCTGCTGCTCGCTGTGTTATTGGTATTATCTGTTGCCCAGATCGTATAGTTGTACTGGCCAGCCAGCCAGGTATCATTGAACACGTATTGATACGTATCATTCGAGACCAGGGACATCGTATAGTTGCTTGAGTTCCCAACACTATTAGGGAATGTTATCTGAACGGTCACAAGATCTACACCGCTGCCGTTATCAACGACATCTGCAGTAATCGTCACGTTATACCCGAATCCGACAGTATGCGGAGAAGCATTGACATCCGTAATCGTCGGGGGTGTGGTGTCAATGAGTATTTGCCGTGTCTCTGCATTGCTCTGGTTTCCGGTGGTGTCTATCGCATGCGCATAATAACTATATGTTCCATCAGAAAGACTGGTGAAATTATGGGATAACTGGTAGAGACCGTTGTTGTATGAGGCATTAATCTCCTCCGAACCTAAAGCACGGTTGAAAAGTTGCGGTTCATCGAGCAAACCTTCGAAGTAACACCAGCTTGAACAGTGTCCGTCATAGGCAATCATGGTATGTTGTGTGTTGGTGATGTTTTTTACAGCGATCCCTCCGCTGCTCGCATCCTCCTCCCCATCAACATAAATAGAGTATGCCCCTGAGCGACAGACGTATGCAATATGATGCCAAGTATTATCTGTTACATCGGTTGTCCCTTGTAATGTAATGTTATTTCCCGTTGATTGTGAGACGATGAGATAGGGGCTGTTTATGATGCCGAACCCGTAGCCTTTCCAGCTTTCCGACGCCGGGTTGTTGGTCAGGATCATCGCTTTCTTCGAATATAGGGTGGTATGGCTTTTCTCCCAGACCATAAACGTAAAATCACCGGTGCCCAGATCCAGACTACCGCTGTTACCAACATCCAGGTAATCATCAGAACCGTCAAATTCCAATCCCGTTCCATACTTCCCGGATACAATATTATCTCTTGAGGTCATTCCGTTCTGGAATGTCCCGAAGTTCTCGTAGGTGGAGTTATCGTAGACTCCGGTGTCGTTGTATGACTCCATAGGCCAGTATCCTTTGAGACTGTGGTTCCAGTCGATGAACGCGGAGGTGTTCAGAGGATCAAGGACAGTCACGTTGACGTTAACCCAGTTGTCATTGGAACTGGTGTTATCCGCAGGTGTTGCCGGTGAATAGAAGAGGACTGGGGCTGTGGGGATGGTGAAGGAATACCCAGTGGTGTTGCTCGTATTGTTTTCATAGTCGGTCACCCAGACCGTGTAGTTGTACCGGCCGGCTTGCACGGTGTCATTAAAGACAAACCAGTAGGTGTCGCTGACGAAATGGTTCATGGTACAATTCGTGTGAGATCCGTTAGGATAAGTGATATTCACTAAGGCGTTATGAATACCGCTTTCTTGGTCGTTAAATAATCCTACAATCATAATCTGTAACCATCGATTTTTCAAATTTATACCATTATTCACTCGATGGATCTCAGGGGGCATTTCATCATTGAAAATAAGTATGTGCTGGTATGAGATATCCGAGTTTGATTGATTATCCCTGACGATGAGGGAGACATTGTACAAACCTTCTACTGTAAATGCATGTGTGACATTTCGATCGTAGGAGAACGTACCATCATCGAAATCCCATGTCCAGTTCGTCATCTGGTAACCACTTGCTACCGCAGAGGTATCCGTAAATGTGATGTTTTCATCAATTTCAGCAAAAGGTGATGGAATGCTTAGGTTGTAACTTGCGCTTAAATTCATCACAGAGACATTCACAGAAAATTCTTCAAAATTTCCGTCATTATCAGTGACATTCAAAATAACGGAATAATTTCCTGGTTCATCAAACGAATAATTAACGGTTTTTTGTTGTGCTGCACATCGTTCATGATTGAACGTCCATGTATAATTATAAGGTGCGGTCCCACCAAATACAGCAGCATCATAAATCGAATCTATTTGCTGAATGGACGGCAACTCCATGGCGGACTGAGCGCTTACCGCAGATGAAAAAGAGGTGCATGACATGCTAAAATCAATAAGAAAACGGACATTTACTTCGAATGGTTCTGACCAATCACTCCAATCACTATACCGATTCCAGGTCTCAGGACCATCAAAGAGATACCTGTAATCATCTCGTGCACGAACCTGAATGGTCCATGTTCCCCAACTATCATAAGTATAATTTGCTGTACAATCCTCACCAGAGTCTATTGGTCCGACTGTCGTGTTAATATCAAAGGGTACATACCACTCCCACTGGTACTGCATTTGATCCTGATTCATATCAACCGCTGATGTGGTAAAATTCGCTGAGGTACCTATTTTCACCCTTGAAGGACCCGTGATGTCATTAGGTTTATTTATGATACTATTACCCCGCGGAGTGAGAGCCACGTAACCAGTCTGAGTTTCAGTATCATCGTACATCCTCGTATTCAAAGCGACATCGTTTATCCTACCTGTTGAGTTTAACAAATCGAGCGTAAGAAAATAATTTCCGTACGTCGCCCCCGTTGAACTGGGAGGCAGGGTAACGGTAAATGTTTTTTCTGTTCCTTCGGATGTTACGACGAAATCATAGTTTTTCCAGAAAACCACATCATTTGAAGGCCAGCTTTTTACCGTTGCATTCACTCGAACTTTATCACTCGGAAGTATCGATGTTACTAATACAGTGACGTCAATAGAATCAATTTCATCATCTGTATCGAATGGGGAATCCACTGCGGTATAGGTAGCTGGTTCGTTGAACCAGCAGTCCGGGTTCACACAAAAATATTTCGTGATATTCCAGTAAAGCTCACTGACGACTTTTACTTCATTGGGATCAATATTTATCAATGAATCACCTTCTTGAAAGTTATTTCCTTGCGCGTCATTTCCTGTACTATGCCATCCATCCCAGACACTATTCTTCTCCAATAAAATTGTGTTTCCGCAACTGTTATTCCAGACATAATCTTCGCTACCACCACCTGTTACGTTTAACACTGAGAAATCGTAATGATGACTCGTTCTTTCTTCATAATTTGTCTGACTTGCGATAGTTTCTATAAGACTTTTCATTGCCTGATTCTTGGTATAAATTTCCATCGTTAATTTTTTATTCTGAGATTCTGTATAATTCATACAGAGTTGATCGAGACCTATCCAATGAATAAAGTTATATTCACCAGGATTTATACCATAGGGATGGGTATCTACATAATGGACCGCGCCACGCATTCCGTATTCTTCACCGGTTGTGAACAGGAAAGCGAGGTCATACTTCGGCGTGATATCATAATCCTCCATATATTTGGCGATACCTAGAAGAATTGCTCCTCCAACACCACTGTCTCCTGGCGTCTCAGACCACCATCCATCTATACGATTGCTCAGAACTACTATGGCATCGTCAGGGCTCTGCGAGATATTTCGATAAGCGACGACATTATGGCTTTCAACACCTGGTGTTATATCTGTTTGCTTCCTATATACTTGATCGATACTTCCAGTGACGGTAACTGATTCTTCTCTTAACCATCCCCCGACAGTTTCATTGACAGAAAACATCGGGAAATGAAATCTGTCTGAATATGTATTTTTGAACCATGACCAATTAATAACAGTGTGCATCATTAGATGCATATTCCCTGGGCCTGAGAGAATAAATCCTCTACAGTGTCGATACTCCGCTGGTATTTTATACAAAAACCTATTTGCTCCTAATATTATATACCAGTCAAGGATCGTCAAATTAGATGATTTCCAATGTAAATCAAGTAATCCGACCCAGTCATCCAGGAATGCTAATGAAGGATCGTCAAGATTGGAAAAATAAAAGGTATTGCTATCAGCGAAATTATCCACGAAAAAAGTTGTTCCATTTTTCAATTTATCAAGCATTAAGGAGAAATTCGTACCAGTACCATCGACCTTACCTACATTGAAATATTGTTGAGAGGCATTAGTAAAAATATAGGTTTTTGATGCATTTTTAATTAGAATGCAACCGAGGGCTCCGCTCATGTTTTCCATTTTCTGTTCGCATGATGGTTCTTCATCGAGAATAAAAATTGTATCGGTCTGATTTTTGGCATCGGGTAATGATTCGTTTCGTTCGATGTATTTGACGATCCCGAAAAGAGACGCATCAAAATTATTTAAAATTCCACCATTTACCGTATAATAATTCTTGATGTAGCTGCCTGAAAAAGGAAAAAAATTGATAAGCATATCTCTAACTTCAATATTTTCGAAATGGGTTCTAGTAGAAATATCATCGGACTCGGGGTCAACACCGATTCCGTAGGGGAATAATTCTTCATATGGGATATCATGTGTTAAAGTTGAATCTTCATAGATGTCTAGGTTGTAATCGAGGATATCGATTTTCGTCGAATATTCTTTCGGATTTTCATCTGGATCTTCACCACGTGGTCCATCAACATATTCAATTGGGAGTTCTTTATACTCCGTAAGACCACAAACGTTATTTTCACCATACATGAATTCATTCAAAATTTCATTTATTGTATATTCTTCTCCTGCTGTAGCCCATGAGCGTCCTTTGGGGATATCATTCTCATCTGACCAATCTGCATCATAAATGACATTGGCAAAATCCTCAACTCTCTACCATATCCATTCATGATCCAGGCCGATTTCACCTTCAGGTATCTCAGTGGCTTTCACAGATAGTTCATTATCATTCTTTAGAACGATGGTTACGGCTCCTAAAGTCATTAACAAGCTTAATATTATGGCTATAATTTTTTTCCTCATATATTACTTTTCTCCCTTTATTTGTCAATTATGGAGTATAGAATCTAAAAATTGTTTATTATTATTTCGAAATTTTTCAATCCGATAAATTTATTAATTGGACGACAATTAATAAATTGGAGGCAAAAATGAAAATTCAAAAGGTAGTAATTCCTTTATTATTCGCCGTAATAATTTTTGAAAATCTTTTTTTCATAATTCCAGGTAAACAGACTATTGAATCCATGCCTGAAAACTCAATCTGTCAATCATACAATTATGAGTGGCATATTGACAATACTAAACATGCAAAACCCAACATTAGTAACAACTATCTAATAGCAAGTATAAAAGAAACTATGAGTCCTGAAACTGGATTTTTTGAAGGAGTCATGAATTCTCCATGGCCAATGCAAAGTCATGATGTCCTTCATACAGGCCGAAGCTCCTATAGCACCATGAACATCACCGGAACAGAGATTTGGCGAAAAAGCGAAAATAGACCAGGATCATTCTATGGATCGCCCCTTATTGATAATAATAGCATAATCTATTTTGGAACCACTGGTGGCGACCATTCCTTGTATGCATTTTATCCCAATGGAACAAGAAAATGGAGGTATATCTCAGATGGAGCGGTTTGGGCAACACCAGCGATAGCCGAGGATGGCACAATCATCTTTCCAACCTGGGGAAATTACGGCACAGTTCATGCGGTATATCCAAATGGTACAGTAAAATGGACGTACCGAGATGGTTATGCAGCTAATTCCCTATCTTCACCAGCAATCGGAAACGATGGGACCATTTATTTTGGAAGCGACCGCTCTCCAGATTATAATATCTATGCATTACATGCTTCCGGTACGCTACGGTGGAAATACAGCACAGGTTTTATCACTAATGGCGCCCCTGCGATTGGCTCAGATGGCACAATCTATATCGGTTCCGGCGACCACCACCTGTACGCAATGAATCCTAACGGGACGCTCCGCTGGCGATTCGATACAGGTTCAGATATCAAAGGAGCAGCGACCATAACCCCGGATGGTACTATTTACATCCCTGCTTTTAATGATTATTTCTATGCCTTAGCTCCGAATGGCACGCTTCTCTGGCAAGGCTATACAGGAGATAGTGTGGCGGCAGCGGGACTCGCCCTTGCCGCAGATGGCACGATTTATGTCGGCACAGAAAAGCTGCGGGCATACAACCCGAACGGTACACTCAAATGGACAGTAGAACTCCCTGGAGATGTGTATGGGACGGTTCCAGCAATCTCCGCAGATGGAACAATCTATGTGAGCGCAGGAAAGTGTCTTGTGGCTATCAACCCTGATGGGACTGAACACTGGAGCAAGGAAATCGCTAATGAGCAGATTCGTTCATCTCCCTGTATTGGTCCTGATGACCGTGTGTATGTAGGGTCTAATGAGCATCCGACTAATTATTGGTATTTCCATGCTTTCGGTCTTGGTCCGCTCCAGGCTGAAGCACAAGGACCCTATACCAATATGGTTCTTTATCCAGTCCAGTTCGCTGGTATCGCATTCGGCGGCACACTCCCCTATAGTTATCAGTGGGATTTCGGTGATGGTAACACCAGCACTGAGATCAACCCGATTCATTCGTATTCTGTGCCAGGCAACTACACGGCAACATTCACCGTCACTGATAACGAAGGAAACTTCAGTACCGATACCGCTCCAGTCACGATTACCCCGCCAAAACCAACAGTCGCCATCTTGAAACCAGTGAATGGTATCTACATTGGAGACTCAAGAATCCTTCCGTTTTTCAAACCGTTCATTATCGGTCAAATCACCATCCAGGTGGATGCGACTCAGGAGCCGTATGGCATTGATCGTGTTGAATTTTATATCGATGGTGAGATAAGAGCGACTGTCACTGAAATCCCTTATCAATGGACCTGGAGCACAAAAGCCTTCTTTAAGCATACCATCAAGGTGTGGGCATATGATACCTCTGGTAAATGTTCTATGGCATCTATTGATGTATCAAAATTTTTCTAGTTAATTTAAAAAATTTGATTTTCAGTTATTTTCAAAATCCAATCCGCACCTGACCAATATTTGCTCCTATGTGAATTTTTTAAAAAAAGGAAAGAAGAAAGAAGGAATCCGTGGGAAAATATCGCGGAGCTTCTCGTTGATTTTTCCATTAAAATTCAGAGATTAAGACAAAACTGCGACACTCATGCCTTATTTTATTTATAAAGCCCATACCTGTTCCTCTGAAAGATCTCGAAAAATGCTTGATTTCTCTGTAAAAGAAAATAATTAAGGAATCGTTTGAAATGTTTCTCCCATTGATGTGGTCCCTTAAAAATATGCAGGAAGATCACACAATACCCATTTTCTAGGAAGACACGTTTTCTGTAATCATAGTTGAAATCCTTTGAACCGCACACTTCGACATAGATGCCAAACTGGGTGAGGTAGAAATCTGGTGTCCAGACACGAGGTCGTCCATCATCGTCCCAGATGAACACGGGTTGTTCGTACACCCATTCGATATTCATTTTCCGTAGATACTCAGCAACTTTCTTCTCAGGATACGTCATTCTTGACCATGAATCGTTCATGATCAAATCTCCAAAAAGTGAAAAAAAGAAAGAAAAATTAAGAAAGCTTTTAGTGAGAAATAGGTTTGATCGCCGAAGACCAAAATGGGGTGAAAATCGTTTTTTCTTGGTCTGTTTCTCTCCTGTTGACTCTGGTGGGTTCGGCCTGGCCCACTCTTCTTATTTTGTTTTCAACATCGCCTTTGACTTTTTAACGAAACGTTCTGCGAAATCGATGACGAACACAGCCTCCGTCTTTTTTACGAGG
>Ga0209288_10000039_pt1 | contig 39752 bp, 52 predicted proteins | sample PPLLaktember2015_4_FD_187261 | JGI IMG/M metagenome (GOLD analysis project Ga0209288, IMG submission 187261) | Freshwater sediment microbial communities from Prairie Pothole Lake near Jamestown, North Dakota, USA - PPLs Lake P8 Core (1) Depth... | ecosystem: Environmental > Aquatic > Freshwater...
GAAGATTCTATATGGGCTTATAAAATATATCTAAAGCAATTAGAAGAAAAGAAAATAGATACTAGCATATCGGTTGCCGCTGATTATTATTTAAATAGAATGGGATTAACAGGTATTAATATAGACCAAGGTAGGATAGTGCAAATAGAGGAGGAATTAAAAGAAAAGATTAAAGATTATGTTAAGCAGCTAGAGGAAGCTTCTATTCTTATTCATGATAAGAAGGGCAGAAAAAGAAATATGAAATATTTTAAGGAAGTTATAAAAGAAAAGCTGCCTAACGCAAGGCATACCTCTAAAGGATCGGTGTCTACTTCGCATGAAGATATGATATATTATTTAACTTTAGTTCCTGAAGACGATCCCTTTCATAATATACTTACTTCCTTTATTGAAGTAATGAAAGCGGAGAAAATCTTAACTGCTTTTGTATCTAGATTAAAGAAAGCAGATCCATATATCCGCACTCAATATAAAGCAGTAGTTAATTCTGATAGAACATCTAGTTTTACTTCAGAAAATTTCCCTTCAGTGAATATACAACAGATGCCAAGGGAGATTAAAGGTCTCACCTGGGATGTAAGAAACTGTTTTATTCCAAGAAAAGGAACAGATATTTTATGACAAATTATAAACTATGTAGCATAGATTATTCTGGATTGGAGTTAGCAAGCGCAGCCTCTCAATTATATAAAATAACTGGGCAACGAGATATGTTAGATATACTTAATCAAGGAGATGAGCCAGTTGATATGCACAGCATGTTAGCATATAGATTTATGAACATGAAAGAAAAAACAAATGAAACATATGAATCTTTTGTTCGGCATAAGAAAGAACCTCTGTATAAAAAATATAGACAACTTGCAAAGCCTATAAACTTAGGCTTCCCAGGAGGAATTGGTTATGATACTATGAGAACTCTTCTTGCCAGGGATGGCATTTATCCCAAATTAAAAGTTCTAAATTCTGCTAAATATGAAGAGCCATTACAGAGAAATACCTCAGTTTTAAGGAAGAAAGGATATCCCATAAGAGTAAGGCAAATAGCCCGGCATAATTTCGAATTAATATATGATGAATTAGTTGCTTTAAAAGACGAGCTATTTAATTTATATCCAGACCTAAAGAACTTTTTAAATGATGGTCATAAACAATTTCTAACTGGTGAATCCAAGCAAATGAAAAATGAGTTTGGAGAATGGGAGACAGAAGAAATGTACAGCTATCAGATAGAAGATTTTGAGAGGAGTTGGTGTACATATACCCAATTATGTAATGGCATATTAATGCAATCTCCTTCAGCAATAGGGGCTAAGCGTGCTGTTATAAAGGTTATGGAAGAGTTTGCAGATACAAATGTTATTATTCCTCAAGCTTTTATTCACGATGAGATTCTATTTGAAATTAAAGAATGTCCTCAGATGTATAGTTTAATACAAGATGTAGCAGAAATAATGCTTATAGAAATGAGCACTATATTAACTGAATCAAGGATAGCATGTGAAGCTGAGCTAATGGATCACTGGAAAAAAAGTGGAGGAGATTGGAGTTGTGTCTATTGGATGGAACCACATACAACAAAAATAAAATTTAAATGATTGTGCTATTACACAAAATATTTCATATAATTATTAAGGCACATCACAAATAATTGACTTAATGCTAGTAGTATGTTACATTACACAGGAAAATAACCATATAAATTAGGAGTTTAAATGGCAACCATACACTCAAAAACCCCAATTATAAAAGGGAATTTTGAAGGGGCAAAAAAATTCGATAGTAATCTTGATTCACAGGAATTAAAAATCAGAAAAGGTCAAGCATATAATTGTGCTATAAATTCTGCTGCAGCATTAGGTAAATTAAACGATACTAAATTTATTTGTAAAGAATTTTTAAGACATTTGCAGTTCGCAAATTTCCTACAGAAAACCAGAGTTGAAGATTTAGTAAATGCTTTAGACAGCCCAGAATTCTTAAGTCTTTTGAATAATGTTGATGAACACTTAAAGTATTTAAAGGAAAGTAATTAATAGCAACAAAGAGGATTATTTAATTATGGCAAAAAAAATTTCAAAACGAGCTAAATTATTAGCAGCTATAGATCTGTTATTTTTACAGAAAGGATTTGATGTTGTTACGATATCTGAAATTGCTTTTTTAGCAAAGGTTCCAATAGGAAATGTTTATTATTATTTTAAAACTAAAAAAGATATGATACAAGAAGTCTTAAAATTAAGACATTCAAATTTAAAATCAGAATTAAATACAATAGAAAAAACTTATAAGCAACCAAAAACACAATTACAATCCTTTATTAATTTGTTTATTGGTTATCCAAAGACTCCTATGTTAGAAGAAATAAATTCTATATACAAAGAAATTCTTGAAATAAAAGAAGAACATATAGATTATCCAAGCTTAGGAAAGTTTATAACTATTTTATTATTAGATATTGAAAAAGAAAACAATAATAACTTACATGAATATTTCCTTCCTATTATTGAAGATGTTTTAGCCTGGTGTAAAATTAAATTTATTGAATTAAATAAAACTGAACAAGAAGCTGAAGTACTTTCAACACAATTTTTTAATGCCTTGCTTGGACCTTGTATTTTTAGTTTAAATAAAAACTTTAATTCTGGTGTGTTATATTATATATCTTTTATTAATAAGTCTTTTGGATTAGAATATTAATGTATTCTTTTTCTAATTTTAATAACCAAGATATTGATTTTCTTTATAGGAAATGTATTAAATGTGGGTCAACTTATCTAGTATATTATTGGGATTATGAATTAGAAACATATATTTATTTAATAAAAGAATGGGAATTATATTGCAGTAAATGTATGGAAAAACATAGTTTAATAACACATTAATTATAAAAAGAAAGCAAGAATGATTACCAGAATCTATAAACAAGTCCTATCGCAATATTATAGTCATCTCTTAATTTAATTTCGGTTTTTGTATCAGGTCTCTCATTTGACTTAGCTCTTAGAAGTCTTAAATTGCTCCAGCCTACTGATCCCCGAACACTTAAGTTTTCTGTAATATTACAATCTGTTCCAAGTTTAATTACAGGAATTAATTTTTTACTTTTAAATGTTCTTGATAATAAATCTACTGGAACATTCCAAACAGCAAGAGGAGGTCCTCCATCAATAACATATAATATATTCTGCGAAGCTCTGAGTTGTGAATAAGATGCACCAACCTGTCCCCATAAATTAACTTTAGATTTTGATTCAATCTCATTTAATCTTACTTTTAATAGTACTTGAAAATGCTCTGTTCGAGCGGAGGTCTGTATGAAAACAACATCGTTAGGATCTATAATAATATGTCCAGGCAAGGGTTCTCCCATAGTAACTTTATTTAATCTTTTTTTTGTGCGCTGGGTCTCATATCCTATTTCCATCCCAAGTCTATCATTAAAATTAGTGCCTATAAAAATCCCATACATATCAGGATGATTGTAATAAACGTTTTTCCCGTAGCCTTCTCTAAAGGAATATGTTCCATGTATGGTTGGAGAAATTACGCTGGCATTAAAGACCATGTACAGGTTATTATTCCGATGTAATGTACATGTATCCCCACATAATGTTGTTGATTTGATGGTATATGCATTAGTATTTTGCGCTAAGAATATGTACATAGCGGCTAACAATGCCTGTGCCCCATTCTTATATTTTAATATAATATTTTTCATCTTCTAATTTCTCCGGTGTATTTGCATTTGTATTTTTATTATAAATGTTGTATAACTTAATAATAAATATGTTATAGTTATATTGTAATTAAAGTTAATTCTGACAATATTTCAAGATAGGCATAGGTTTAACTAACATTAATTAAAATAAGATTAAATGTTCAAAGAATTAAAAGTTAACACAGAGCAAGAATGGTTACAGTTGAGATCTAACGTAATAACCGCAACAGATATGGGAGTTATACTAGGTTTAAACCCTTATGTTTCTGTTGCTAAAATGCTAGAAGAAAAAATAAATACAGAATCTTTAAATAATTCTTATGTGTTTATAGGAAATATATTAGAGTCTGTAGTAGTAAAAGCCACAAATAAAGCTTTAAATAAAGACTTTAAATTGTTCGAAGATGAACAAGGCAAGACCTTCTTTATAGATGAGGATTTAAAATTAGGCGCAACTCCTGATGCTCATGACGATCAATATATTCTAGAATGCAAAAGCACTAAGCCTATTAATTATTTGAAGTGGACTAATTGGCCACCTGCTTATTATCTAATACAATTATATACGCAATTAATATGTACCAATAAAGAGCGTGGATTACTTGCTATTCTTTCTACCAACTTATCACAACATTCATCAGAACTAGAACTTCCTTTAATTATATTTCTACTACAACGAACTACTAAACTAGATGATATGATCTTTACAGAACTAAAAAGATTTTTAGAATCTATTCACACCAATAAACAATTTAAAGTCAATAGAAAACAAACACAAGAATTAGAACTTAGACTACGATTTAATACTAATAAAATATATTAATCTTGTATATACAATTGACTATTAGTTAGTTTTATGGTTTAATATAAGTATAAAATCAATTGGAGGAATTATGAGTAACAAACAAAATGTAGATTTATCTAATTTAGATTTAATGAAACTTGGTTTATTCCAACAATCTTTAAGTTTATATTTAGCAGATAAATCTTTAGAAGAACTTTTAGTACTTAAACCTCATTTCAAACCTTTGGTAGATGAAATGAAATTGTTATCTAACAATTTAAATAAATTATAATAAGAGGAGCGTACTATGAAAAATAAGAAAGAATTTTTTAAATATTTATTTATTATATTGGCTCCTGCAATATTTATTATATTAAGAACTTTATTATGTATGTAAGTTAAATAAAGGAGTGATTATTATGTGGCTTATATATTATTTATTAGAGATAGTGTTTTATTTTGCTTTGTATTGTACAATTATATTCTCCTTTTTTGGGATGTGTATATAAAAATAAACTCCTCGTTTGTATTTTAAGAGTCCATAAGATTAACTTATAGGCTCTTTTTTTATATTCTATACTTTTGGTATGGAAAATAAAAATGATATAAACCCTCTCTACTCTATATTTATTCTTCCTTTTCCTCCTTCTATAAATCATTATTGGACTCTTATCCCTATGGGAAGAAAAGTACGAATGATAATAGGGAAAAGGGGTAAAGACTTTAGACAACAAATACAAAGAACAATAGGTAAAATACAGTGTAATTTCAATAAACTTTCTGTTAAAATAATGGTTTGTCCGCCAGATAAAAGAAGAAGAGATTTGGATAATTTATTAAAGGCAACATTAGATGCTCTTCAACATGCTGGTGTATATAAAGATGATTGTCAAATAGATGATTTACATATATGTAGATCTTCTAAAATAATTTCAGGCGGTAAGTTAATTATTTATATTAAAGAAATATTATAATAAGTTATAAAATATAATATGAATATAAAATTAATATTCATAAAAGAATTAATACAAGAAGCGTATAAATTAGAAACTAATAAAACACCTTTATTAATTATCAATAATAATATAATAAAATATATTATGATAAATCTTTGGTGTATTTCTATAAAAGAAAGATTGTTGTTGTTACAAATAATATGCAAATTAATAAGTATGTATCCTAACAGGATAGAAAATATTACGAAAAATTTATTATGTGACTTTTCTTTTTTCCAAAATGGAACAGATGAATTTTATACATTATACTCCGTAATTAATGATCTATTACATTTAAGGGCTAAATATGAAAATCAGCCAGGATGGGATAAATATTATAAAAAGATTTGAAGGTCTTATGTATAAATCATATTTATGTCCAGGTAAGATATGGTCAATTGGATATGGACATACTGGGGAAGATGTAATTCCTAATATGTATATAACAAAAGAAAAAGCAGAAGAGCTTTTATTAAAAGATTTAGAAAGGTTCGAAGACTGCGTTAACGAAATAGTAGATACATCAAAACTAAACCAGCACCAATTTGATGCATTGGTTTCTCTTGCATATAATATAGGACCAGAAGCTATAAAGAGATCTACTTTAATTAAAGCCTTAAATGCTGGGGAATATAAGAAAGCCGCAAACCATTTCCTTGATTGGAAAATGGCAGGAGGTAAAGTATTAGCAGGCTTAATTCAAAGAAGACTTGCAGAAAAAAAATTATTTCTTTCCTGATTTATGTTTAAAATATTCTACTTGTCTAAGTCTTTTATTAGCTGCTTCTTTAGTAGAATATATTCCAAGATTCTTGCCTTCTTTAGATTTTACTTGCCATTTATTTCCAGTCTTTACTATCATATTAATACCTAATTTTTTTGCATTCTAATATGATACTGCTTATAGTATCTTCAGATACATTAATAGTTACTCCATAAGTTGCTAACATTATATCTCCAGTAAATCCAGAAGACTTAGGATTCTTAATTCCTTCTATAGAAGAAAAATCATAACTTCCTGTTTTACTCAGAGATATACCTTCATCATCAGTGTCGGCATCAAATAATAATTTAATGCTCATATTAGAACATGACCACCATATTCTATTAATAGAAAGCGTAGTAGCTACGCCTCCTATTGTATATTCCGACATGTCAGCAAATTTAGTAGCAGACATATCTGTGGTTCCTCCTGAAGAAATTAATCCCTCCAATAGAACAGTATCGTAATCTTCTGCTAATAATCTAATTGTTAATGTAGGCGCTGCCATATTATTCTCCTATTCTAAATGAGGGCCCAGATAATTTTTTAGACCTAGCAATATCTATAATTTCTTTAGTCCATATTGTAGAAGCTATATTTTGTGCTTCTGGGGGTAATTTTTTTAAAGACTCATATGGTTCAAAAGAAGATCTATGAATAGTAGAACTTATAACATTTCCATTTTCTACTATGTCTATAGTTTTTTCTACAAATATTGTTTTAGTTGCATCTATTTCTATTTTAATTATTTTCTCTATTTTCTCTAACATTGATTATCTCCTATTAAGACGCTGTTCTATATACAAAACTAAAAATCATAACATTACTATTTATATCGTTAGTAATATTAGACCCAGTTAAATACGCATAATTAGTACCGTTGTTATTTAATAAATATAATTTAGTAGTAGAATCCCCTGGTGTTCCTTGAATTATATCAGGTCTAACTGTTGTCCAATTCCAAGAAACAAAAGATCCCACAGTAAAATTATTATCTATAGCATAAGGCAAACCTTTTAAATACACATAAGAACCTCCTGCCCCAGACCAAGAATCAGTCATACATTTTCCAGAAACATAAACCATTCTACCTATTTTCATCCAAATACCCGCGGTAGTTCCATCATAAGTTATAGTTTCATCTCCATCTGATTCATATTCAGGTGTCCAAGTACCAGTAGTAAGAGTATCTCCAGATCCTCCGGCTGCCCAAGTCAATACTCCAGACCCATCTGTCTGTAAAAATTGATTAGCATCCCCATCATTAGCTGGTAATGTTAATGTGTAATCTGCAGATAAAGTTGCTGGAGCTTGGATAGTAACTTTGTTTGTACCATTATCAGTATCCTCAGCAAAATAAAGACTACTTGGACCAGATGCTGAAGCTGATGTATATTCAGTTAATCCACTTGATGGTGTAACCCAAGATAGGTTACCAGAACCGTCGGTTTTTAATACTTGATTTACATCTCCGTCGGTTGTTGGTAGTGTTAAAGTATAATCCCCCGCAAGTGCTGGAACAGTTATAGTTACTTTATTTGTACCATCATCTGTATCTTCATATAAACTTAATGACGCCGCTCCACTAGCAGAAGCTTTAGTATAATTAGCAGCTAAATCTGTTAAGTCTGCATCATAGGCTTGTACCGTAGCCCCTATATCCTGATCTGTTAATAGCGTACCAGTGGCTGCTGGAAGTGTTACAACAAAATCTGAAGCTAAAGTAGCCGGAGCTTGAACAGTAACTTTATTAGTGCCGTTATCTGTATCCTCTGCGAAATAAAGACTGCTAGGGCCAGATGCAGAAGCGGATGTGTATTCTGTTAAACCCGATGATGGAGTTGCCCATGATAAAGTTCCCGACCCATCAGTTTTTAATACTTGGTTAGCATCTCCATCTGTAGTAGGTAAAGTAAGTGTTACGTCAGCTACAAGACTAGCTGGAGCTTGAAGAGTTATTTTATTAGTTCCATTATCTGTGCCTTCTACAAGACTAATATTAGACCCTACAGTAGTAGTTGCTTTAGTATAGTTCACTGCAATATCTGTTAATTTAGCATCATAGGCTTGAACATTAGTGCCTATAGCAAGCCCTAAAGTAGTTCTTTGATCTGATGCAGTAGCATCATCTAAAATAGCTCTTCCTGCTGCAGTTAAATCTATAGCTGCATAAGTATCAGAGGCCGTAGTATAAATCATCTTATCAGCAGCTGTAGTTAATCCCGCAATAGATGCTAATCCTGCGTCATAAGCTTGAACATCAGTTCCAATAACTAATCCTAATGTTGTAGAAGTTATACGATTTGTTGATTGTAATACTTCCTTAGAAGATTCTTTGCTAATATATGTAGCATAAGATTCACCTGAACCTTTACCTGTTTTATATAATAAAAGTTCTCCATCAGAATTTAATAAAGGAAATGGAACATAACATCTTTCAGCATATTCTATTTTGTCAGATCCTTTAGTATATAAAGGATATGGTATTACCGTGAATATATCTAATAAGTCTGTTGTATAGGCTAAGCCAATGTTTTGATTGCCAGGAGTAGCAGAACTTCCTTGAAAATATGCAATATATTTGTTTAAATTTTCATCTTTTATTAAAGATACGGTGTTTAAATAAGTAGAATAAAAAGTATTAGCAACCCTAGGTATAAGGGCAGTATCTCCTCTGCCTTCCCATCTGGTAAAAGCTAGCCCATCAGTAGAATATACTAATATACAATCTTCTGTACTGCCTGAAGTTACTCCTAATAAACCATAAAAAGTATAATCTTTTGGATTTGACCCGGAATTTGTAGCACTAGCATTAAAAAATATAGAAGATATACCATAAGTTCCTCTACGATATCCAACACCAGAAACTCCAGTTAATACTTGACCAACTGTAACTTCAGTGGTGGCCGCATCAGAACTAAATTGATGACATGTTGAAGGGGTAGAAATAGCATGACGCACATCGGACATAAGATAATTTGTAGCACTAGTCCAATACCAAATATGTAAATTAATGCCATCAAATACCATGGCAGAATGAGCAGGAGTATTACTTAGTCCAGTTATTAATTGTTCATTAGTCCACGTTTCTCCGTCATTGGAAAATGCCATAGTTAAAGCAGTGGTACCGCTATTTCCATTCTGGAATATACCTATATATTTATAGAAAGTAGCATTATCAGAACTAAATACAGCAGAAGTATGACTTATAGCATTAAAATAATAAGCTCTAGTAGTTGTAGTTGGAAATACTTTTTTAGGTATACCAAAAAATCCTTCAGTTAAATAATATTTATTTAATATGTCAGAATTAGAAATTGAAGATATTGTTTCCCAACTTGTTACTCCTGCTCCATCCGTTACTAATGCTTGGCCTGAAGTTCCTGTTGTTCCTGGTAATGTTATACTTATATTTGAAGATACAGAATCTGGAATGGTTAATGTTATTTTATTGGTTCCATTATTTGTAGCTTCTAAAAAATCAATATATGCAGCTTCTGTTGCTGTCTCTGCATGTACATTAGTAGCCAAATAATCTAAATCTGAATCGTGTGCTTCTACTGTAACTCCAATATCAGCAGTAGTTAATATTGTTCCAGTAGCAGAAGGTAATGTTAAAACATAATTAGCGGCTAAACTAGCAGGCGCAGTAACAGTTATATAATTGGTGCCATTATCTGTATCTTCTAAAAATCTAATATAACCTGATGCTGCTGGGTTTCCCCCTACAATTATTCCTCCAGAAACTTCTGCAACTTCTGGAGTAAATAAACTAGAAGTGGCTGCAGTATCTAATTCTCCCCCAGATTCTCCTGCTCTTACTTTCCATAATTCTATTATTAATGACCCGACAGTACCTGCAGCCGCATTAATAACTATTCCGTAAGTATCTAATAATATACTTCCAGTAGTTCCACTACCACCTGGATTTTTTATTCCATATATATTCTCAAAATCATAAGATCCATTTCCACTTAAAGTTAAAGCCTTAATCGGAGTATCCGCCTCGAACTTTAATTCTATGTTCATATTCTCTAAAGACCACCAAATTCTATTAATAGATAATGCTACGGCAGCAGGGCCTACAGAATCAGCGTAGTCATCTATATCTGCTAATACATAATTAGTTATCTCAGCGTCTCCACCTTCAGCTATATTAGCTCGAAGTAATACAGTGCGATCATTCTCAGCTAATTTAACAATACTTAATGCTGGTGCAGCCATTTATTTTCTCCTCAATTATCCTTCTAATAATTTTGCTCTAGCAGCCGCTATTACTTCTGGTGTGTGAATTAAAACTGCTATATCTTGTACAAGTTGGTCTTTCCCCGTTGTACTATCTAAGGGGCCAATAGTTTCTCTATGATAACTATAGGCTATTTCTACGCCATCTTCAGTAACGCGATCTTTATATCTAATTTGAATCGCAGTTCCAACTATTTCTATTACATCAATTACTCGTTTTTTACTTAGTGCCATTTGTTTTCTCCTCCAAAATTAGTTCTTGTCCACCCAACTTAAATTTCCACTTCCATCTGTAGATAATACTTGCCCCGAAGTACCGTCAGTAGTAGGTAAAGTATAGGTGGTATTTCCTGCTAAGGCGTCGGGACATTTTAATATTATGTAATTAGTTCCGTTAGTAGTTCCTTCATTAAATTGTAATTGAGAACCTACAGTAGATGTAGCCCCAGTCACTCCTAAAGCGGTACCAAAAAAACTAGATATATCTTGAAAAGCTATTTTCTTTAATGTTCCAGATGTAGATACATCCTGAAACATTATATAATCCCCACCCGCAACACTAGAGTCATACCCCGCATGATTCCAGGCTTGTAAAAACACAGTATCTTGATTTAACCACATTGGCCCATTAATTGCATAATATATGACATATCCTTCCGCCCCATTGTTATATGGCAATCTAAAAGTAGTATTACTGGAAAGCATGCTTGCTTGAGAAGAAGCTATTATATTGTAATAATTATTAGTGCTATTAAAGAAATTTATAGCCCCGTTAGTTGTACTGCCTTTTCCTACATTAATACTCCCATTTCCGCCAAGTAATGCTGCATAACCAGTAAATCCCCCTGCCCCGTCATTTATTTGTATACTATTGGTTTCTCCTCCTGGGGTTATAGTTGAGGGCTCATCCCAACTCATATTTCCTGATCCGTCAGTTTTTAAATATTGATTAGCATCTCCATCTGTTGTTGGTAGTGTAAGAGTAACATCACCCGCTAAACTTGCTGGGGCTTTAATATAAACACCAGAAGTTCCGTTATCTGAATCCTCTTTAAATCTTAAACTTGCTGCTCCACTTGAGCTGGCTGGGGTCCAATTAGCAGCTATATCAGTTAAATCCGCTTGGTCTGTTGCTAATGCTAATAACTCAGCGCTCTGGTCTCCTAATGCTTCTAATTCAGGAGTTAAAGCTATATCAAAATAATCTGTTGGATCTACTAAATCTAAATCTATATCTGGACCAACACGCAATGATCTTGCTACTCCATCTCTTAATGCCTGTACTTCTAGTTTTAATTTATCAAAATCATCTTCCATATTCTCGGCGGGAAGAGCTGAATTCTCGACATAATCTGAATTTTGTAACCAATCAGAATCGAATTCTATAATAACAAGGTCGTTGGTTGTTGGTATATAACCCACATTAAATATAATATTTGCTCCAGATACTTCATACTGTAAATGTTCAGCACATAAAGTGTACACTAGAGTAATTTCGTTTTTTAATGTTACTTTTATATAATCATTATCATTTAAAAAATCAAATGTTATAGGAAAAGTGTCTAGAGACCCATCTCCATTATATACATCTGGTTCATATAAAGTTGCTACAGTCATAATATTTTCATCTCACTTTTATTCATTAGGAAATATTTGATTAAACAAATAAATAACTGGAGGCAAATTACTATAAGGAGCAAATCTTATTGCCGCCTTAATATCTTTATTAGTTATTTCCTCGTCAGTAAGCCCTTGCATTGTTTTAGTGGCTTGTCTAATCATGCCTGCCGTAGGCCCCATAAGCATTCCTTCTACTGTTGAATCTAAAAATCTAGCCCTTTCAGGGTCACTTGCTGCCCTATAAGTATCTAATCCTTTGGTTGCAAGAAGTCCTAAAACACCGCTATTGCTTAATCCAGTCAAAACAAAATCATTATAATCCATTTCCATATCTCTTCCTTGATATTTATTTCTTAATACTTGAACCAATCCTCCCATATGAACTAGTCCTATAGTCCCAATAAGTACATCCATATCTCTTCTTTGAATTCCACTAATTAATACTCTACTAGTAGCAGCGTTCATAAAAGAATTAAATTGAAATAATAATTTTCCTATTGCATTTTCTTGTACCCATAAAGGTTGAGTACCTATTCCGCTTTTAAGTATAGTTGCTTCTACATCAGTATTAACAGCAGATTTAAATATATTAAGAGCTTCTACGTCTTCCCATAAATGAGGATTAATTACATAACTTCCCTTAAGTTTCTGAGTATGTTTGTTTACTTGAGATTCAAGTCTAGAATACATTTTTTTATCTACGCCAATAGAAGCTAATAATTCTATATCTTTTTCAGATTTACTTGTTTTTCTTATTAGTCTAGTTAATCTAGCGGCAGATATTTGACCTGCAATACCAGATCCTAAAGCAGTCCAATCTCCTATAAAAGATGCTTTTGTTAATAATCCAGTTGCCGCTTTAAATGCTACATCTGTTCTAGTTGCTTCTCTTAATACTAATTCTGGGTCTTCCGCTCCATCCATTAATTTAAGAAAAGTATTTTGTTTCATCTCTAATGCCCCAATACAATCATCTAATTGGGACTTTGCAAATTTAGAAGTAGCTAGACTTCGGATCATGGGATACCAGCCTTCACTAACAGTATTCCATACCCCAAATCTAAATACGGGCATCATGATTTCAGACAAAGAAGATATAGTTACACCTCCTAAGAGACGAGTGTAATTATAATCTAATAATCTTGATATTGCTCGATCTCCTTTTCCTGGCTTTCTTAATTGCCCTAAAACAGAACGATACATTTTATTAGCTAAATTTTCTTGTTCTAGAAAATATCTATCTATTTTAGCTAATTCTGCTTTATCAGTAATACCAAGTTTAGCCGCATCGCCATCTGATTTTATATCTCTTAAGACATCTTCTATAGAATTATATTCAAGCTTTTTTAATGATTCTTTAGCTGCTAATAATCTTCCAGAACGCTCCATATAACTATGATATAATCTAAATGAATCATCTATAAGAAATTCTTGAATTTCAGAATCTGGAATTAATAATTGTCTTTCTTTGGTAAATTTCCCTTTAGATATAAAATTCTCCATTAAAGAGCTCATCGCTATTGCTTGGTCTGATTCCCTTCTAATATTTCTTAATGCTTCTGTAGCTATAGTTTCCGCTTCATCATCAGTCAGGGGATTTATTCTTAGAGTATTATCTTTATTATAGATTTTAATCCAGTTAGATACTTTATTTATAAATGATTCTTGTGCTATTGGATCAGCTAATTTATCTTGATCATATGCTCTGGTCATATAATTTCTCATAAATTCTGGGTCTATATCTTTTTCTAAAATTCCAGCCTTTTGAAGTTCTGTAGCTCTTTCATCCATTCTTTTTCTAAGATAAGTAGATATTTTATTGACGCCTGGAATATTATCTACTCGTATATTATCTGTTAAATTTTGAAATGTTCTACGAGAAAATTCTCTAAATGATATTTTATCTGTTCCTCTAGTCGCTTTTAATCCACTTAAAATTCTTCCTTTTCCTGTATATTCAGTATAAGCATTTAATATCTCATCAGAATCTTTAACTAAATTTCTTCTATTTCTAGATATCATAGATTCTGCTTTATCTCCAAGACTTATTCCTTGAGTATGTATTTTTTTAATTAAAGGAGAAGCATAGAAAATATCTCCTAATTTTTGAACTGTTTTAGATTTGCTTAATGCTGCCCTTAATTCTGGAGCTCTTAATTCCTCAGGCCCTGATACTAATTTAACAGTCGTTTCATTTATATGAGCCAAACCTAAATCTAAATTTTTAACTTCAGCCGCACCTATACTTCTGCCTAATTGTTTTTCTGCAGTCTCTAAGCCTACTTCCTCAATAAGATTTGCTGTAGATTTATCTAACGCCAACCTAACTACTGCATTACCGTGCAAAGATACTGCTGCAGTCGGGGATATTAATTCGGTTTCAGGCATTTTTTTAACTGCTTCTTCGACTTCAGATAAATAATCAACTTTGCCAAGAAGACCTTCTTGTTGGGTATCTTTAATAACAAATTGAATATCTTCTCCATCAATAGCTTTTGCTAACAATATATTAGAAGCTTCATATGCGGCAGGCTTAGAGAACGCTGCGACCCCTGCTCCATATATAGTTCCTGCAACAGACATAACTAATAAATTAGTAAAAGATTGTTCTGTAGATCTAGTTTCTGTAGTTTCTTGAAGTATTCCTTCTCTAATTGCAGCCGAGCCCGCTCCTAAGCTAAGTCCCGCAGCTGCGCTTTTAGCAATCCTAACTGAATCAATAGAGTCCTTAGCAATTTTCGCAAAAGGTAGTAATGTTATAGGGTCTACTACCCCGGCGGCTAAAGCTGCTCCTATATGTGTTATAGTAGATGCTTTATTTAATATCTCTTTTTGTTCTAATTCATAATCTATATTGAATGCCTTACGATTAAATTCTTCTTCATTTCTTATATCTATAAAACTATTAGCATATGAAATTAAATCCGGTCTATCCTGCTCAAGTTTATCTATTGGTCTAAAAGTAGGATCGAATACATCACTAGCTTTAGGCCCTATAAATCCTTTAACTATATTAAATATAGGATCTTCCAAAGAATATACCGCTCTAGATGCTTCTAAAAAACCAGTGGTAGGCTCTTGATTAATAGGGCTTTCTTGTTCTGTATTAAGTTTATTAGCGACGTTAGCTATATCATCAATAGTTGAAGCTGATTTAGATATTAATGTGCTTACAGCTTGTTCAGGTATTAATGGCATAATTATTCTTCGTTTATATATTTAGTAATAGGAGAAAATACTTCATTAAGATTTTTCATAAAAGTTGTTTGTCTTCCTCCTCCTGCTCTAAATTCTTCATTAGCTTTTCTGGCTTCTGTTAGTTGTTGTTTCTGTAAAAGTCTTTCTCTTTCTTTGGCTCCTTGTATATAATCAGAATATGCAGGCCCCCATCTTAAGGGTTTCCCTGTATTCTTATCTGTTAAAGGTATTTCAACCAAAGTATCTCCATATTTTTTCTTTGCGGTAATTATCCAAGAAGGAGCAATAATTTGTTTTCCATTCTTTGTTATACCCATCCTTTCACTAGAAAAATCATCTGCTCTCAAAGAAATTGAATCTAAAGATATCCCTTCTGGGAGAACTGCTTTACTATCTTCTAATAACGCTGTTCTAAGTTCTGATACAGGAATATGATTATATATTTTTTCTATAGGCATTCTAGTAAATTGTTTATTTCCTGAAATTTCAGAAACTCCATAATTCTTTTTCATCATCTCTGTTGCATATCCTATTGCTCCATCTTTAGTCCCAGTTTCAGAATATCCTTGTTCGGCAAATTGTTTAAAAACATATTTGGCTTCTTCATCTATTCTATTTCTTCCATACCAATATTCAGCATCTGGTAAATTTGAAGCCGCAGTCTCTTCTAGATTTTTAAGTTTAAAAGCAGATTCCTTTCTAAAAGCATCTAATCTTTCTTTTCTATCTGCATCTTTAACATTTAATACATATTCTCTTGCTTTTATTAAGGCATCTTGTGGAGACATTCCTCCTTTCTCAACCATAAAATTCATCTGTTCAGCAATAGCTAACGACTTGCCGGAAAACCCTTTGTCCAAAGTTACTCCTTGGCGGTCCTTGATATAAGTATATGCGGACAACATATCGGCAGCACTTTGTGGGTTCCCGTGGATAAAGTTAGTTTCTAATTTTTCAGTGAACCTTCCTACGGGAGCTGGAATAATAGAGGCGATTTGAGCTTCTTCTTGTAATGTAACAGGCTGTTTAGTAATATCCGCCCTTTGCTTAACCATAAAGTCGTAGGCTTTATTCAATGTGGAGCTTGACATTTGGTCTACCCCATCGTTATTAATTATCCTATTAAAAGTATCATTTAAATTGGCCTGGTCTCTTTCTTGTTTTTTAACAGAATTAATATACATATTCTTAATAGAGTTAAATTGCTTCTTACTCATTTTTCCTTTAAGTTTAAGAATGTCGTCCCCTCGTATTGCTCCTGCATCCATCAATCTTTTAACATTTTCTGTTAAAGACGCCTGTGCAGTAAGCTTATCTGTTTGTTGCATTAATTGAGCTTTACTATATTCGAGGTCATCCGCTTGGATCTTAGTTCTTAATTGAGTTCTTAAATCCGTATGTAGTTGTGGCGAAATACCTAAAGATTCTGTGGGCTGATTTAATATGTTCCCCGCGTTAATAGGATCGTTTTGTATTTGGTTCTCGATTACTTTTCCTTTAATAGTATCAGAGAAATCCCCGCTCAATTGTTTGAACTGATCTGTAGATATTATTCCCCCAGATAAAGCATTATTTATAGCTTCTAATCCGTGAGATTGATATGTACCTACTTGAGAGGGTTCGTCAGTTGTAGCTTGTGTAATTAAGGCTTCTAATCCTTTATTTAAAGCATCTTCTCCAAATTTTACTTGTTGTCTTAATCCTTTTTTTAGAGCTGATATTTTTTGATTAGATACATATTGTCCAAACTGCGCTCCAAATTCTCTAGCCGTCTCAGGATCAATAATAGTTCCTTGAATTTCTTTTAATATATCATTTCCAAGATTACCTATATCTGTATGTAAATTAGTAAATACCGGGTTTCCATCTTCATCCGTAGTTTGTTTGACTCGTTCATTTTGAGATATTAGAAATTTTTTTGTGGCTTCTGTCATCTTATTTAAAAGCACTGCTGATTGATGTGCTTTCTTAGAAGATTCAAATAATTTTTGGCCTTCCATATCTATAGTATTTGATACTTTTAAAGATTCATTCATTCTTCTGGCAGCCGAATCCTCAATAACTCTAGCTGCTCCTTCCATTGCCCTTCCTGCACCTATTTCTCCTCTTCCAGTTAATTTGGCTGTTTCATAGCTTATTCCAATATTAGGGGTGCTTATATTTTCTTCTGGTCTAGTAATAGTTGCCATTTATCACTCCTGAAATAATTCACTAAACAAGGTGGGAATCATACTGCTAGCAGATCTCTGATATTGCCATGACCTAACAGAAGCCGCATTTTTAGCATTTATTGTCTGTACTTCAGCATTCCATTGAGCAAGTTTCGCATTATAATCTTCTACACTTGCTTGTTCTTCTAATTGAAATTGTTGCATATTTGCATTAAATATTTCAGTTCTTTTTTTATTTTCTGCATCTGTTCTGGTTTGAAGCATTCTATTAGCAAAAGTATTAATAGTTTCATTTCTAATTTGTAAAGCAGAACCTGAAGATAAAGATGCTCCTGAAGCTGCTATTTGAGAAACTTGTGCTCCTAATAATCTTTGAAATTGTCTGCTTTGAGCATCTAAATTTCTTTGGGTGTTTAATCTATCTATATCTAAATTAAAGTTTAAAATTTTAGGAATTAAGGCAGCTTGTTTTCTATATCCTTCTGCAGATAACATAGCACCTTGAGCAGCTACTTGTCCTGAATATCTAATTTGAGATATTTGATTTGCTGTTGCTGATTGTTGAATACTATCCGCTTGGTATATTTGAGATAATCCTGAAAAACTTTGTCCAAAATTATTCCAATCTATACTTCCTAACCCTTCTTCAAATAAATCAGCCATTATTATTCTCCTTTAAATATTCAATTATATTAAAGGTTTTATCTCTTAAATATTTTATATTTTCTAAACACTCTGGACAAAGTAATCCTTTAACGCCCTCATCTGTTTTATCTACTAATAGTCTATTTTTAAAATTAACCATGTGTTGTTTACATATAGAGCAACAATTACTTTGTTTTTCTAGTAGTTTGTTGTAGTCGTCTTTAGTTATTCCGTATGCTAAGTTAAAAGCGTCTGGTCTAATAAACTTTACAGGAGGTTTTTTATTTTTAATCATTATATTATTCCTGAATCTATAGCCCCAGTTATGGATATTAAAGTTAAAGGTAAAGGATCTTCTAATGTAATAGTTATTCTAGAAGTATCACTCCAAGTTAATGGTCCATAATCTACAGAGCCTGTAAATAAAGGTATTTTAACTCCTAACGGATCTGCCGCACTTCTTGCAGGAATATAGGTGGTATTGATTATAGGCTTAACTGATTTATATACTCTAAGTATTGGATTACTCCAACGAACTCTTTGACCCTGCATTGAACCTTGCCCTATATCAAACTCTACGCTTTTAGTAACTAAAGTAGTTCTATAAGTAAGACCTATTGTAACTTCCCCCGCAGCCCAGTCTAAAGTAATTGCTCCTGAAGATACTGTTTCATCTGGATGAGCTGCTCCATCAGTTTTTATTTGTACACTTTTTCCTTCTAAATGACTCAACCCAGATATAGAAGATACTTTCTTAAAGGCTTCTCCTCCAGTTCCATAAGAATTAAAATTAGTTGTATTCAATCCAACCAATTTAAAAGTATGAGTACTTACATTTGATATTTCATAACTAGTATCATTTAAACTTGACATTAAATCTTTTTCTGAATCTAACGATAATTCATATGGGTCAATTAATCCTTTAATTATAACATGGTCTCCATTTGAAAAGCCGTGGCTAGTAGCTGTTACTACTGCAGGATTGGCTTGGGTTATATTAGAAATTGTTTTTGGATTACTAAGAGTTAAATATGAATCAGAAAATCCATCTATATCATCTTCGCCAGACCCAGTAAGAAATACTTCAACATATCTCTTGACGTTTCCGTTTATTGTTCTTTTAACGACGACCCAAACTTGATCTTCACTTTCGCGAGTTATTGTTTGTACAGATTCATAATAACCATCAGTAATATGTTTAGTCCAACCTATTACTCGTTTAGATCTATCATATGTCCCAGATAATAATTCTCCTGTATTGGTGACAGCATATAATATACTATAAGGTTCTTGAGCATATGCTATTTCTTTAATACCATTTACAGCTATATGTTCAGATAAAAAGGTTAAATCTTCTCCTGTATATGAATCAATATTAAAATCATATCTAAATGTCCTAACCTTTGTACCCGCTCCTTGTACAAAAATAATTTCTTCTCCTATTGTCGCAACTTGTTGTTTTCTAGAACCATAATAAGTTCTTGGATAAATTGTAGGTATTACTGAAGAAGTACCAGGAGTTAAAGTAAATTCTCCGCCAGATGTTCCAATTATTAAATCCCTAGATTCCGCCATCCAGTTAATTTGATTTACTTCATTAGAATCTAAATCAACTTCTATGGAATCTTCTGAATCTGGTCCCGTCCCAAACGAAGTATATAACCCTATTTCAGACATCCAGATTGTTTGGTTCTGAGTAGTTGTTCCTCCATATATTAATCTTTGATCAAATAACCCTATAGCTCTAGGATACCCTCTAGTGGCAGTCCAAGTATCTGTTTCTAAAGACCATAAAGCAGTGTTAGTTGTTGTATTTAAGGATTTAAGAACTAAAGCATCAATGCTTGTAGCACTATTAACTGTAATTATTTCTAATACCCCACCATTAGCTTTTATATATTTACCTACATCTGCAGATCTAAATGTATCGCAAGCTAATCCGGCAAATCTTTTTCTTACTATACCTCCTGAACTATATGCTGTATAGCCTGTAGTATTTTCTCCATGTAATTCAAAAGTATAAGTTGATACAGTTCCTACAGTAAATATTTTACTATTTAAGGTTGACATTCCTATAACATCTTCAATAATTATTGAATCTCCAGCCGTATAACCATGTGCTGTAGAAGTAGTAACTACACCAGGATTTGCTTGAGTTATACCAGTTATAGTAAAAGCAGCACCTAAAGTTCCAGATAAAAATTCAGGTCTAATATTAATTATTGATCCAATTGCAGAACCATCAAAAGTAAGTTCAACTACAGGACTTAAATCTATAGTCCAATCCCCACCTGCAATTGCATTAGTATCAGTAAAATTTTCAATAATATCGCATGTTGCTGATGTAGAAGAGGATATTGCTGTAATTACAGCTTTGCCTGTTTCTCCTGAAGAATTATTTACAATTTGTCTTCCTATATCTCCTTTTAAAAATATACTACTAGATGCTGTTAATGTTCTATCTATTCCAGAAGTATGTGAAGGAGTTAAAGTTATAGACCCCCCAGGGGTATATCCTGATTCATAAGAAGGGGCAGGAGAAAAATCTGTAATTTCTAGTGTCCAAGTTAAATCTGAATTTAAAGTTAATGTCCTAGGAGTCACACTAGGATGAACCATAAATATTTGATTGCCTTTTTGTTTTACCTGGATATCAGATAATTGAGCTGTAGTATAAGGACTACTTATTTCATAAGGGCTTCCGCCACTTAATACTTGAGCTTCATTAGTATAAAATCTTATATAGGTATTACCGAGTTCTAAAATATAAGCTATGTCTTGACTAAATTGGAAGCGTAATAATCTGACTGTTGCAGAACTAGATTTTATTTCTGCTATATATTTAGATCCATTACGTCGTCTTATTGGACCATAAGCAGTTACTGTAGCATTAGTTGCAGTTTGTAATGAATGTTGATATTCTGCTGTATCTGCTCTACCATCTAATACTGTAGAAACTTCTCCTGAAGTAAAGGCTGTTTGATTTATTATTTTTTTTGCCATTTATTAAAATCCTCTTATGGCCAATAATAATCATTTATGCTAGTATATCTTACAGACGTTAAATCAGATATTTCTACTTCATCTTTAGAGCCTTGTTGACCATCTATAGCTAAATTAGTTAATATCAATTCCTCATATTCTTTTCTTAATCCTGCAGATAATTCTTTATTTGCGGTTAAAGGATACGCGAGATATGAAGCTAATAAAGTTTCTATAGCCTCAGTTAAAAGTGGGCCATAATCTTCTGTGCTCGCAGGAACTCCTATATATCTTAAAAAAATTTCTGACTCATCTGTAAGTAATTTATCTCCTTCTATTTTATATTCAATAAAAGGGTCCCCACACACATCTAATACTTTCAAACATTTAGGATCTGTTGGTAGTTGATACGCATACGCATAATCATATTCCGGGGGAAATGCAGATTGGGCAAGTTCTGCTCTAAATATGGTAGTTGTCCATGACCCTTGAACCATAGCTCTATAAGATAAATTATCTATTAAAGTATTACAAAGATTTGCAGAGGTAGTTCCATCAGTTAAAGAAACTATAATGGCGGCCCCTAATCTAGTTAATGCCATATTACATATTTGAACTTTAGAAGCCATTATCTATTCCTTCTATACCATGTTTATATTTTTTCTCCACATAATTATGCTGTACCACTAAATGGAGTTGCCGGATTAGATCCCGCAGGAACAGTTAATTGCCCAAACACCATCCATTTATCAGTAGCAATATCTAATATTTCTATAAAATCACCAATCTGCCCGCCTGTTGTAGTACCATTTAATGTAATTAAATCATCTGTGGCGGCTGGACTATATGCCCCTTGAGCTGCTGCATCTTTATCTAATATATTGACGCTACCATAATATCCACAATTATCAGTATCTGCTGTTTTAATTATAGTTCCATTAGTATTAACCTGTCCCATAACAAAACGAAACCTTGCTCCGCTTCCTGTTGCTTCTGGTAAAGTATATGTTGCAGCTGCTGTGCCTGTAATATACATATCCCTACCTTCGTTGGCAGCAACAGTTATACTAGCAGTAGCAGTTAAAGCTACAAGTCTTGCAGATACATCACAAGTTCTGGTTATTTCAGCTCCAGTAGCATTTATTGCCCCTGCTCCATAAGTTAAAATTCCTGTAGCAGGCCAGGTATAATCTTCTCCTGCATCTAATACAACAGCTTTTGATGCTGCTCCTGTACCTAATGTAGTTATATCTAAATAATTAAGTTCCGCAGCAGTAGCTGTAGTAGCAGGAACTGCATTTAATTGTGCTGCTGTTGCTGTAATTAAAGTACCGTCTATTGATAAACGATCAACATTTTGTTCTCTCTTTAATGCCATTGTAAATCCCCTTTATAGATTAGCCCCGATATCTTTTCCGACAAGAAATATACCAGGGCTAAACAAAGTTTTATATATATTCTACTGAAACCACTATATCCCCAGCTTGAGCTGTTGCTGCTTGAGTAGTTACTGTTACACCAATATAGAATAATCCACCTGGATCTGCGGATAACCCGCCTATTTCCCAAGCCTCTTGGTCTGCTGTTGTTATATTTGCGGCTTCAAATCTTAAAGAAGTCCAAGTAGTAACTGCTGCTTGAAAGGTTGCTACCGCAGATGCAAAACAATCGGCATCTACTACTATGCCTGAAGTTTTACCTTCTAAAAGTTGGTTTCCTCCGATTCCTGAATAATATAATCCAATATCTACCGCTAATGCTGGAGACCCGCCAGAATCTAAATCATCACATAAAAACAAAACATCTTTAATAACAGCATTAGAAGGGATTGGACAAAATAACATTTTATCCCCAACCTCATCTAAAGATGTAGTTAGAATTGCATCTTGGTCAACTATCGTTTTTAATACACCAGCTTTACGGTCTAATGCAGTAATAGGATTAGCTTCAATATTAGTTACTGCTTCTGATTTAACTGTACTTGCAGTCATTATTTATCTCCTTAATTAAATTCTTTATTGATATAAAATATCTACTACTGATTCTTCTTCCATACGAACTGCACCAAACATCATATAGGAAGCAATTACCATCAAGAAGTTTTTCGTTACATCTTCCCCTGTTTTTACTTCTATATCTTTACTCAAAGCTACTCTCATTGTATCTTCACTGAAAAGTACGCATCTAAATACTGAACCAGAAGTTTGGTCTGGAATACGTTGTGTTCTTATGATATTTACTCCACGAAACATTGGGAGTTTTCCGTCTGATAAAGCTTTGGTATTTTGAAAATCGAAACTTACGATATCGTCTTCTCCAAATAATGCTTTTATAGCACTTGCCCCAGCAGCTAAATATAATCTAATACCATCAACATCTACATCATTAGCTTCTAATAAACGTAATCCCTCATTTAATTTAGCAACACTGAATGCTGTAGAACCATGAGCTATTTGTTGGTTTGAATCAAAAGCTTGTGATCCTGTTCCTGTTTGTCCTGTTGCTGCTGTTCCAAGCATTGCTGTTAAAATTACATCATCTAAATTTCTTCCGTGTGCTCTTGCTAATTTTTGAGCATAATCACTAGAAGGATCTATAAGCATCTTTAATTTATCCATATCATCTAGATAAGTAGTTGCCTCATATCTATCTACAGTAGCCATACGTCTACTATGAGACGGATCTTGAAGGTTGGTTTCTTGTGCACGAGATACAATCTTCGTAGCAGTAAAAGAACCAAGTCTATCAAAGAAATGTTTTTCGCCTTTTGCAGTTTCTATTTTCATTGCGGGACGAAGTTTTGAACCTTTTTGCTCTAATAAACTAAATAAGTTGTCTGAAAATTGACTAATAAATGCTGAACTAATGGTCGCAGTCATTTTATTCTCCTTAAGAATTAATAATTTATTGTTTTTTTTCGAGCGACTTGTCCAAAACTGGGGTCACTGCTCTTCCATATAAGTTTATGGATGAAACAGCTTATATAACGGGGGTAGCCAACCTTATCCGAACTTTAGAAATACTAAAGTTATAGTATTTATATAGTATATAAGGTAGATAAATACAAATATTTTTATTAACTATTAGCTATAGAATATAACTCTGACATTTCAGCTACAGCTTTTGCATGTCCAGGATCTAAACTATCAGAATATGCTCTCATAAAGCCTCTGTCTTTACGCTTTTCTAAAATTTTTTGTTTTGCAAATTCTGGGGTTATACCAAAATCTATGCCGGACATGCCCTCATGTCCTTTTTCTTTATATGTCTCAGCTAATTCAGAAAGCATGTGTAATAAAGCTGGGTTATTTCCTGAAGATCCCATTACTAATTTTTTTACATCCTCACCAAATTTATCTCCATATATTTTAGCTACTTGTTTAGCTGCCTTTAATCTATTATCATAGTCTTGTCCCCAAAGTTTTCTTAAGGATTCTTCAGCTTTTGTTTTTTCTTCGGTTTCTTTTTTATTATTTTCTTCTATGACGGTTAATTGTTTTTCAATTAAAATTTTAGTTTGGTCATTAGACAGTCCTAAATCAAATGCGACTTTCTTAAAAGTATCTATATCAGCTTTAAATTTTATTTTGAAATTATCAGGAAGTATTTTATCTATATCATATTTATCTGCTGATTCTGGTCTGCCTAATTTAGTATATAAATCTTTATCGTCTCTTAAAATGACTCCATCAATATCTTTTAATTTATTAAAAAAATCCTGTTTGGCTTCTGGTGATGCGTCTTTAGAAGGAATTCTAAGAGATCCTCCAACCATTTTTTGTAGTTCTAAATAACTTTTAGCTAAAGAAGTAACATCTTTAAAATCTTTAATATTTCCTTGTGTCCTTATTTGTTCATCTATTAAAGATAAAAAATCTACATTAGTAGCAGCTTTAATTTCAGATGTTGTATTTTCTGCAATTACTTGTTCCGGGGAAGACATAATTGTTTCATCTGACATAATATTCATTCCTCCATTAATGGTTGTATTACTTCATATTTATTTTTTGCTTCAAATATTAAAGATTGTATCAATTCTTTTTGTCCTAATTTATACATTGTGATATTAGTATCAGAATTAAAAGCATTAGGTTCTACATAATATTTTTCTAAAGTATCTATTACAAGTTTGCCTTGAGGTGTTAAATAAATCTCATTTAAAGATTTACGAAATTTTTCATAATCAAGTGTTTCTATCATATGTTCTATACTTATTGCATTCCTATTCCTTGAACTTTAGAAGCAACATCTGCACCTTTCATAGCCATATCAGCCATCTGCATCTGTTGTTGTTGTTGAGCGCGCACTTGTCTAATAGCTTGGACTTCTTTATCGTTTTGCACAGCAACCTCTGGTACTCCTAATACTTTTGCTGTATGTTTTGCTATTCCATCAGCATTTATCATATCCATTATTTCTGGCTTTAATTGCGCTAACATTGCTAATCCTTGGATCCATTGTTGTATTGTAGAGACATCTTGTATTTGTTGTGCTCTGGCTAATTGATTTACAAATACAATATCTACATTTATTCCTAATTGTTTTAATATAGCAGGAACTTCTGGAAGTTTTCCATTTCTTAATAAGATTTTAAAAGCTCTTACTATTAAAGGGCTTAATAATTCATTATTCATTCTGCTTAGAACAGGACCTAATACTCTTTGCATTTGTTCCGTTCTTTGAGAAACTTCGTATGCTGTCATTTCTCCCGTTTCAGTTCGTGGAGGTAATAATAATTTATCTAAAAAGAATATACTTTTAATTGATGCTTTTAAATCCTCTACACTAAATTGTAAAACATCCATTCTAGACTGAGAAACAAATTCTTTAAGGCCTGTATGATCTTTAACTATAGAAATACCACCAGGGCGTAAATCTAATTTTCCTAAAATATCTCTCTGATTGGCAAAAAGTGGGGGCCTTACATGCATTTCAATAGCCTCTAAACCTCTTTGTTTTAATTTATTCAAGGTTCTAGTATCAGGCAGAGATAAATGCCCCGGCCCCCGTCCATGTATTTCTCCTGGTAATAATGACCATCTTGCTACAAAAACCGGCATTTCATAATAGCCGCCCTCTTCTACTAAATCATGGTGCGTCATATCTATATATAAAGAAGCTATTGGACGATTCTTCGCAGATGTTACACCTAATTTATTAATCTTTATATTTTTAGATTCTCTTGGCCCTATGAAATGTAAGAATGGAAATTCCCTATCAGGATCTTCCATTGAAGCTTTTATTATATCTATATTTACTTTCTTTCCGAATTTCTCTATTATTTGACGGGCTGTAAGAGAGAACTTGCGATATATTGTGTCTACCATTCCTTCTTTATTTTCTGCCCATACTACTTTACCTAAATGTACTGAAGTAAATATGAAATCCCCATTATCATTTTCTTCATGAAATAATACCATATTGGCTAAAGCCACAAAAGATTGATATCCTTTAGCTATTTCTGTGTTGAAATTAGATTCATTTAATGCATTATGTATTAATAAATTTACTTGTTCTAACCATTTAACAGCTTCTGAATCGTTATTTAAATCTTCTTCTTTAAATCTAAGCTTAGACCAAATAGTTGCTGGGTTTGTTAAAGTTCCTTGGAAGGCCGAAGCTAAATCTTGTGCTGCTTGAAGTGCAGTTGAATCAAAAAGACGTCTTGTTGTACGACTTCCTTTAGAATTTATAGTAGAATCTATAACTCCAGTATGAGCATCTTTAAATGCAGAATATTGATTATTCAACATAAATTCAGAAAGTTCTTTCCATAGTTCTTCAACATTACCTCTTTCTAAAGAACTGAATAAACTTTCTCCTCTATATATTATTTTAGATACATCTAACACGTTATTCTCCTAATAAAGAAGTGGCTTTTGTTGTTGGAGAATTAGATACTAATGATATCAAAGCATTTGCTGCTTCTTGAGTTGCTCTTCTTCTTTTATCTGCTCTTAATCTTGCAGCTTCTGTATCTATTACAGGTTCTTGTACAGCAACTTCTGTAGCTTTTGATTCTGTAGGAACTTCTGGTTCTTTTGTTGCTGTAGATACATATTGAGGTGGAGGTGGTGCGGATGCCATTTCTGGTTCATCTTCAAATATACCTCCAAGAACACTACCTACTAGACCTTTACCTCCGCCTTTACCTCCGCCTTTACCTCCGCCTCCGCCCATATCATCTTCCCCCTTTATATTTTTCTGCTAATGCTTTATAAGCTTCGTCATGTATAACCTCATCATAATGATAAGACTTCATGCCTGCCCTTCTTCTATATATATCTTCTAATCTATTTAATATGCAAAATCTAGAACCAAACAACGGTGAATACAATAATGATATTAATGGTAATGCTATATACCAAGGTTCGAAATATATTAAAAAAGGAATAGCTATTGTATTTGTCCAAATTAAAAACCTATGAACAAGAGCTACATATACTGCTCTCCACCAATTTTTATTACTTAATCTAACCTTCCAATTATATGACACGTAATATTATCCCTATTAAACTTGCTATAACTAAGCGTATAGTAGACTTATCTCTTGTAATATATGCAAATTGAATATTAAGAGATATCATAGCTATGTATATAATTGTTAAAATCATGCTAATGGGTCAAACTCCCAATCAACTTTTATATTGTTTAGTCTATAAAAATAATCATTCTCTATATCTTCTGACATAGCTTCTGTGCGTAAAGCGTCTGCACAATGAGAATTTTGATCGTGCACAGGCTCTTGAATAAACACCATTCGCTTTTTGTCAAATCTTTTATGATATAAGTCTAGGTGCTTTAAGGCATCTCTGCAATTTTCCTTATCAAAATGATATCGAGAAAATCTTTTTTTAGTTGTATCTATCCCATGCTGTAAAGGAGATTTGTTCAGAGTAATGACCTCATCTGATAATCCATAATCTCTTAATGTCGATTCAAGAATTCTTGCAGTAGAGTTTCCTGTTTGTATAGATTTATTATCTGCATCATGTGGAACATAATGTGTTTTATACTCATATCCTTTATTTTTAAGTTCCTTAACAAATTCTGTTACGTCCCCTTTTTCCATTTCCCAGTAATCAATAAAAAATATGGCATTACCTGATTTTTGTCTAAACCAAATAGCGCAGCCGTCACGGCCTAGGTCCCAAAAAGTATCTACTGGTTTAGAGTCATCATATGGAAAATTTCCAACCCGGCCTGAATTTCTAGCTTTTTCAATATGATCTAAATAAATAGATCCTTTCATTCCAGAATTAAAAGAACATCCATATTCTCTTTCTACATCTTCATCAGATAAACCTTCTTCTTCTTGTATTTGTTTCATCTGATCTATATTTATTAGTCCAGAATAACCTTCTTCTGTAGGCCAATATGTTTGTAGTAGTGATACAAACCAATTATGAGACGTGTATACGTTATCCCACATATCAGAAAAATGATTTCTTCCGTTAGGGGTACTATTAAATATCGCCCAACCATTAGATTCTCTAATAGCGGGCATCATTATTTTATAAGATTCAGGATCTGAAAAGGCGAATTCTGAAAATACTACACCTTTACAGGCTACTCCTCTAATAGAATCAGGATCTTTATCATATCCTAATACCCTAATAGTAGACCCTGTCATTGTTTCTATAAGCATCTCTTGATTACTAAGCCTAGAAATAAATTCTTTTGGCATATGATTAATTAATTTAAATCCATCTTTATCTATATTTTCCCATAGGGCTTGACGACTCATGGTTTTTGTAGGAAAAATATAAAAATAATTACCTGGATTTTGGGCTGCTTCTTTTAATAAATAACACCAACAACATTTATCTTTCCCTGCGCGTCTATGCCAGCGTAATATTGCTCTACGTTTACGAGTTTCAGGCTTTCCTTGTTGACCATCTAATGCTTTAAACAACTCCAATTGATAACTGCGAGGAGTGAAATTATAGGGTATTTGAATATTCGTTTTAGCCATTAATTAATTCTGGATCTTTACTTGTAGATGTTACTCTATAAGAACCATCAATGTTCCTATCCACTATATTTATAGGTAGTATTGATTGTCTTTTATTTCCAGTTTTAAAAGAACTCGGATTTACTGCATCTTTTCTATTTTTAAATTTAAAGTGAGACGCCGAAATTATTTTAATTAATCTGGCATAACATTTTTTACAAAAAGGAGAATCCTCCTTTATGTTTAGATAATACTCTTCTGTAGTCTTGCAATGCGGGCAATGAAAATCATATATTGGCATATCTAACTTTTCCTTCCGTTGGTAGTATTAATTATACCGTTCGTCTAAAATATATCAAATTAACACTTTGTATCTTGACTTTCTTTTATTTATTCCTCCTATACTTTAAGGGTCCCCCGTTAATGTTCCACACCTTAAAGCGACTGTAAAAATTATCCTTACAGATTAAACATAAAGTTAAACTTTAAAGCATACTTAAACATATATTAGTCCTTAAAGTTATTAAACTATCAAATTATAATAGATATAAAAATAGAATACATTACTATAAATATAAAAGCTCCAAAAGCATCTCTTATATAAAACCACTTATCATCTTCTCTATTAAACATTTAAATCTCCTTAAATTTAATCCTTTGGTCTATACTCTTTAAAATTTTTTAAAACATCTTTATATAAAAGGTTTTTAGGTGGAAGCTTAAAAGCCTTATACAATATATATCCAATAAAAAAACAACAAACAACAATAAAACTTAAAGAAAAAACATTAAAAGTAGACATCTTTATTCCCCTCAATTTTAATCCCACATATAGTATTGTAGTAGTTGTATCAATAACCTTCTAATATAAATACTGCCTAGTTATCTAGCCAAATTCTTTTATTAGAATATATAAGATTTTTGTAGGTGGTTGTCCTATAAATTTTCAACCTGTAGAAAAAACCCGCGGCCCCCCTTCAATAATACCCCTGGGTGCAAAGTAAGTTGCGTTATATAGTAGTTATAGTGATAACATGTACAACTCTTGGGAGATCGCTATAGAGATTATAACTTTGGAGTATATACTGTGAAGCATATATACAATGTAGAATATTATTGTATAGGCACTTATGTAGCATTTTTGATATATCGCGCGTGTATATACGATACGTAAAATGTAAGAAGATAGCTCAATTCACTATTAATTACTCAACTATACCTAAATAGATTGATTTCACTAGTATTCTACTATAAGGTAATTATCTACTTTTAGTTCATTTAACCTCATTTTGATGTATATGCTACGTAAATTGACTCAATTATAAGGCTATAGAGAGGTTATTCGATATGATCCTTTATGATTATATGGGGTGTTTTTCTTATATTTAGTCCATTATAATACAACAACTAACCAAAAACATATAAAAATGGTATATCAAAAAATTATTGAAGTTCTTTTTAGTTTTGGATTAACCATAAATGCTACCTTATTTATCCCACAAGCTATCAGATTATTTAAAACGAAAAACACTGAAGGTTTATCAATATTAACTTTTTTCGGTTTTAATTGCATACAAATTTTAGGAAGTTTATATTGTTATTTTAATAACGACTATTTACCAATGCTCGGATGGGTCGTCAGTTTATGTACTTGTGGATGTATAACGTTATTAATTATATTTTACAGGTATAACACATCTACTTAATCGGAGAGGCTAGGATTCGAACCTAGGAAGAGAAATTCATCTCTTAACAGTCTTCTTCATCACTGTCGCTTTAAACCACTCAGCCACCTCTCCATTGGACTTAAATCTTAATATGGTTAATATTGTATATGCAAATAACTTTATTTAAATATTTTGAATGATATACCAAAACCTTTTGGGGATATAAATAAATTAAAAGAACTATTCTTTGTTTTTATCTCTTTTAATGAAACCCCTAAAGGAAAATTTGAACTATAAATCAGTCTATTAGATCTACATTGATTAAAATTATGAATATTCTTAATCCTTTTATATTCAAAGTTATTAGCATAAACATTAGAAGATAGAAAAAAAGATGAACAACATAATAAAACAATAAATTTAACCTTAATTAACTGCATTCGTTTCAACTCCTACGAAAATAATTAGTAGTTGGCAGTTTAACTTATTAATACCTTTATGTCAATGTTTTTTATATATTATGAATATTTGTTATATCAGTAGATATTCCCATAATTCCAATAACAACCCCTTCTTTATTAATTAAAGGAACTTTATGCGATAAATATATAATTTCTCTACCATCAGATAAAGTATTAACTTCTGTTCTAACTATAGGAATCTTTGTCTCCATAACCTCCTTATCAGTCTTACTAATTTCATCAGCATTATCTTTCCAAGGCATATCATAATCACTCTTACCTAACATATCCTTACTATCTTGAAATCCAGCAGAAATAGCTTGTGCTTTATTGCAAGCTACAAATAAACCATAAATATCTTTCCAATATATATGCCCAGGAAATATAGAAATCAACGTTTCTAATCCTGTTTGTAATTCATCATAAAGGCTAACTTCCAACATTTTACTTATCCTTATTATTTCTTCTAAATTTAACATGTAACCAAAACAACATATCATTGTTTACCAACTTACTATACGTATAATTCATAATATCTATTATTTTCCCCGGATATAATATGAAATCATAATTACATTTTTGCCATACTCCCATAATCACAGCACATTCTTCTAATAAATATTCCAAACAAATATTATATGCTCTATCTAAACCTGTTATTTCAGTTTTTTCTTTATTTCTTCTTAAAAACTCATTAATTGTTATATCCATATTCTTTTTAAATTCTAAATCCTTTTCCCACATACTATTTATTTTTGCTCTATATTGAATATAATCTTTATCTTCTAACCAAGGGTCCCAATAATATAACGTATAAGGAATACTTAAAGACTCTATAAATTTATAATTTCTTTCTACCCACTCTTGTCCAGCCTTTATTGATCTATTATAAGCCTCTTCTATAGATAAATTACCACACTCCTCTAACATAATCGTATGTCTTTGTAAGCTATCATTAACCATAATATTGCATTTTTTAAAGTTCTTATCTATAAAATTCATCATGGCCCATGACTTTTCTCCTTCATGATAAAATTTTCCAATACTAATTAATAAAGCTGCTTCTGAATATTTAAATTTCTCCTTTTTTTCTTCAGGACATTTTAATAAAAAACATTTGAGGCTTTTACTATTATTTATATACATAAATTATTTAATCCTTACTTTTTATAAATCTAAAATAAATTAATATTTAAATCAATAAACTTTATTGTTTGAGTAAATAATTTAATCTTCGGGAAGTGTAACTAACTTTGATTTGGCTTCTATAGGCACAGTAACAGTTGTTGATGGACTGTCTGCATAATAATTAATAACAGCAATCTTTGTTCCTTCTATTCCAGAAACTTCTAGTTTATCCATTCGTTGAAACTTTTTAGATAAAATAGGAGCCATCTTTCCTAAAAGAAATTTCTTAGTATCTATATTTCTTTTTAAAGTAGCCTCCCCTTCTCTCCAATCTATGTCTGGATATAAAATAGATGCCGGTAATGTTCCTATTTTATGTAACTCATCCATTCTTCTCATTAAAAGTACCGTATAAGCTTCATTAAGCTCTGCTTCAAATTCTTTATCTTTTAAAGGGGCTTTATAAATAGTATCTGCTACAGGAACTTTATCTGGAAAAGCCTCCGACAAAGTCAATATATCCATTCCTCCATGCATCTTTTCTAAAATAAAATCTTTTACTTCTCTGGTTAATCTTACTGCTTTTCTTTTACGAGATTTAGATTTTTTTATCATATTTTATAAAACGACCCTATCAAGAAGGGGATATATTTAAATATATAGGTTTATTTGTAACTTATAGGGTCATAATAATTATAGAAGCTAAATAACATTTTTACAAAACCCCTATTATCCGTTATCTACTATACTAATAATAATAACATTTATGGATGAATGGTGTATATAAACAGACTAAAGGTATTAGTTACAAAAGTAAATATTGATTAAATCTTAGTTTGGAAGTAAACTATATACATAATATTTAGTTAAATAAGGAATGTATATGAGCTTTCTACAAGAAACAACCGAAGATAAAACAATAGTTATTTTAGACCAAATAAAAACACTATTAAATTTAGGTTTAAATTGTTCCACTTGTTCAATTAAAGAATCTAACTGGAATACTTATCTTTATTTAATTAATGACTTAATAAAACAATTAGAATATGAAATTTTAGGAGAAATATAATGATAATTTTTAAATATATTGTTTTTGAAGATAATGTTTATTCAGAAATTGAAGAAGAACCAGTAAATAATTATTTTAATGAAGAATATTTAGAATCTGAAGAATTAGAAAGATTCTTAGATACTAGAGAAAGAGTAAACGATTTAAATAGTGAGTATTCAAATGTTTATAAGTAATTCTGATAAAAGATTATATATTTTTTGTGAAGATTTATTAGATTCTAAATATCTAGAGCCCCCTTTACATGAAGAACTTTCTAGATTATTAAACAATTCTACCCTAAAAGAATATTATTATATTGATAAATCTTTATCTAAATCCTTAAATAATATCATTACTCCTAATAATTTGAACTAAACTAAAAACAAGTACTATTTTTATTTTGTAATACAACAAACAATCTTTATATTTTTAATTAGACCATAATGTAGTTTGTTGTTCTTCTTCATGTATAGTAGAATCGACGAAGATTTCAATCTTTTCTACAAGGAGACTTACATGCTTCCTAAAATGTTACTTAAAGAAGCTCAAATTATACTTGGTTTAAAGCCCCACTCTATAACTCAAAAATTAAAAAACCTAAGTCTTCCTTATACAAAAACATCAAAATTAAATTACTTTTCTCATACTGCAGCTAGAATATTATATAAAGATATAGTTGGAATAGATGATATTAAGCCTACTGTAATAGCTATACAAATAGTTAAAGGCGGTACAGGTAAAACTGCATTAACTGTTAATTTAGCTGCTCGTTTATCTATATTGGGATTTAAAGTTTTAATGATTGATTTAGACCAACAAGCTAATCTAACTAGGTATTGTGATATATCTTCTAATGATAAACCCGCAATGATAGATATCATAATAGATAAAGGAATAAAAATCCAAGATTCTATCATAAAAGTAGCAGATGGATTATATGTTATACCAAGCAAGATTGATAATGCATTATTAGACGATACTCTTTTATTGAAGGGACTATCATTAAACTTAGCTCTTAAGAAACCTATTGATGCTATAAAATCTCAATTTGATTTCATATTGATTGATTGCCCTCCTTCTTTAGGTAAAGCTGTAGGAGCTGCAGCACTTGCTTCTGATTTTATTATTGCCCCAGTAACTCCAGATGAACAATGTTTAGCAGGATTACGCCTATTACATAGTGGTTTAGAGGATTTAAAAGAGAGAACGGGTAGTAAAATTAGTATTCCTTATAGGATTGTTTTAAATCAATGCGAAACAAAAACAATAGCTACCACAAAAATGATGGCAGCATTAGATGATAATGAAGATTATAGAAAGAGACTTTTCAAAAACACAATTAAAAAATCACAAGAATTTAAAAATAGATGCGATGAGAAACAATCTGTTTACGATTCTATGTCGTTTTCTGTTGCAAAAGTAGATATAGATTTTTTAACAAAGGAAGTTATAGAATTTACTAAACAAATATGCTTTTAAACTATATTTATACCAAGGAAAATAGGAAAGGAAAATGACAGAAATAAAGAAGTTTATTCGCTCCCCCTTTGGAACAATAGAAGGATATGACGATCTTATTAAAAAATTAAATGGCCAAAGCGATGTTCCAGAAATAAAACAAGAACAAACCAGAGCCAAAGTAGAGTCAAACCAGAGCCAAAGTGAAGTCAAAGTAGAGTCAAACTGGAGTCAAAGTAGAGTCAAAGTAGAGTCACAAAATATAGAAACTAGAGTCAAACTGGAGCCACAACTAGAGTCAAACCAGAGTCAAAGTAGAGCCAAAGCAGAGTCAAAATCATCTTTTTCTGATCTTGTTGGCTTGCAACGTGCTCTTGCCATTTTCATATTTAATGAATGTCAAATAGCCCGTGCAAAAACAACTAAAGGATTGACGCTTGAATATATTAGTTCTGTTTTAAATTCTTCCTCTTTTTGTAGTATAAAAAAAGCATTGCAACGATTAATATCTAAACAGATTATTGAAAGAACTGAATTTAAAAATGGTAGAGGAGGATGGTCAAAATATACTCTGCCAGATCCTATATTCCAAGAGGTCTTACAATACGAAACTGGAGTCAAACTAGAGTCAAAGTGGAGCCAAAGCAGAGTCAAAGTAGAGACACAACCAGAGCCAAACATCCCTGTAGTTAGTAGTAGTTATATTAATACAACTACCAACATCCTTGAGGGTATAGATTTGGACATGTTAGAAGAACTTGGTTTCAATCAGTCACATTTGCGACAAATCGAGAGGGAATACCAACTTCATCCTCAATCTGCATTGACAGCAGAGGACATACAAAATTCAATTTATAATTTTATTTTTGACTTGAAGCACAATAAAGATAAACTCAAGTTTAGGAATGACCCTATAACCGTTCTAATTTCGTTATTAAGACAAGGAAAACCTTATACCAGTGTAACCCCATCAAAATTTAAAACTCCTCGCCAGGAAGCTTTAGATTCATATAGGTTAGCAAAAGAACAAAATGAACAATTAGAGATTAAAACAAGGGAAGAAATAAAAAATAAAGAGTACGATAAATGGCTTAGAGAATTAGAAGACAGAGGAGAGTTGCTTAGTTTATATCCTGAAGAAGACCTCCCTAAAGGAATGCCTCAAATTCCAAAGAAAGCCGCATGGAGAAGAAAAGCCATAGAAGTAGCTAAAGATTATTTCATGGCTGAAATATGGCCGAATAGAAAAAAAGAAATAGAACAAGAAACATCAAATAAAGTGTAGATGCAATTGATTATTAGTTAGTTTTATGATTTAATAGAGTTATATTCCAATTTTTTGGGAGATGTTTTATGACTCTTATAATGATGTATAAAAAAGATAAATCAAGTCTTCCTGTAATAGCTGGAGATAGAGCTGTAACTAGAACTTTACCTTTACCTCTTTTTATAAAAAATAAATTAATGTCTTCTAGTAAATATAAGAGAACTTATTATTATCGTACAGATTCCCCAAAAATTAGTTTAAAAGAAAATATATTAATTGGTGGTGCGGGAGATGGTCCTCTTGTTAGATTTATAGTAAATGAAGATAGAATTAAATTTCCTAAGCCTTATTTAAAAGATGGTTCTTATAATCAATATGTTTCTTTCGTTTTTATAAATGCCATCTTAGACAAGATTGAAGAAGATAAAAACTTTAGACTTAAGTTAGATATAAATCAACTTGATGCCAGCTTTCTTTTTAGTATTGGAACTCAAATTTATTGGTTACATTTAGAATATCCAATACATACTTTGAGCCTAAAAAAATTTAAAAGAAAGGATATAAATATATTATATGAAAATAAAAGTTGCATACTTGTTGAATATATTGATGAACAAGGTTTTTATTCTATAGGATCTTCTAAAGCTGTAGATGAATCTATAAAACATATAAATTCTTTAATAGTACCTTTACGTCATATGTCTGCGGAACAATTATTTGTGGGTGCTTATGAAAATGCTACTAGAGTAACCAAGCATGTTGGATTTGGCTTAGATATTATGCAAGCTTAAATGTACTTACAATTGTTATAAAGTTAGTTTTATGGTTTACTACAATCATACATCAAGAACATTGGAGGTGTATCATGACTTGTGTAATTGCATATAAAGATAAATCTAACCATGTTTGGATGGCTTCAGATAGATGTGTGCGTTTTACCTCATCTAAAGATGAAACAAGAGATGAGTCTCTTAGAGAGAGTAAATGCATATTAAATAATGGAGTATTATTAGGTGGGGCAGGAAATGCTCTTATATGTGATCTTATTAAACATCTATATTTCCCTAAACCTTATTTAAAAAATGGGTCGTATAACCATTATGTTTCTAATAGTTTGATGAGAATCATAATAACTAATGTAGAGAAATGGATACAATATTCTAGATATAATCATGCTTATGATTATGTATATTTTATATTAGCTATCAAGTCTCAACTATATTATTGTCTTATAAATTATAATAGAGATTACTGTATAAAAAATATATTAAAAAATCAGAAAAAAGAGGACTCAAAACTTATATATTTAAGCAAACATTGTAAAGTTTCAGCACATCTTAAAGATGGAAATTTCGCTATCGTTGGTAATATTGATTCTATTACTATCCTTGATATTTTAAAAAAGCATCCTTTATATAGAGCAACTAATGATATTGACGTAGAGCAATTTTTAATTAGCATACTCAAAGATGTGGCAGAAGTGGCAGACGGCTGTAATAGTGATATAGATGTTATAAATAATGATACTTTTTCTTGGTAGGTCATAAATAGCTTCAAGGGGCACAAGAAAAGTTTGTTTGTATCTACTAAGCTAATAATTATTAACCATAAAATTATGTGAGATACAATATGATATCTGAAGTTGTTGGGGTCTTAGGATCTGTAATAGGCGGTTTCTTTAATTTGAAACAAGGACAACAACAAACAATAGAAAAAGCTTTCGATATTATATCTGATGGAAATAAAGCGGACGAAGCAAGAGCAGTAGCGGCAGCCCAAATCATAACTGCTGAGGCTAATTCTGCTTCTTGGTTAGTTAGAAGTTGGAGACCCATTACAGCATTAACGTTCTTGGCAATCTTGGTTGGATATTTTTTTGGGTGGTGGAATCCAGAAGAGCACGTTGATATCCAAGTCGTAAATAGGATTTTTGATATTATGGAATATTCTGTGCTGGGGTATGGAGGAGCTAGATCTTTAGATAAATGGGTGAAAGATCTTACCTCAAATAAAACCATAGTAAAAATAATAGAAAATACAATACGTAAAAAATAATTCTTAATATGTAAATATTTTATTTATGTATATACTGAATAAGTCAAAGGGAATTGATATTAAGAGAATATAAATATGGGCAGCATAGAAATAGTATTTGAGCAAAACACAATTCAATATCTTAGAGATAACATCCATACAGATATCTTTAACGACCTCACTGTGGGGGAAATTATAGATAAACTTATTAGATATGAACAACCTGAAGATGGCTCTTTTAGAGTCGCTAGCTTTCAGATTAAAGATTAATACAAGTATAGTGAGGAAACAATGGCTAAAAATGCAACATATCATTTAACAGAAGAAGCAGAAGTTCTTTTCATGTCTATCAAACTTCCTGCTAAGAATCAATTTAAAAATGACCAAGAGGAATATGCAGTTAAGCTTAAACTTTTAAATGGATCGAAAACAGTGCAGCATCTATTAGAAATAAAGGCAGACTCAAAGGTGGATACTAAAACCAATAGAAAATTAGAGGGTGGTGAGAAGCATGTTTCTTTTAAATCTTACTATCAACCTAAGGTTTGGGATGCTCAAGGAAATAAATTAGAAGGAAATGCTATTCCATTTTTCAGTGGAAATAAAGATAAAGCAAGAGCAATTGTAGCATATGTTGTCACGCCTCACAAAAACGGCAATGGTATGGGTGTATATTTACATGGAGTTAAACTTCTCGAATTAGAGTTGGCGCCGAGAGAAGAATTTAAATCTGTTGATACTATAGCAGAAGAAATAAAACAGTTTTTAAATTAATTTCTAAAAGGGCAAGGACATGCTTAGACGCATAATCAGATTTATTAAATCTCCTTTTGTTAGAAATTGTTTAACAGGGGATTTGATGTTAAATATAAGAGTTTCTTATATACATATAAATAATATTCAAGGATATGTAGCTAAAGATTTGGGGTGTGTAATTAATAGTTGTTATATCTTGGACTCTAAGAAGCTAGAAGATATATTTAATTCATATAAGATTACACATAAACCAAATGCTTTTATTTATAGATTTCGAAACATATTTAATTAATAGCGCCGGTCCTATACCAGAGCCTATATGCCTTTCTTATTACGATGGGAAAACAGATGGCATATTAAAAGGCCCTGATATAGAGAAGTTCTTATCGTATATATTTAATAATAAGCATACCCTTATGGGGGCACATAATGCGGCCTTTGAATTAAATGTCATAACAAAATATTATCCCAAATTAAAATCTTGTTTATATAAAAAACTTAAACACAAACAAATTATATGTACAAAAATCTATGAACAATTGCTAGATTGTACTAGAAAAAAACCTATTGCTAGTTTCGGCCTTGCCTCATTAGTTCTGAAATATTTTAATATTGATATCTCCGAAAATAAAAAGAATAAGAACTCTTGGAGGTATAGATATCACGAGTTAGTAGATATTCCCTTATTAGATTGGCCCGAAGAAGCTATAAAATATTCGAAGGAAGATTCTATATGGGCTTATAAAATATATCTAAAGCAATTAGAAGAAAAGAAAATAGATACTAGCATATCGGTTGCCGCTGATTATTATTTAAATAGAATGGGATTAACAGGTATTAATATAGACC
>Ga0209288_10000042_pt1 | contig 38678 bp, 31 predicted proteins | sample PPLLaktember2015_4_FD_187261 | JGI IMG/M metagenome (GOLD analysis project Ga0209288, IMG submission 187261) | Freshwater sediment microbial communities from Prairie Pothole Lake near Jamestown, North Dakota, USA - PPLs Lake P8 Core (1) Depth... | ecosystem: Environmental > Aquatic > Freshwater...
GGTATCTGTATATTTGAGAACACCATCGACTGTGAAGACTACCCGTTCGATACTGTATTCCGTGTCATACGCATCTGCTTCAATGGTGATTGGTCCAAGGATACAGGGAAATCGAAGGGACCGTCTTTCTTGGTCGAAGAAATAGAATGCATTCGTTGGTTTTGTTACTATCACATGTGGTATATGCCCGATTTTCAGTAATACTGCGTCAACATGTCCGTATTTAGTGCTACTACCTGCTACTATGTATGAGCCATCTGATGTTTCTTGGACAGAAGTTAACTGTTGAGGATACTTCTCAGCGAGAGAAAGATGCCATTCCTCGTTTCCTTCTACATCGGTTTTTAGAAGCCACCCGAAAGGAACAGGAGCACTCGCACATCCTGTGAGAATGAAACCACCATCAGTCGTACATGCTACCTCATAAGAGGCAAGATACGCATCTAACCCTAATGAATATGATTTGTTCCATACCATATTCCCTGATTCATCAGTACGTACAAGCCACGCTTGACCAAGGGGTTCAGGTTGGTCGATTAACCCTGCTACGATGTATCCGTCTGGAAGAACTTGAACAGATAAAAATCCACTGAATGGGGCTAACTCGCTATAGGTTTTATTCCACTGCTCATTGCCATCAGCATCGGTTTTTAACAGGAATCCTGTCTCGTTATCATTCTGTTGATAATACAACCGTCCAGCCACAATAAAACCTCCATCAAAGGTCTGCTGAACGCTATAACTAATTGAACCATCATATTCATAAAATATCTTTTCCCAGATGATACTTCCATTTCCATCGATGCGGCATAACCAGGCATCCATCATGGGTGAATCGCCTGTGATAATGTATCCTCCGTCTGAAGTTTGTTGTATGGAAAATCCTCGAAATGAACTATTAAACATTTTATTCCATTCTTCAGTCCCATCTGCTGATGTTTTTACAACCCACGCATGAGTATCTTCGGGATATATCTTCCTGTGTCCAACAAATACATAACCACCATCCTGGGTTTGCTGGACTGAATACCCATAACTCCAATTAAGGAACCCGACCGCTCCATAGGTTTGAATCCATTCTTCATTCCCATCCTTATCGGTTTTTATTAACCATGCATCTTGCCAACCATCTGACGTATAGGTTTGAGTTGTTCCAACAAGAATATATCCCCCATCCGAAGTCTGATGTACTTCTTGTGCGTCGTCGAAATTATCAGATTCTCCGAAATATTTAGTCCATTGAATCCCAGGTGTCTCATCCATGAACAGAGCTTTCTCTTGTTTACTCTGATTCGAAACACCCACCAAAGAAGTCGATACCATCAGGAACAGAACTAGTAATGAGATGATGTGTTTCTTCATCGGTTTCCTACCCTTATGGAAATAAAGAATCCTGGGATATTTAAATCTTTGTCAAGAGCGGACGACAACCGTTTAAAACAACTTATGATAAATTAGAGTATAACTCCCTCTAATTTTGCTGTAAAAAATTTATTTATTTAAAAAAACCTTTTCCAATACCTTTATCCGCATTGGGAGTTTCGTGGAGTTCCTATCCCATCCCGCTTAATACGGTAGGTCATTCCTTATGTTTTGAGATACCTATCCCATGAACTATCTAACACGATTATCTCCGATATTCCGGTGAATTCCTTTTCCTTTAACAGATAGATAGTCCGGTAGTCCCGATTTTCTCTAAGACGCGAGAAAGGGGAGGGTATATTTTCTTTTACTTTCGGGAATATCGTTATAATCGGGATTATCTATCTATTCTTTAGAAGAAATAATCGTGGGAAAATCGCAGGAAAATCGCGGTTTATATAACGATGCGAGACTTCCTGCACAAAGAACCGTTGTAGGTTTTACGGCACTCCCTGCTTCCTTCATCATTTCATCCTGAATTACTATCTTTCTTTCTACAAGGGAGTCTATATTTTTATATAGCCAGGTCCTGGTTAGACCGGTTCCTTTAGAGCATTCCGCCACTGTAGAGCAAGGATTATTCTCAAGGAATTCGACAAGTTTCTTCTCCTTAACACTGAGTTTCGGGGACTTGTTCATATACTTATACACCGTAGCACCCATATCCCAATCTTCGAGTGTCGCAATAAGCCTTCCCTTTTCGTCCTTTTCACGCTGATACTGGTAAAGGACTGTGTGAGCGGAGACTAAATCAATAAGTCTTTGAAGACTATGTCTGTCTTTTGGATAGTTATCCTTGGTGATATCCTCGAGGAATGGTATAACTACCTCGTAACGCCGGAGGTTTTTATGTAATTCCTTAACAAGTCGGGTTTCTTTTACAGGAGGCGATTTATGTCTTTTCACAATTCCCTCGTTAACCTTTTCCGTGAGTTCTTCACTATCATCGACCATAATCATATCCCACCGCCGCTCCCCTTCTACATCAATGCTAGCTCTATAGCTAGTAATAATATTAACAGGCTGTCCCTTTATCTCAAGTTTTTCATACTTTCCATCAATGACCGTTTGATGACTTTGTTTTCCTGAAGCGAAGGTACGGAGCCACTGTGCCTTCATAGTGTCTTCCTCGATATCTTCAAATTTAATTACTTTACCGTCCCAATTCCATTCGGGGTTGTCCTTTGCTCTATAGAGAAAAGCCTTCTCACTAGAATTCGTAAACGTCTCCTGGTCTTTAGGGGCAACCATGACACGTAATACACCATCGACAAGGTTATCCTTCCCCATTCCAGAAAGTCCACCCAAAACAATATTCTTTGAGGTAGGGTGAGCTCCTATAACATTCCTCGTGTTAATTTTTAGGATAAGGGTTATGATATTACGGTCTTCCCCGTTGATATGCTTATGAGCTTCTTTGAGGATATCCTCAAAAAGAGACTCTTTCTTTAGCTCAACAACATCTCCATCAGGTGATACATCTGGCATCGCAGTAATGATATCATCCTTTAATTCATTGACAAAATCAACCATGGTTCATCCCTCGTAATCAGCGAATAAAAACAATAGCTTCTTTGTTAATCCAAACAGTATTTTTTCCAATAGGGGTCACTTTTACAAAGAGCTCATCAACAACGGTTTCCCCATGTACTACCTTAGTTCTACCAGCATCATTCCATACTATTTTTCTCGTACCTAATTTTTCTATCATATCATATCCACCTCTTATTCTGATAAACACAATTTTAGAAAACTAGTGTCTTTTTCCTACATACAAGATATTTCTTCTTTCGTTTGATTCTCATCACTATAATAATTCAAGTTTGCAATTAAGACTGTTTCGGTGTTTTTTACCACTTCGTCAATCGTTTTTCTTGATAACCGAAGCGGTGAGAAAATTGCACAGAATCGTATCGAAAAAGTATTGCGAAGACTGCGGGATATGCACCCCTGGATGCGGTTCGTGTTGTCTGAGGCTCTACTATTACCCCCTCGTTGTTTATGCGTCTATGCTGCAAGTTTGCGCTGAGTTTTTACTAAATAGGCATAACTAGCTCGAAGATAAAAGTAGAGCATTGTTCATCACTCTATCGTATATCGATTTAAGGTCTTGCTCTGATTGAGCGTTATAATGCATTAGGTCAACGTCACCTCGGAGTGAATGACCCATAAGGAGCTTCTTGATAGAAGTTGGACCTCCACGGCGGTCCCATTCCTGAGAAAAGACCTTTCTTAAATCCTTAACTCTGATTGGAGCTCCCTTAAATAAATGAATCATATGTGACTGAGAGAACAATCTATCAAGTTTATTATTACAATTGAAGAAATCGAGGTATTCAGATAGCGCTTGTTTAGTTCCTTCGGTAAAAAACGACACTCGACTTCTTTGTGTTTTCGTTGTCTGACCACTCAAAGGATTATGATTGATATGAACAGTTCTATTATCAAGGTCAATATCCTTCTGATTTAGTTGATATAACTCTTCAGCACGCATCCCTGATGATGAACCTAATAGAATAAGCGTCTGAATTTGCTTAAAATACGAATTATCTTCAAAATCTGATATTGTCTGTTGAATCTCTTCATTAGTAAATCTCTTTGGAATATATTCAGGGTCAGATGGAAGTTCAATAGTTTTAGCCCAGTCAACTCCAAGGTATTTGAGATATTTTAATATCTGATACATCTCCTTCTTGTATGTTGCTGTAGAATACTCTTCTTTTACCTGTTTAAAATACTCTAGACTTTTTGCTTTATCAATACAATAATCAAGATACTCCAAATATCTGCTAAGGTATCGATTCACTTCTTTTTTATGACCTATTGTGATACCGCTCAATTCAATTGTACTGATATATTCCTCAAGGTCTTTTTCCTCCATACGGAGAGCCCTGACACGGAGGAGGTCTTGAGTTCGAATCTCAACGAGCCCACTCCCATTTTTTCTAAAAAAAAGTTTTTCGACGTGAAGGGTCTGGGTTAAATGCCAAGAGATTTACTCTGTCGATGATGTCTCTGACGTACTTTTTTTTACGATTGGTACAATCCCTGCCATCTGCTCGGCGATCACATTCGTAATCTCTGTATGCGGATCGATAACGTATTTTGTGTTATTCTCAAGTGAAAATTGGATCGTTTCAAGTTTCTTATAGATCTGTGCCTCGTTCCTGAAATATTTTTGGATAGCGGTGTTTATCTTTTCGATTTTCGCTGCATCTGCTTCAGCGACTTTTACGATTGCCAACGCTTGCCCTTCTGCTTTTAAAATTGCTGCTTGTTTCATCCCCTCAGCTTTTTTTATCTCAGCCCTTCGGAGACCATCCGCCTGTGTTTCAGCAGCTGTCGCATAATCAATCGCTGCTTGTTTTTCGTTTTCCGCCTTTACCACCTTGTTCATGGTGTCTTGCACATCTTTTGGCGGGTCTATCTCCTTTAACTCGGTGCGGACAACTTCGATACCCCAATTCGCGGTTTCACTACGAAGCGTGCTCATCAGCTCATTGTTGATTCGATTCCTATCACTATTAGCTTCATTCAAGTTCAGAGTACCGATAATATTACGAAGTGTTGTGCGAGCGAGATTCACGATCTGATATTTATAATCAAATACATTGTATTGAGATGCCTTGACAGAATTCTCATCTATTTTCACCTTGAAATAGACTTGAGCGTCGACCTGCGCATTAAGCTTGTCTTTTGTGATAATCGTCTGTGGTTCCGCATTGACCATCATCTCTGTGACGTTTACCTTAATCAATCGTTCAACGACGGGGATAATCCAAGCAAAACCAGGTTGTCGAAAACGATTGTACTTCCCTAATCGCTCAACAAGCGCTCTTTGAGTTGGCCGTACAATGCGTATTCCCATTGAGAAGAACCATAATAAGACAACGATAAGCAATATCCATCCTACCATTCCAAGCAAATCCATTTACAACACCTCATATTTGATAACAAGAGTTCCTTTATTAATTCTCTTTTATGGAACACAACTTACGCTCAACATCTTGATAACAGACTATCTCATATTACCTAAGAGATGAGAAAAATGAACACTCTGTTGGATTCTTGATTATTTCATCGTCTTTTTCAAGAACGGCCAGACCTCTTCGACGGTTGTTGCGCCATTCACCTGGCTTTGCTTCTCTTTCCACCAATCAGCATTCTGGATGTCCTCACGGCACTTCGCTAGTTTTTCTGCCGCATGATTAATCTCAACGATCTTTTGCATCGAATGAAGAGAATACTCCATATAGACAATCACATCACAGAGAACATCCATATCCTGTGCAAGCTCAGGGTTAATCATGCTACGAATTTCCTCACCGACAAATTCAAGGGAAAAAGCAGGAAATTTCCTATTTAACAACCCCATTCTCTGAACCTCCAAATACCATACCCGTAGGTGTGCTATAGCATTTCATATCATCTTATTCTATATAAGTTCTTTCCTTTTCCTCTATCACAAGATTGAAATATCGTACGCTTCATTCCCCGGCCCGTGAGCCAGAATACTCAAGAGAAGACCGACGATTCGTCACGACCTTTTCAGAACCAAACGAAAGGCGTAAAAGCACTGCTTGGTGACCCGAAGAAAGCGATACGGACGTTATCATGGCCGATGATTATTGCCATGACTGTACAAACACTTTATAGTCTGGTTGATGCGATTTGGGTATCGGGTCTTGGATCAGATTCCCTGGCTGCCGTAGGCTTTGTGTTCCCCTTACTATTCATGGGAATAGCCATTGCTACAGGCCTTGGAATTGGTGGAGGATCAGCCATATCAAGAAAGATTGGTGCAAAAGATAAGAAAGGGGCAGATAACGCAGCGGTTCACACCATTATTATAATGGTGATTCTCGCAATTATGTACACCATCCCCCTGTATATGTTTTCTGATGATATCTTCCAGGCGATTGGTGCAGGACGAACAACAGCAATCGCATCACTCTATGCACGTATTATGTTCTCAGCAACGATCATTAGCTTTTTTTCCTTTATCGCTACTGCCATCCTTCGTTCAGAGGGGGATGCAAAACGAGCGATGTTTGCTATGGTTATTGGGGGAATTCTGAATGCGATATTAGATCCAATTTTCATTTATACCTTGAACTTAGGAGTACCAGGTGCGGCCTGGGCATCGGTTGTTTCCATGAGTGTTTCTGCATTACTGCTCATCTACTGGCTTTTTTTAAAACGAGACACATTTGTTGCATTCCATTTCCGTCATTTTCATTTCGACCGAGGAATCATAAAAGATATTTTAGTGGTAGGTTTGCCTGCGTCGGTTATGCAATTATCGATGTCCATTATGATGTTTATGATGAATATCATCGTCGAAAGAGTGGGAGGTATTGACGGGGTCGCAGTGTTCTCAGCTGGCTGGAGGGTCGCAACATTAGCCACAATGCCACTTCTAGGTTTGGCGACTGCAGTCGTTTCAGTCACCGGTGCTGCATATGGTGCACGTTCTTTCGATAAACTTGATATCGCCCATGTCTATGCATTGAAAATTGGCAGTATCATTGCGATATCAATCGCGGTGGCAACCTTTATTTTTGCTCCATTTATCACGGCAGCATTTACTCAATCAGCAGACACAGCCAGGATAGGAAATGATATCACAATATTCCTAAGGATCATCTGCATCTTTTATCCTGCAACAGCATTTGGGATACTGTCATCTGCAGTCTTCCAAGGAGTTGGAAAAGGGATGTATTCATTACTAACAACTTTACTACGAACCATTGTGCTTATTATTCCCTTAGCATGGATTTTTGCTGTGATACTTGGATGGGGGCTAATCGGTGCATGGTGGGGGTTAGTCACTGCAAATATCATAGGAGGGGCAATCACGTTCATCTGGGCAAAAATACACATCAATAGCCTCCTCAAATCAACTCCTGTTGCCACATAACAACTCTTAAAAGGCAGTAAAAGAATTCGCTTATCAGTGATGAACGAACCTTTTCTGAGCCGCCTTGGCGATGATGAAGATCTTGAGTACTGAAAAAAAATCAATCTCTCAGATATGCTGACAGAGCATATCTGCGATTTTTTCTAAAAACTTTTTATCAATCTTGTCAAATGCAGCAGGAACATCAGAGTCGATATCGATTTCACCAATCACTCTGCTTTTCTTTGTAATCGGAACAACAATCTCTGACCGGGTTGAACGAAAACAAGAAAGATACCGACTGTCTTTCGATACATCATTCACAACCTCGGTTTTTCCGCTTCGCGCAGCAGATCCACAGACTCCTTTCCCAACCGAGATCGTTGTATGCTCCGTCGCCTGTTTCCCTTTCCAGGGACCAAGCACCAGGACGTCTCCTTTCACTAGATAAATACCTATCCAGCTGTATTTCTCAAAACTTTCGTAGAGAACATCAACGACATCCTGTAGAATGGTTGTTGATTTGTTTTGTGTAAGGATTTCTTTGATTTTATTTTCAGTAACTTTATACTTCAAGAAAATCACCGCCCCTCAGTAATCAAGCAGACTAGACTGTGAGTTTTTCGGACCCAGAGACACAGCTATGATAGGGTCGTCGTCTGTGGGAAGCTCAATGGTCCCATATTTACCCCCACCACCAGGGATAATAATCACCTTATGATCACGAAACGCCTGGATGGCAGCGGTAATCGCTGGGACCGTCACCCGTGCGACCTTCTCAAGATCCGCATCGAGAAGAACATTAATCTCAGAGCCAAACGTGTTAATGAGCTCATCCCATCTCTTCGTAACACTCTGGGTAAAGGGAGTGTGCTGTCCGAGTGCTTTGGCGATAATCTCTGAGAGTGGAATGAGATATACATACGGTGGCCGATGCGCAGGATGCTGTGGTTCCTTGAAGGTGGCGATTTCTCTGATGCGGTCTCGCACTCCTTTTTTAATGCGTTTGCCACAGCTGCATTTCCACCGTCGTTTGACTGCCTCATCAAGCGTGTAATGGGTAAAACATGAGATGCAGGCAGACTCATTGTATTTCCCCTCCTGTGGAGGTAAACCTACATTCAAAACAGGTTTATTGCCACCTGTTCGAAGGATAGCTTTTTTGATTTCAGTAAATGTTGCATCACCGACCTCGAAGCGAGTGAACTCCCGAGCAAGTCGTACCGGGTGTGGGCTATGGCAATCTGAATTTGTCAGGAAAGTAAGTCGATGCAGTTCCTGGATGGTGTCTGCGTAATCTGTGTCTGCGCTTAATCCCAGTTCGATGAAAGAGATATACGGGGTTAGATCGCCATAACAATGCTCAAGAGACGGATGATACGCATACATCGCAGTCCAAGGTGTGAACGCATGCGCAGGGCCGATGAGAGCATCAACATCTTTTGCTAGACTTGCGAGTTCTATGCCGTTCATGTTCACGTTCGGGCGTCCGTCCGTCTCAAGGTTCTTTGATTTTGCTTTAATCGCTTCTTTGTATGCTTCGACTGCGGACAAACTAGGGAAGTACAGGAGATGGTGCACACGCGATGCATCTTCAACCTCGGTGCTGAGAATGAACCGGGTGTTGTTCAACTCAAATGTTCCATCATCAATGACCGTGCAGGTCTTGATCTCCTTTAACCAATTGTTGTTCAGACAATCCCCTGTCGCCATGACAGCGATCCCTTTCCGGGGTGCCTCGACAGAAAGAGCAGCAATCGTCATCCTATCGCTTGTGGCACCAGAATACCGTGAATGGATATGCAAATCAGCGTTGACGAGCATCAAGATTCCTTTTTTACAGCATTATTCTTTCTTTTCTATATTCATTTGAGCAGGGGATTTGTCTTCGAAAAACTGTTCATGGGCAGTCATCTCCATAAGACCAGCCATGATAAGCAGGATACCGGCGAAGAGCAGAAGATACGCACCGATCCCAAAGCCCCAGGTGAGCTGGATCGATCCTCCTTCAACATCAGTGATTGGAACGGTATATTGTCCGTTAAAGGGGGATGCAGAAATCGCCTGCATCGCACTAGACACACCGGGATATCCTTCGATGTTTGGTGGTGAGAGTACTGGAATAATTGATGCGACGAGGAGAATGAAAATTAATATGAGAATGAAGGGGATAAGAAGTCGTATGCCATGGAGAACGTACTTTTTACCAAGTTTCCTACTCTGAGAGATTCCAATCGTTGAAAGCACCAGAAACACAAGGCTAATGCCTATGATAAGGTAGAATGGTAACGCTACTGTCCCAAGGGGGACCGGTCCATTCTTATTCGGAAGTCGTATTTGAACCCCGTTGATGCCATCGACAGAGACTGCATCAAATGTGCCTGTTTGCTCTGATCCTGGGATAGACACGTCCGCGGTGACTATATACCAGGGGAGGAACAACGCAAGGATACTCATGATGATTACGACGATGCAGAGGATATTGCCTATGCTTTTTTGATTCGAGCCATCGATGTACAATAGTGAAAAAATCCGAGGTCCCAGTCCATGTTTTTTCTTCCGCCGATAGACAAAAAAGATTAACAGAATCAATGAAACAACCGTGAAAAGAATGAACAACATCACGAAGTTATAGACGAGCCATTCAAACAGGAAGAGGATGTCGTTTGCTGGTTGAAGATCGCTTGCCCAGTTGAGTGGCTGCCACATGATGCCATCTTCTCTGAATTTCGGACCATTCGGTCCTGCTTCGCCCAGGATCGCTGCTTCTGCGGTGGCTGATTGGTCGACACCAGTCCATCCCCAGCGTCCTCTAAAGGAAAGCCAAGCTTGAGTATTCAACACCTGAATAGTATAATCTGTTGGTTGCAGGATTCTTCCGTTATCTGCAACTGTGTCACTTGCTAAACCGACTTTTCCAGAATATGGTTTGATGTAGTTGGCATGGCTTCCGCGTGCCACATACACCTTCACATGCTCTCCTTCTTTCTCGACTTGGCTCCATAGTGCTTTTTGTCCTGCATAGTGCTGACTGAACATGACTTCAGCTGGTTGCCCGGAAGACAGAACCACCTGGACCATCTCCCAGTCACCTTCATGACGGTTCAGATCTCCTCCGTTAAATGCATAGAAGAACCAGTATTGAATGACGTTGTTGACCGTATCGACATTGGCATATACCGTATATCCCATTGCCGCCATTTTACTTTGATAATCGTTTTCGATACCATTGTCACCGACAGCGACCGTCCCTCGTTGATTATCAATGAAATAAGTATCAGTGGTCAACGTACTTAACAAGGCTTCGGTTGGCGAAGTTGACAACGGTGAAGGGTTTCCATTTTCATATAAATATGAGTTCTCAAGGGCGTAGGACACATCCACGGGAAAACATTGTTCCCCCTCAACAAAATAGAGGATAGGGGCATATTGTTCTGCGAGCTCTTGATCTGCTGCAGATGCGATGCTAACGAAGTTGCTTCCAGCTATCAGAATTCCTATAAAAAATATGCTGATGACGATTTTTTTATTCATAGGCCTCCACCAGGGTGTGGATAGAATTGTTGTTATTTAATCCTTCTTAAAAAACCGGTTCAAATCCATTTTATTTTTATACGTTTAAATACTCTTTTTTACTTTTCAATTGTTAAGCATCATACTATACAGAATAATGTTATAATGATTATATAGGAATGATAAGATTTGAAAATATTAAGGTTCGCTCAATAGTAACATTTATTAGGCTTCACTCCATATGAGTCTCCTGTAAATCTACCCTAGGAAAATGGGATAAAAACCTCTAACATAAAACAACCAGAACTAGTGTAGACTTTGTAACGAAGTGATCCCCATGAAAGACAATAAAACCGTACTTGAAAGCTCCTATGATTCTGATAAAATCCAGGTCCTCGAAGGACTCGAATCCGTCCGAAAAAACCCAGGCATGTACATCGGAAGCACCGACGTACGAGGACTCCATCACCTCGTCTACGAAGTCGTGGATAATTCCATCGATGAAGCACTGGCCGGTTACTGTACAACTGTTCAGGTTATCGTTTTAAAAAACGGGGCACTCTCCGTAGCGGATAACGGAAGAGGAATCCCTGTCGACATCCATGAAAAATACAAAATACCAGGCGTCGAAGTTATTCTCACCATGCTGTATTCAGGTGGTAAATTCGACGGACAAGCATACAAAGTCTCAGGTGGATTACACGGAGTCGGTGTATCTTGTGTCAATGCGTTGTCAAAATGGCTTGAAGTCAAAGTCAGACGAAACGAAAAAGAATACCAGCAACGCTTTGAACGAGGAAAGACAGTCACTGACCTCAAAGTCATAGGAAAAGCAAAAGACACGGGAACCACGGTGACCTTTTTCCCAGATAAAGAGATTTTTGAAACTATCGAATTTGACTATGACACCATCGCGACTCGCCTGCGGGAAATGGCGTTTCTCAACGCAGGACTTCAGATCGAAATTACCGATGAACGCACCGATAAACATGAAGTGTTCCGATACGACGGCGGAGTCAGCGAATTTGTCCTGCACATCAACAAGAATAAAATACCGCTACATCCGAAACCAATTTACCTGCAAGGCGAAAAAGACAGCGTGCAGGTAGAAATCGCCATGCAATATACCGATGGATACACCGAAAACATCCATACCTTTGCCAATAACATCAACACCATTGAAGGTGGGACACATCTTGCTGGATTCAAAGGAGCCTTAACCCGTGTTCTGAATGATTATGGCAAGGCAAATAAACTCTTTGATGAAAGCTTTAGTCTTAGTGGTGAGGATTCACGAGAAGGAATCACCGCGATTATCTCAGTGAAAATAAGAAAGCCTCAATTTGAAGGTCAAACCAAATCAAAACTGGGCAACTCAGAGGTACGAGGCATCGTTGAAAGTGTTACCTGCGATAAACTAGCTGAGTTCTTCGAGGAAAACCCACCAGTGGCTCATATGATTATTGATAAAGCAGTGCTTTCCAGTAAAGCTCGCGAGGCGGCACGAAAAGCACGAGAGCTCACACGACGAAAAGGACTGTTGGAATCATCAGCACTCCCTGGGAAACTTGCTGATTGCTCGACTCGCGACCCAAGTCAATCAGAGATCTATCTTGTGGAGGGAGATTCAGCCGGTGGCTCAGCCAAGCAAGCCAGAGATAAAGAATTCCAAGCAATCCTGCCCCTCCGAGGTAAGATTCTCAACGTCGAGAAAGCCAGGATGGATAAGATTCTGAAAAGCGAAGAGATCCTTCATCTGATTACTGCGATTGGCACCGGTATTGCTGAGGAGTTCAATATTGAGAACGCTCGGTATCATCGGATTATTCTGATGACCGATGCTGATGTCGACGGGGAACATATCCGGACCTTACTGCTTACGTTTTTCTTCCGATATATGCGACCACTCATTGAGAAAGGATATTTGTATATTGCACAACCGCCGTTGTATAAGCTTACCAAAGGAAAATCTGTTGACTATGCGTTTTCAGAACAAGAACGGGTACAAAAAGCAAAGCAGATGGGAGAAACCGGTCTTGGTATTCAACGCTATAAAGGTCTTGGTGAGATGAATCCGCAGCAGTTGTGGGAAACAACCATGGATCCTGATTGTCGGCTGATGCTTCAGGTGACGATTGAAAACGCTGTTGAAGCTGATGAGTTGTTCACGATTCTGATGGGCGAGGCTGTTGAACCAAGAAGAGTGTTTATTGAACAACATGCCAAAGATGTGGTGAATCTGGATATCTGAGGTGAGGAAAAATGGCTGAGATTAACAAGAAAAACGATCAACCACGTGATATTAACGAAGAGATGAAACGAGCATTCATTGATTATTCGATGAGTGTGATCATGAGCCGAGCGCTCCCTGATATAAGGGACGGGCTCAAACCAGTGCATCGACGGATATTATACGCGATGAATGAAAAAGGGGTTACCTTTGAAAAACCGTATAAGAAGTCTGCTAATATCGTCGGAGAAGTCCTGGGGAAATATCATCCGCATGGTGATCAGGCTATCTATGATTCCATGGTGCGTATGGCACAGGATTTTTCGCTCCGATACCCGTTGATCGCCGGTCAAGGTAACTTTGGTTCAGTTGATGGTGACAGCGCGGCAGCCATGAGATATTGTGTCACTGGTGATGCCATGGTCTTGACCGATCAAGGGATCATGGACATTAAAGATATAGCACCTGGCGAAGAGGCAGATATTAATGTAGAAATTGTGAATTATCAGAACCAAAAAACTCATGCATCGAAATTTTTTAACTCTGGAAAACATCCAACAATATACCTGCGGACTCAACAAGGGTATGAATTAGAAGGATCGTATAATCATCCGGTGATCACCTGGGTAAACGACCATGGTGTCCCACACCTGAAATGGAAGATGCTTTCTGAAATAACAAAAAATGATTATGTGGTGTTAAGTAGATCCTCTCACTGTTTCCCTGAAAAAAATATTTCGTTACAACAATATCATCCTTTGGTTAGTAAAAGAACGAAAATCTTCCAATTACCACAAACGATGAATGAGGAACTAGCGTTTCTCTTAGGTGCTCTGGTATCGGAAGGTAGTTTTCACCAGAAGCAAATATTGTTCAATAACCTCAATAAAGAATATTACAACAAAGTGAAAAAAGCAATTCTTCACCAGTTCCCGGGAATTACACTCTACGAGCGTACGTTACCGAAGTGTCACTGTGTCGAACTAAGTATCTATTATACTCATATCGTTGAATTTTTAAAGAACATTGGATTAACACAGACTACTTCTGCGAAAAAGGAAATACCATTCACGGTTCTTCAATCAACCCGCGGATGCATCGCAAGTTTCCTTAGTGGATTATATGAAGGCGACGGCTCAGTCTCATATAAAGTAGATAAACGACATGGCGGAAAAGCCATTGAGCTAACCTATCTATCAAATAGTAAAAAACTCATCCATCAACTGAAGACCGTATTGCTTAATTTTGGGATAATTACAACTCTGCCCTATAAAGATAAACGAAACCCGTGCTACAAGCTGATAATCTCTGATGTGAATAACATAAAAAGATTCCAGGAAAACATTGATTTTTCCTGTTCCAAAAAACAAAAACGTTTAGCACAGGTTAAAAGTTTGAACACAACACGCATGAGTAAAAACGATTTTATTCCGTTTCTTGCTGATTATTTACGTGCCAAATACAATGACCCGTTGTTCCATCGCTATAATTATGATCGTTATAACAATCTGCGGAGAAACTACCGTCTTCTGATGAAAAAACTTGATGCGGTTGATAGAAAACTTATCGACGATATCCTTCATTATGAGTATTTCTTTAATCGAATATACGAAATTACGCCAACCTGTGAGGAAAAAACAGTGTATTCTCTTCGCGTTGACAGCCCGTGCCATTCGTATATTGCGAATGGCTTTATCAACCATAATACTGAAACAAAAATGGCGAAGATTACCAAACTCATGCTTCAGGATATTGACAAGGAAACCGTGGAATGGCATGATAATTATGATGGATCCCTCAAGGAACCTGATGTGCTTCCTGCGGTACTACCAAATCTGTTAGTCAACGGTTCGTCTGGTATCGCGGTTGGTATGGCGACAAACATGGCACCTCATAACATCTGTGAGGTCATCGATGGCACCATCCGGATGATCGATGCCCCTGAGACATCAACTGCGGAGCTTATGGAAATCATCAAAGGACCTGATTTTCCCACCGGTGGTATCATCTGCGGGCGTGGTGGGATTCTTTCTGCGTATTCCACAGGTCGTGGCTCACTTGTCATCCGTGCGAAAACCTCTATTGAAGAAGGGGAGCAGAAAAATAAAATCATTGTCCATGAGCTGCCGTACCAGGTGAATAAATCTGTTTTATTACAGACCATTGCTGAGCTGGTCAAAGAAAAGAAACTCGAAGGAATCTCTGATCTTCGTGATGAAAGTGACCGTAAAGGCATGCGTATCGTCATTGAACTGAAACGTGATGCTATCGATGATGTTGTGTTGAACCAATTGTTTGAACATACCGAGCTGCAATCCTCGTTCGGTGTGCTGAATCTCGCGATTGTCAAAGGAGAGCCAAAAGTCCTGATGCTCAGAGATATCCTGCAATATTACATTGAATATCGCATTGAGATCATCACCCGACGAACCACCTATGATCTGAAGAAAGCAAGAGAAAAAATGCATATCCTTGAAGGCTTGATGATCGCCCTGCGAAACATCGATGAGGTCATCAAGATCATCAGACAAAGCAAAGAAGTCGAAGAGGCAAAAAACAGGCTGATGACGCGGTTTAAACTCTCTGAGATTCAAGCCAAGTCTATCCTTGATATGCGCCTGCAGAAGCTCACCGGCATGGAAATCGAATCTGTCGAAAAGGATTACAATGAAACCAAACAGCTGATTGAAGCACTTGAAACACTCCTTGCAGATAAACAGATGATCCTTTCAGAAATCAAACGAGAGCTTTTGGAGATAAAAGAAAAATTCGGTGACGCACGACGCACCCAGATCGTCGAAGGCGAAGCAGGCATCGATATCGAAGACCTCATCCCTGTGCAAGACGTAGTAGTCACCATTACCAAAGATGGTTACATTAAACGTATTCCGACAGAAACCTACCGGACACAGCACCGGGGTGGAAAAGGGTTAATCGGTGTACGGCCAAAAGAAGAAGATTTCGTCGTTGACTCATTTATCACCAGCACCCATGATTACCTGATGTTTTTCACCAACCATGGCCGAGTCTACTGGATGAAAGGCTATAAGATCCCTGAAGGAGACCGTCATGCAAAAGGAAAAGCCATCATCAATCTCCTGCCGCGACTCGAAGAAGGGGAAAAGATTGAGACCGCGGTTCCTATCCATGAGTTTGACGATACACATTTCTTGATTTTTACCACAAAACAAGGAACCATTAAGAAAACGGTGCTGTCAGCCTACGGGAACATCAGAGTGAACGGAATCATCGCCATTAAACTAGAGGAAGGCGATGAACTCATGAGCGTGGAGCTCTCTGATGGAGCCAAAACTGTGATGATAGCAACTGCTGGTGGTCAAGCCTGTCGTTTCAATGAACGGGAGCTACGACCCATGGGACGAGCCACGCACGGCGTTATCGGTATTCGGCTGAAAAACAAAAAAGACAGGGTGGTCGCCATGACCGTTGTCGACATCACCGGTTCATTATTTACCATCACAGAGAACGGTTTTGGAAAACGCTCCCCTATCGATGAATATCGGATGACGCATCGAGGAAGCAAAGGAGTCCGTACTATTGTGACTAATGAGCGGAATGGAAACGTCGTGTTCGTCAGCCAGGTCAACGATGAAAACGAACTAATCATTACGACGGAACATGGTATGACTGTCCGAATACCAGTCCGAGATATTAGGGAACAAGGCAGGAACACCATGGGTGTACGGATCATGCGACTCAATGAAGGTGACAAGGTCGTCTCCGTGACCATTACAAAGATTCTTGAGGAAAACGGCAAGGAACCATCACAGGTTGAGGCTATGGAACGGATGCAGATTGGCATGGTGGAGGAAAAAATAGAACCAGCTGAGGCACCAAAACCAAGTGTTGAACAGATAGAACCAATACAAGAAGTAAAAAAACAAGAACCAATCATGGAACTACCACTGCCTGCAAATAAGAAACCGATGAAAATCATAAAGCCAAAGAAGGAAAAAATAACGTCGGTGAAGAAAAGCAGGACAAAAAAACCAAAGAAAGTGACCCTAAAACCAGTGAAAAAACAAAAGAAAATCAAGGTAAAACGAGCAAAGGAACTAAAGACAGGAAAGCCAAAGAAGGTAAAATCAAAACCGGTGAAAAAACCTAAGAAGACAAAAACAGCCAAGAAGCTGAAAGCAAAGAAACCTCAGAAGAAAAAACTAAAACGTAAATGATCGGTTAGGCGGTTGGGGCCGCAGGTGGTTTTTCTATTTCTTTTTTCTTTTTCTTCGGGCAATCAGAATTTATGCATAAATCCCACGCCCGTCGATCCTTCATTTTCACCTGAACCACCGGGGTGTTACAGGCATCGCACAGTTTCGTCGTCATCGTCAAACCACCCTGCTGAGGAAGTGAATAGGTATTCGTACACTCAGGGTATCCCGAACAACCGACAAAACGTTTGCCTTTCTTTGAAATCCGGACCATGAGGGATTTTCCGCATTTCGGACATGGCCCAATCGTGTTCTGCGCTTTGACAGCATTGTTGATGTTTTCCTTGATTTTTTCTTTCTCAGGTTCAAGTTCTTCCATTACTTTTGTAAGCATCGAGCGGGATTCTCGAACGGTTTCTCCAAGTGTCTTCTTCCCTTCTGCAATATCGTTCATGTCCGCCTCAAGCTCAGCGGTCATCTTTGGTTTGACCACATCGCAGTTTATCAACGCATCAACAACAGCGATAGCGGTCGAGGTCGGAGTAGGGGTCCCTCCCATGACATATTTCCGATAGTACAATTTGCTAATAATTTCATGACGAGTTGATTTTGTCCCAAGTGAGAGCTGCTCCATCTTCGCTATGAGTGCTCCTTGGGTGTACCGCTGTGGTGGTTTTGTAGAATCCTTCTTTATCGTGATTTTCATGATTTCGAGTTTTTCTCCCTCGAGCAGTTCTGGAAGCTGTTTCTTTTTCTCTTTGAAATATGGATAGAGGTGTTTCCAGTTTGCTTCAACAAGCCTATATCCGCTTACGATAAATTTCTCCCCGGAGATATCGAACCAAACGTCGGTTGTCTCAGAGATTGCATCCTTGGCAAGGGTGGCAAAAAACCTTCGGCAGATGAGCTCATAGATTCTTTCCTGATCGGAACCGAGTTTTTTCGATGGTGCATCAACAGGGTGAATCGGGGGATGGTCTGTGGTTTGTTGTTTTCCTCTGGTCGGGTAATCTCTGCCGTTTGTTTGAATTTCCTTTACCTCTTTAGAGAAATGCGCCTCTGATAACTTTTGTAAAATACTTTTGATGTTCAGCGATGGTGGATAGACGGTGTTATCTGTTCGAGGGTACGATGTCAACCCCATCATGTAGAGTTCTTCAGCAATGCTCATTGCTTTTGCCGCGGAAAAACCCAGATAGGAAGCTGCCTGGATGAATGTCGTCGTATTGAAAGGAGCAGGGGGAAGCTCATTGGCAACAATTTTTTTGACTTCTTTGACCAATGCTTCTTTACTGTCTTTGATTTTAGTATACAACTCCTGAGCAGGTTGTTCTTCTCTGAACACCCCGTGCTCGTGAGTGGTATCAAATGGTTTATCTTTCTTCAGCTGTGCAAGAAGCACCCAATAGGGTTTGGGGATGAAGGTTTTGATTTCTTTTTCTCGTTCGACCAACAGTGCAAGCGTCGGTGATTGCACTCGACCAATGGAAAGAAAATCTCGGCCTAGGCGACGGGATGTTAAGGAGATAAATCGTGTTAAGACAGCACCCCATACTAAGTCGATAACCTGACGTGCTTCACCGGCATACGAAAGATTATAATCTACCTCAGTGAGATTGTCAAAAGCGGTATTGATCTCAAAAGGAGTGATCGCGCTATATCTGGCTCGTTTTATTTGAGTAATAGCAGGATTATAACTTCTCAGAAGGTCAACGACTTCAACACCAATGAGTTCACCTTCTCTGTCAAAATCTGTTGCAACAATTAACGAAGGAGTATCTTTCACCAGGGTTTTTAATGCGGAGGCGATACCTTTTTCACTGACGTTTTTTAAGGGTTCCACTTCGATAAGTTCATGAGGGGGGATCTTTGTCCATTGATTAAAACCACTTGGGTAATCCAGGTTGATGATATGCCCTTTTAGCCCGATCACGTTCCATGGCTCATTGTTTTTTGTAAACGAATATACAGGGATTTTTCCAAGATGATTACTTTTTACTTGACCACCGGAAAGAATGTACGCGATCCTTCTCGCAGCAATGTTTTTCTCACAAATCACTAATTTCATGATTGGTCCTAGTTTGAGAACTGAACATTAAGATGTGATATAATTAGTTTACGATAGCGGAAAAGAGGAGGTTGAAACTATTTATATGGTGACCGTATTTCCTGATGTGAGACTATGAAAATTCAGATCATCATGGGGTCGTCTTCTGATATGCCTGTTGCAGAAAAAGCGAAAGCAATTTTTGAGGAATTTGGTATCATGTATGATATAAAGGTTGCATCTGCACATCGGACGCCAGATGTACTTCAAAACCTCGTTGAAAAAAGCGATGCAGACGTCTTTATAGGGATTGCTGGTCTTTCCGCTGCGTTGCCTGGAACGATCGCTGCTCATACGATCAAACCAGTGATAGGGGTTCCTGTGAGCGGAAAGGTCAACCTCGATGCTATTCTTTCCATCATTCAAATGCCTCCAGGGGTTCCGGTTGGAGCTGTTGGTCTTGACCGGGGGGAGAACGCTGCATTACTTGCCATAGAGATCCTTGCGGTTCACGATACGAAATTGGAAAAAAAATTACTTCAATATAGGAAGACGATGCGGAAAAAAGCTTTGTCAAAATAGAGGTTTATCAGATGTTTCATGCAGAAAAGTTTATAGAAAAAACCATTTTAAATCTTCAGAAGGAAATCAAGGGGAAAGCACTGATTGCATTCTCTGGAGGAGTGGACAGCACGGTCTGTGCTGCTTTAGTCAATAAGGCGATCGGAAAACAGTTAATCGCTGTGCATGTCAACACCGGGTACATGCGGAAGAATGAATCTGAACAGGTTAAACAGATGATGGAAGACTTAGGATTAAATTATCGGTATATCGTAGCAAGTAAAGAGTACTATACGGCATTGAAAGGTGTCGAGGACCCGGAGAAAAAACGGAAGATTATTGGGGAGAAATTCATCAGAATCTTCGAAAAGGTAGCACGAAAGGAAAAAATCAACTACCTCGTGCAAGGAACGATAGCACCGGACTGGATTGAATCAGGCGGAGGTCTTCGGGATACCATTAAATCTCATCATAATGTAGGTGGATTACCAAAGGATATGAAATTGAAACTCGTCGAACCCCTCCGTGACCTTTATAAGGATGAGGTTCGTAAAGTCGCCCGTGCGCTGCAATCACAAGTTTCAGAGCGGCAACCATTCCCGGGTCCTGGGCTTGCGATTCGTATAATTGGTGAAGCAACCCCAGAACGCACCAGACTTGTTCGAGAAGCCTGCGATATTGTTGAAAAGGAAATCGAACGTGCCTCAGACCAAGGACTCATGGAACGTCCCTGGCAGTATTTCGCGGTGTTGATCCCCATAAAAACCGTTGGAGTACATGGCGATAAACGCGCCTATGGGAACACGATTGCGATTCGTGCCGTGCAGAGTGTGGATGCAATGACCTGCCATTATAGCACAATTCCCCATGATGTGCTTGATACAATTTCAACGAAGATCACAAATACCCTTAAGGAGAAAGTGAATCGAATCGTCTATGATGTGACCAACAAACCTCCAGGGACCGTTGAATGGGAATAACCTTATGGTACGCATTTATGTGATCGATAACGGCGGACAATGGACGCATCGGGAATGGCGGACGCTCCGTGACCTTGAGGTTGAGACAACTATCGTACCAAACATAACACTGTTTAAGGAGTTACAGAAAGAAAACGTCCAAGGGCTTGTTCTCTCTGGTGGAGCACCACGAATAGGACTGAATAGCACTCTTGGGAATTGCGCGGAATATCTTGATAAAGCAGCGTTTCCGATTCTTGGCATCTGCGCGGGGCATCAATTCATGGCACGTTATTTTGGTGGAATGGTCCAACCATCGAAACTCCCTGAGTTTGGGCAAGTTGAACTTACCGTCTGCGTTGATGACGACGTCCTTTTTCGAGGAGTGCCAAAAAAATCAGTTGTATGGGAATCCCACAACGACGAGGTCACCATCCTCCCAAAGGAATTCATAAAACTTGGGGAAAGCGAAAATTGCGACATCCAAGCGATGCGACATCAGAAAAAACAATTCTACGGTCTGCAGTTTCACCCTGAGGTGGAGCATACGCAATTCGGAGAGCAGATCTTTAAGAATTTTATCCGTCTGTGTGAAGAGTAAAAAAATTATTTTTTCTTAATAAAAAAGCTTCGATAGATCGTTTCTGCAAGCACGATAAAAAGGAAGAAGAAAATAAGCACGGCAAAAAAACTGCCAAGAATGAATAAAACCATGATGGTGAGATTGTTTTGGGAGAAAATATCAGGATTTGCTCCAAGATAACTACTTCCCGAGAGGATGATAAAAAAAACAATCGTCAGCATAACAGAGATAAAAAATTCAAAGGAATAGTTCTTTTTCCCTGAATGTTTCGAGGTTGCCTCATCTAATCCTTGTGCAGATGTTTCTTCATCCATCTCCTTATTTTGGGTTTCTGTCTGTTTTTTCTGACAGGATAGTGCTTCTAAGAATTTTTTATATTGCGTTTCAGATTCAAAGAGAAGAGATGCCCCCTGGTATCCGCAGTTTTTACATACTTCATTCCATGAGGATAACCCAGAGATGATTCCATCACCGAGAGTTCCGATTCCGATATTTTTACTACCACAGACGGGACATGCATTTATTTCCATTGTTTACACCAATGTTTATTTCCATCGTTTGAACAGTGAATGTTGTAAACCGAGCTGATCAAAGACTTTCCCTACAATGAAATCAACGAGGTCCTCTATTCGTTCTGGTTTATGATAAAACGCTGGCATGGCAGGCAAGATGACTGCTCCGCTTTCTTTTGCCGCAAGCATGTTCTTTATCCCAGGCAGATCTAAAGGTGTTTCTCGCAGCACTAAGATGAGTTTTTTCCCTTCCTTCAGGCAACAGCTTGCTGCCCGTGACGTCAATGTATCTCCAAATCCATGCGCAATGGAAGAAAGGGTTTTCATGCTGCAGGGGATAACAATCATTCCATCGAGAGGGAAAGACCCACTTGCCGGGCCTGCGAATAAATCATCGTTGTCATAGACAACAGACGCTTGTGTTTTGAGAATGGTTTGTGTATAGCTTGTTTCATGTTGAAGGATCTTTTTTGCTGCTTCAGAAACAACAAGATGAACCTCATGATTCATCTTGTTTAATTCCTGGATCAGTCGGATACCGTAAATAATACCTGAGGCGCCTCCGATACTTACAAAATACCTCATATTCTATATCCCTTCTATTGCGCTTATAATGTTAGTAAGTGTGGTTTTGAAATGGGCATCTTTTTCAATGGCAGTCCCTGTAATGATCACATTTGCTCCTGCACGTGCTTTTTCTCTTGCGGTATCCGGGTCTCGAATGCCCCCACCGACAAAGAGAGGAATCGATGTGTTTTTCTTCACCGCCTGAATCATCTCATTAGGAACAGGATCTGGCGCTCCAGATCCAGCTTCAATGTAGAAAAACTTCATCCCGAGATATTCGGCTGCAAGAGCATACCCGACTGCGGTTTGAATATCATCTCGTTTAATCAAATCAGCTTCCCCGATACGACCTGCGGTCATCCCTGGTTCTATGATGACATACCCCATCGAAATCGGTTCAAGTCCTGAGTATTTCACAAATGGTGCACCTTTGACATGTTCTCTGATCACATACCCGAGATTATTCGAGTTCAGAAGACTCATGAAGAACACCGCGTCAGCGTACTTGCTGAGGAATTTCGCACCAGACGGGAAGAGGATGACGGGAAGATCTGAATTTTTTTTGATGGCTTGAACCGTTTCATCTACCTGCTTCTGTGATAAAAGAGTCGAACCGCCAACCATGATCCCGCTACTGCCTGACTCAGTAACGGTCTTTGCTATCTGTCCTGCAATCGCTGGTTTTTGTTTCTCAGGGTCAAGAAGCGCAAAATGTAGTTTCTTTTTTTTGGATAATTCGATGATGCTATCTGCGATGGTCATTGTGGGGGGAAAAGAACACCGGATGTATTTATGTTTTATGCCTTAGGAAGAAGGTCTTTGAGTAATGTCTCTGAGCAACCGGCCAGAACACTGGTTCTTCCTATTAAGTCAAACTCCATGTCAAGATCATCACCCGTTATTGTTTTGACAAACCCTCCTGCCTCGCGAACAATCAGGGTTGCTGCAGCGATATCGACGACGCGAAGAATGTCCCTTCCTACAAAATAGTAATCAAGAGCACTGATGGCGACCAAGCACATCTCCAGGGATGCTGATCCATATGAACGTACATTGCCTTTTTTTGATAACACACCGGCTCGTGGGGTATAGACCTTACCAAGAGATATCGAGGAAAGCATCTCCGTAAAAGGCATCTCGCAGACTCTGACCCGTGCGTTGTTAAGGAACGCGCCCTGGTGTTTCTCTGCGGTGAAGACATCACCGGTCGGGATGTTTTTGACGATGCCATATTCGATATCGCTTATCTTCGAAGTCCCTATCGCTAATGAGACGGAGTAGAAGGGGATACCTCGATAGGCGTTCCGTGTCCCATCCACAGGATCGAGCACGAAGACATAGGTGCCACCGAAGTCAACAAAACCTTTCTCTTCGCTCAGAAGATTTACTTTTACTTCGGATTTTTCTAACAGTTTTATCGCGACATCTTCTGCGACCTGATCAATGTATGAAGTTGGTGAACCATCGGCTCCGATGCCAACGGTTTTCCCAAGTTTATAAAAATTATTTTTCGACTCTTTTTTTACTTCTTTGCTTATTTTTTCGACAATATGATTGGCGAGCTGTTTGAGTTCCTCTTCCATATATTATCCCTAGATGTTGATACCAAGATACGTAAGAGCCCAACTGATATACAGAGTAAGAAGTATCATAATCATCGCAGCAAGAACCAATCCAAGGAAAATCACAAGCAGAGATTTGGAGAATTTCAAATTAAAAAGATAAGCGATTAACGCCCCAGTCCAAGCACCGGTAAAAGGGATAGGTAATGCGACAAACGCAAATAAACCCAGATATTCATATTTCCTGATCCGCTCATTTGCTTTTTTGCGCGTCCTGGCAAACAACCAGTCCATGATCTTTACCCAAAACGCGAACCTTCGAAGGAATTTTTCAACATACCTGAAGAAGAGTAGGATAAACGGAATCGGTAAGATATTCCCCGCTATCGCAAGGGGAAACGCCTGCCACCATTCCCAACCATATTGCAGCATCGAAAACGGTATGACGTATCGAGCTTCAAGCCATGGGACCATAGAAAAAAAGAATATCTGGAACCATTGTGGTAAGAAATCAAACATGTTTTACACTCCAACAGACTTTCCGAATCCTTGTTTCACAAGTATTTGATGGTCCTCTATAACTTTTTCTCCCCTGATAATTACCATGGATGGGAAAATCGCTGGGAATCCTTCAAAGGGGGTCCATCCACATTTCGAATGGAGATGCTCAGCGGTGATCGTCTCTGTTTTTTTCAAATCTACTACGATGAAATCAGCATCTCGGCCGACCTCTATTTTTCCTTTTGGGAGACGAAGGAGCTGTGCAGGTCGTTCACAGAGCAAAACGAGGAGAGTATCAAGAGTGAGTTGTTTTTTTTTCATCGCGGTAAGTAAGAGAGGATAGAGGGTTTCAACCCCAGGTACACCTGAAGGGGCACTGTCGAATTCAATGGTTTTTTCTTCCTCTGTATGAGGTGCGTGATCAGATTCGAAGATATCAATGAGCTTATTATTGATACCATACCAAAGAGTATCTCGATCAAAGCTTGATCGGATCGGAGGGTTAACTTTATAGAATGTTTGGTTTTTGTGAAGGGTGTGAACATCGAAGAACAGATGATGAGGAGTGACTCCGACACTTATGTTGTGTGGTCGTTTCCGAAGCACTTCAAAGCCTTCACAGGAGGAAAGGTGACAGATGTGCAGAGGCGAAGAAAGGCCTTGAGCATTAAGAAGGATATCCCTGAGAGCAGCTTCTTCGCATTCAGCGGATCGACAACGAAGATGATCTACAAGAGACTGTTCGTGATCTTCATGTTTTTTAAGGCAACGTTCATCTTCTGCGTGCAGTAGCGTTACTTTCTTTGTCCGATTTGTTTCTACGAAAGCGACCCTGAGGTTCTGTGGACTGAGATGGAGGGAATGGGTGCTGCTTCCTAAAAATATTTTAAAACCAGCACACAACGAAGAGAGTTCAGAAAGCCTTCCAAGATTCTCATCACTCACCCCAGCAAATACCCCGAAATCGACATAGCTTTTCTGTGAAGCAAGTTGTATTTTTTCCATCAGCGTCCGTGTGCTGATGGTCTGAGGCTGCGTATTGGGCATATCAAAGACACAGGAGATACCACCAAAAGCAGCAGCAGCTGATCCAGTCGAAAAATCTTCTTTATGAGTAAAACCAGGGTCGCGAAAATGGACGTGAAGATCGATACCAGCAGGGAGAATGAGCTTTGTACCAACATTGAGGTGATTGTCTGATGTAAGCGTCTTTTTTATCGCGACGATTTTTCCGTCCTTGACAGAAATACAGGCTTGCTCGAATGACCCGTTATGATAGATTTTTCCTTCAACAGTGAAATCCATCTAGGTGTGTCTCCTTTATCGACCCGTGTGGTTTGATTTCAGTGAAGATCTGCCCCTGAAACTTTGAAATCTTCGTGTTCTTATCGAACCATGCATCAGGAGGCAAACCTGCTTTCATACATGTATGTGAGAGGTACTCTTCCTTATCCCATCCTTGTTCGACAGGGACTTGAGGGAGCAGTAAACCTTTGTAAAAATCATGTTCCACAATTAATCCATCTCGACCAATGTCGATTGCGGCAGGATACTCTTTCGGTTGTTTTACTTTAATGAGTTCTGGTTTTGTAAGGATGGTCATTTCTACAAGAATAGCATCAAGTTCTGTTTCCTTCAAGGGTGGAAATCTTGGGTCTCGGGTGACAGATTGAGCTGATTCGAGAATCGCCTCCTGCAATGACATAACGGGGAGAGGAATGCCAATGCAGCCTCGTAATTCGTGGTCTGGATATGTATGCAGGGTGACAAAAACTCCTTGTTTTTCATGAAATGCAAGTCCAAGGTCAGATGATGATTTTTTTTTCTTTCGGACATAGTCGCAGATGACTTTCCGTGCGAACTGAACCGCTTTCGTCCCTTCCTCAAGATTCAACATCAGAGGTAGTATACAGAAAAGCATTAAATAAAATGTGGTGGAGAGGACCTATCCTCTCCTTAGTTACGCTGATTGCTCTCGTGCCAGAATGAGGCTAAAGACTCTTGGTGCTTCACCGCTGCTCACTGTGATTAGCCCATTACTGAAGTAGGTGACATTTTGTCCGCTTTCATTGACGGTTTCTTCGACCGTCACATTATAGGACCCTGGTGTAAGTTCGATGGAATATATGCCGTTCGCTTTGGTTTTCACACTGGTGGTAATCGCGGTATTGTTCTTAATATTGAGGTCTTTTGTGAAGAAAATGGTCATATTGGCTTTTCCTGAACCATTGTAGGTTGTACTTCCACTGACCGTCACCGATACTTTCGTCAATGAGAGATTATACGATGCAGTGCCATCTCCTATGAAGAGAATGAGTTTTCCTGTGAATGTGTATACAGTAGTTGCCCCTTCTGTTTTTTTGACGGTGACGTTATAGGTCCCGGGTATGAGAGCTACTCCAAAGGATCCTTGTGCGTTAGACGTCGCAGTACTTTGTTTTGTCGCTGTATTGTTGGTGACTGATTTGTCCGGGGCAAATGTTATTGGGATTCCGGCTACTGCAGTCGTCTCATACTTTGTATATCCATCGACGGCGACTGGCGCATAGGTAAGCGATATGTTCACCCAGGAGGTTTTGTTCGCGGTAAGGGTGACTGATTGTTCAGTAAGGAAATCAAGATATCCAGTCGATGTATTGAATTTTGTCGCGTTCAAGGTATATTCTCCCGGGATTAATGACGGGAATGCATACGAGCCTGAGGCACCGGTGGTTACATTGGCCACTGTCAGTTGAACATCATTGAGTTTGGTGTAGGTTAGTTTGATGTGTACGGTGCTTTCTTCCTCACCAGCGTTGTATTTCTTATCACCATTGCTGTCTTGGTAGACGACGCCTTTGACACCAGCGAGTTTGGGTTTTGAAACGTTATACGTGTTATTACCAGGTTCAATATTGATAGCTTGCCTGTTGAGGAGGGTATAGTCTCCTTCGACTGCAGAAATATTGTATTTACTGGGGTATAAATTCCGGAAGATATAGTGCCCTTGGTCGTCGGTTGTCACCGGCTGAACCGGATTGCCGAAATAATAATCATCTAAACGAACAGTGATACCAGAGACGGGCGTATCAATCGTTGGATCATAAGAATTATTGTTGTTCATATCCTGATACACAAACCCTTCAAGAGTTGAAAGGTTTACAGTAATACCGAAAGACCGTGAATATCTCGAGCCGCTCATACGCATGGCTTCCGCATCAGTGACCGGTGCATACAACACATCACTAGTGCTGTTAAACTTGATGCTTTTCAGGAAAACATCATTGGCGTAGGTGAAAAGCAACGTAATATTTCCACCAGGTGCGAGAAGGCTAAAACTCCCATTTTCATCAGTCGCCATATAATCATGCGGGAATCCGTATTCATCAAGAACTGCGACCGTCACAAAGGCAAGAGGGGTATTGTTACAGGAAATAGAGCCATTGAAGAACGCCCCTTCATAATATTTTGCGATGACCACCGCGCTTCGCCCCTGTCCATAGTATGGGAACGGTGAAATATAGGCTGGGACGAAATGCTTCATCGCGTAACAGGGGATCTGCTGATCGGGGAGTTGATAATTCCCATTTGAATCTTGTTGGGCAGGAGCACCGACATAGGTCCGGTAAAACATGGTATTGAAATAATCCTGTTTGTACATAGTTGATGTTCCTGTGATGGCGACACGGTTTCGCTGCTCTTGTGGCATATCGTTGAGTTCCTTTGCAGTCCATTGTCCATCAGGACCCTGAGACCCATCGGTATTGACCGTGTACCCTGTATAAATGACCTGGATAAAGTCGTCCTCAGGATTATAGAATTGTTTCCCAGTGGTCCGAAGAGCGGTTAAGATATTGCTTTTATCACCAAGGAATGCAAAGATGTTGAAAATCTGCTCATCGTACCCTTCCACCCCATAATATCGAATGCTGTATCCCGTGGCTTGTTGAATATCATGATACAACCAGGTGATTTGCTCATCGCTTAAGGTATCATTTAATAATTGTGCAATGTCATGATAATACGCGTTTTCGGTATATTGTTCCCCGACTTTGATCAATTTACTGAGCTCCAGGTCGTACTCCACTCCGATTGGTTTGTTCTGTGACGGAGAAATTGCAGAATTGAGCATCCAGGAAGTAATCTTGTTTGTATTGTTAGTCCCTAGATGTTTCTGTAGGGCAGCGATGACAGAATCAGAGAAGGCGGCCTCTTTGTTATCTCTTCGATTTCCTTCTAATAAACGAACGATCCAGACTGCGACACCTTCTTTTTCGCTTTTTGCTGTATGGAAGTTAGCTGCTGGTGGAATCCCATCTTGAAAGTTATCTGCAACGGTTGGATGCCCCCCGACTGCGACTTCGTAAAACCCGTAGTCCCACCAGGAGATAAACGCAGGTCGTTCCACGGGATTGGCGATGTTTGTATCTTGTTTATTTAACCATGCGTAGGCGGCAACCCAGTATTGCTCTTTGTATGTACTTGAGCCAAATGCAGAGGAATGATTCTGGCCGAAGAAATCATATTTCAGATTACTTGTGCCGTTTTTTGTTGCGGCTGATGGCACTGCTGCATCGAGTGAGAGGTACCCATTCGGTATCAAGATAAGGAAAGCTATAAAGAGAACTCCGAAGAGGTGATAGATCCTTACACCTTTCCGAATGCCTCGGAAACCACCACCGGCATTCCGTATGTTTCGAGCCATTTGCTTGTAGTCAATCTTACTTATTAAATACCAAATGATCCATCCCGAAAGCAGAGCAATTAATGGTACCATGTCGTTGAGGAAACGACCGGCGGTTGATGTCAACCAAATGTTAATGACGAATAAGGTAAGAATCATGAGGTAATCCTTTCGTCCTTTCTGCTTCACATATTGATAGATAAGGAACACAAAACCCGCCCAAGCAAGCCAGTATAATGCAGGGCCGTAGGACATGACCGTTCGACTCATATTATATGTTCCTGCTTCTGCGATCGTTTGTGCTACTTTATTTCCATAAATACCAGCACCGTAGAGAATACGTGAGAGGTCATTTAAGGGGGCGAAAATTGAGAACATGTCAGGCAGACTATAGACCATATAGAGAAATCCAGCGGCAGCTACTCCAATACCACCGATAAGAGGGTACGAGAGAACCCAAGGTATTTGTTTTCGTTTGAAAAGGATGCAAAGGCCACCAAAGACCGCTACACCAAGTGCTAAATAGAAGGGGAGATCTAAGGTGATACCTCGTGCAAATGGGAATGGCCATGAGATGAAAAAACCGGTGAACATTGCAATGACAACGCTCAAAACGAATCCTTCTTCTACTTTATTGGTGAACAAATCGAATATTAACTGAACGACGACATACACAGTGATGACAGTATACAAGAACTGGGCTTCTACCCAAACCATTGAAAGAGCTGCAAGCGGTAATCCTGCGAGGAGTGCATACAGAACACGTCGTATGATGTCTTTTTCTTTGAAGCTTTTAATGAGAAATAAAAATGTCAGGAAGTATAAGAGCAGGTTAAACGAGTCATGGTCAAAGAGGGCATATGCGGATCCATGACCTGAGCTAATATGAATAGGTATCAGAGCAATCAGAAGGGCAGCGACGAGTCCTGCTTTTTTACCGAATAAGATTTTTCCAATGAAATAAACAGGAAAGACAAGTAAAGCTCCAAAAAGTGCTGGAACAAATTGCATTGCATACCCTACAGCATCTGCTTCGCTCATAAAAGGAGTGAGTAACTTGCTAAACCCGATAGCGGACATGACGAGTAACGGACCTCGCCCTCCTGATTGTCCATTCGGATATGAGAGTAAGGGATCAGGGCTACTTGAAGAAAAATAAGGAAAGCGGCCTGTTTGCGTAGTAGAATCAACAAGCCTCATGTTATAGTACGGGTCAGGACCAGATAAATAAAAGGTATCTGTGAGGGTTGTTCCATCTGGGTTTATATTCACATTAGACGTGATATTGAAATAGGAGTTCATGAAGAGAACCAAGAAAAAGACCGCTATCAGTGTGATCCCAATCCACCAGTTTTTCTTTAAACGAAATTGTCTTCGTTTTGGGGTGGTGGTGACCGGTGTTTGTTGAGACGTTGGAACTGATTCTGATTGCATGGGCATTTTAAATTGTGCTCGTTTCCGCATAGGTTTCACCCTCGGTTGGTTACAACCGTAAATTGATGGTCTTATAAATAACTTATCTCCAAAAAAATCTCCTTAATTTTTTATGTGTTGGACTGTTTTTAGCAGGGTTTCAGCAATGCAGTCTGCGGTGCTGACTTTGCTAAACTCTGTTTCAATTGTATCCGTTGAAATAATCTCATCACAATTTGCAGCTAGGAGTTTTTCCTTTGCGCCACCGACGAATAACCCGTGTGTGCATGCGACGGATACCGATGCCGCCCCTTGTTTTTTCAGCTCCTTTATGGATTGGGCCATGGTGCTGCCGGTGGAGATGATATCATCGATGATGGCGACGTGTTTACCAAGGGCGTCAAGTTTTTTTGGTGTTATTTTTACAGTCGAACCATCGATGCGTGTTTTTTCTAGGTAATCGTACTCGCAGTTGATGAGAGCTGCTGCTTTCCGGGCTCGATCCTCTGCACCTTTATCAGGTGCAAGTATGAAATCAATGTTTTGTTCTTTTAGGTAGTGGGCAATGGTAGAGATGGCTGAGCAGCTATACGCAGGCACGGTGAAGAATTTTAGGATATGCTCCTTGTGCGGGTCTACAGTGATGACGCAGTCGGCATGCAGGCTGATATGCTGAGCGATGGCTCTGGCGCTGATTGCTTCGCCGTCCTTGAATTTTTTATCCTGTCTGCTGTAACCAAAATAGGGGAGGACGACTGTGATTTTCTTTGCTCCAGCATCATGTACTGCATCCTGTATGAGTAAAAGTTCGACAATTTTTTGGTCAGGATAGGCGGTTTGAACTATCACTACGTCCTGACCTGCGATGTTATCATGGAGGCGGACATAAAATTCATCATCAGGAAACCTCATGTAGGTGGTACGCAAGAGCGGTTGTCTAAGACAGTGCGTGAGATTTGTTGCAACGTTTTTTGCTGAGGTTCCCCCAAGTATAAACATAAGGCGACACCGTAAATAGTCCAGGTCTTTTTAGGGATTTCGTAAGAAAGTTTTTATAAGAGTTTTTGCTTAATTCTTTAGGAAGTGAGGATGAGATGCGACGATTTGTAATAATTCAGATGTTGGTGGTTATCCTTTTAATCGGGTGTGTTCTTAATATCTCGGTGGCACAGACAGAACCGACATCGGAGAGCAATGTCGAGGCGACACTTACCTGTAGTTTTCTTTCAGGAGCTCAGCTAACTGTGCAAGCGCAGATGATTGTCAATACTATCGATGTTTTTGACACGAGTTATAATAGACAAGCAATCGAAGAGATGTCGACAACCAACCCCTATGTAATGGGTGCCATCATGCTGCGTCTCCATGAGACGGTAAAAACACAGATCCAAGCAGCTTTCACCAATGCGAATGTTGACACGATGAATACGATGCCAAGCTATGAGAAACCATTTTTTATCGATGTGTTTCGTGTGAACCTCACTCCAGCATTTTTTGGATATAATGGTTCTTTGAATCTAACAGATTTTATCAATGGTGTCTTGGATATGGGCGCGACAGTCACCTATAATTTTGATTTATCAGCAGAACAAGGGTGGAATACGACGTTTGTGTATGCACTCCCCAGTACGATGACGCTAGGATACGCAAACACAGCAGACACAGACACCGATATGAACACCGTTCGATGGGTTGTGCGGAATTGGGACGGGGCTGATGGAGGAATCATGGCAACGTTATCGATGCAGTCAAGAAATCCAACTACCACTGCATCACAGACTGATGATATTGTTTTGGAATTTATTTTAGATGCGAGAACGGCGACTGATATCAAGTTTATTGATTCAGTAATATTGAAGAAAGTCAATATCGGTCAGTATAATGTGCTTCCTGCATTTGTGGCTGGGTTAGGGAGCGTTCCTGCTGATGGGTTGCGGTTATTCATCAATAATGGATTGTTTACATGGGTAGATTTTTTTGAAAAAACAATTCAACCTATCGAACAACAAACCACGCCTCTTATTGAGAACTCTTCGTTTGCACAAAATCTGAGTCTTTCATTTCAATGGGATGCTGAGACGAGTATTAATTGTTCTACACCCTATAACATCACCCATATGGATGATACGCCAGCGATACGGGCGAATTTTCAGGATTCGAAAATTGATTTGATGATCTGTCAGATGCCGGCCCGAGCGTTGCTGGGATTGATAAATGCGGGGGCAACTGTATCGATCTCCTCAGCCGATGTCAACTTCGGTGTGGGACTGGACGGTATCAGGTATCCCTATACGATCATGTTACGTCTCCCAACGAATATCACTCTTGATGGACAGACTAGTTATCTCTGGAATAAGACTACACCGATTTCTGGTGCGTTTGGCTCAGAGCTTCAGCCGGCTCCTCCGTATGGCGCTGAACATGTGGAGACCTCTATTGTCATTGAGCTGGTGAAGATGGATTTGAACATCCCAAGTGTATTCTCAGGAAAAACTGAACTGACAGCATCGGTGAAGATGAAAGAGGATGACAGTCTGTATGTGATTCGACGTGCTGACGCGTTGTCGTTTTCCTCAAAAGTCAATATCTCCTATCTGAATGCAGATGCGATTCGTCTTTGCACGCAGGAAAACGTTTTTAGCGAAGGAATGATAAATGCGTATCTTTCTGAGAAAACCGTGTTGTTTCAACAGCGGTTATCTGATGTTTTCCATGGATTAGAAGTGAAAGGCGCGATCGATCAAAACACGTTTAAAAATTCTCTTGTGTGGGATGGTGATATCTCTACGATGGATGACGTAGTACCTGTTGTTGTTTCAAATTATGCAAATGAAGCGTACATGGTTGGTTTCAATGTGTCGTTATGGCCTGCTGACCTTTCTGTTGTACCACAACAGTTCACCTTTCAAGGAATTGAAAATCAAACGGTGACCTACCGTATTGTGTTCCCAAGAGGTATTGAAATCAACGCAAGTGAGAATTCTGGGAAGCCTCTTATCACTGGAAAGACCAATGACGGACGAAGTTACGTCGAGCTTACTTTTAATGAGACAATGGCAACGGAATCATCGGTTCTCACCTGTGTTTTACATGCATCACCGGTTTATATCCTTGGATTGTTCCTCCCTTGCATCCTGGTCTTCCTGTTGTTGATTGTCCTTATTGTTATCATCTATTTGATACGGAAGAAGAGAGGGGGACTGCGAAGAGGGAAAAGGAAACTCTTCGAACCAGAGGATAATGAGCCTTCTGATTATAGTGGACAGGAATATTATGTGCCGCCTCCGCCGTCATCACCAAAGAAGAAGAAATAACGTTATTGTTTTACGCGTTTCAACAGTGCGGGGGCAAGAGAGAGCAGGGATGGTGTTGTTCTGAGAAGCGGGAGAGCGAGACGTGAAGGATAGTCGATATCACCATAGGTGTTGATGATGTCGATAATTTTTTGTTTCTGGAGTTTTTCGATGTATTTGTTGAATTGACGGTCAGTAAGATTGTTGAATATCCTTCTAAATCTCATCCCAAGTGTCAGCTCTCGGCCTATCTCCTTTGTCCATGTTGCATGATAGCGTCGTAAGAATTCATCATCCAAGCGCTGTTTTTGGAACGCGTCTTCAGCAATCATGCTGCAGTGTGTTGCGCAGAGTAAGCCAGGATAGATTCCGCCGCCGGAGGTTGGTTTTACTTGCGCGGCTGCGTCTCCGACAAGCATGATCCGATCATTAACTGTTTTTTTAAGGGGACCTAACGGGATTGTCCCACCGAATCGTTTCATGATGGTTGTTCCTTGTAAGAGTGGTTGTTGTAGAAGGGTAGTAAAATAGTGGTTGAGGGGATGTGTGTGGTGTTTTCCGATACATAGTCCGATGCGTGCGTTTGTTCCATGGTGATTGGTAGGGATGACCCAGGCGAAAAACCCTGGGGCGATGGTGCTTCCTACGAAGATGTGGACATATTTTGGGTCAAGGCAGGCATCGGATAGTTCTGCGCTGATGCCATGTAACATTTCAATAGGTTTAGGGAATCCGTAGAGGTCTCTTATCTTTGAATGGGCACCATCTGCACCGATGAGGAGTTGACAATGTATAGACGTCATTTGCTCATTCTGTTGTATGTCAAGGGTGAGCGCTGGGTGTTGTTTTTTTGTTGTGATGACTTTATGATTCAAGAGAATCGTTGCTCCCGCGGTCTCTGCTTTTTGTGCGAGGTGTTCGTCGAATTTTTGGCGGTTTATGACAAGTGCATGTGCTTTATCGCCACCGATGGTTAGGTTAGATCCGTCAGGGCTATGGATCACTGCCCCGTAAATCGTGTTTTGAACTATCTTGTCTTGAGAGCATTTGGTGATATCCAGGACGCGTTTGGTGACAAGGCCTGCGCAGTGTATTGGTTCACCGATGATCTTGTGCTCCTCTAAAACAGCGACTTGCCTTCCTTTTGATGCAAGTTGTTGTGCAATAAAGCATCCGATAGGACCTCCGCCGACAACCGCGATATCGTATGTATCCATTGATGTTCAGAATATCAATAAAGATTTATAATAAACACGGTATTACAGGAGCCCATGGTTTTGAGAATTAATATTGTATTGATGACGTCGACATATATTGGTAACATATTCTTTTTTAATAAGAAAAAAGAAGATACTGAAACGCAAAAAACTATCGAGAATGTTCATCCTTCGATGACCTGCAAGTTTGTAGTTGATGGTTCGGGGAAAAAAATAGGGGAAAGTGTTTCTGTTGCTGATGATGTGTTAATCATCAAATCAGGGTCTTTGTTTTTAGGAGTGCCTTTGAAGCATGTTGAATCTGGGGAGAAAACCTTGATGGTGAAAGGGATCTTTGATTTTACAAAAGCTTATGAACTGGGTGAGAAATGGCGGAAAGAATCGTACCGTGAGATGAAAAAGCATGAGCCCCCAGAAGAAAAATCAAAGCGTTTTTGAATATAAAATGGTGCTTGTGACTCGTTCTGATTTGTCGCTTTCTGCAGGGAAGCTTGCTGCGCAGGTGTCTCATGCGGCAGTTGACTGTACGCTTCTGACGAAGAAAAATAAGACAGATTGGTTTTCGAAATGGAAGCGGGAAGGGGCAAAAAAAGTCGTGGTGAAGGTGGAAAGCCTTGATGATTTTTTCCCCTTGAAAGAGAAAGCGGAGAAACTTGGTATTTGTACGACGATTATTTCTGATGCAGGGCATACGGAGATTCCTGAGGGGACTCAGACGGTTCTAGGCATTGGTCCTGCACCGAGCAATCTCATTGACCAGGTGACCGGGGAGTTGCCGTTATTATAAAAGATATTCTGTCCTATCATCAGGGGTAATCAACGTATTAAAATTCTTTTAATGTTCTCTGTCGATCATCAGGCAAAATTACTTTTCGTTCGACTTCTCGCCATTCCAAATCGTGTTCTTCAAGGAGTTTTTTCACCATGTCAGGCACACGCGGGGCACAAAGAATACCACGGACCTTTGGTTCTTTTCTATCTTTTTTAATATCGGTGACGTACATGCGAAGCTGATGAACAGAGCTAATCGTCGCTAGGCTTCGTTTGACTTCGATGACCACAGGCACATGATCTTTATCGAATCCGTACAGATCAATGGATCCGGTTTTCACTGTTTTTTCGCGTTTTACTATTCGCAGGCCTTCTTCGATGATGGAAGGATTACTTACGATTTGGTTGACTACGTCGATTTCCATTCCTGCGATGACGAGGTTGGCGCGATCCACTAGTGATGTCGCGGTCACCAGTTTGAGCTGCCTGAAGGTTACTTTCATTTTTTCAGGAGGTTTGAGATGCCGGCACTTGAGGATCAGCTGGTCATCCTTTGTTTTAAATTCGGTGATACTCCCGGTCGGCTGCCAGTTCACCGGTTCGCGCATCACAGGTTGATGGACTAGTACGGTGCCGTCTTGCTTGATCATGATGAGGCGTTCCCCCCAGTCCAGTAACGATTTTGCACGCCCATGGTAGTCCACCATGCATTCTCCCATCACAAGCAGCATGGTTTTCTCTGGTTTTGAGGAATGATGCTCTTTGATAAAATGTAGTGCATCGGATGCGGAGGGATGAAGAACCGTATGCATAGGTGACTCCTTATGGGTTCAGAATGGTAAGAACCATGTTAGACCGTGAGACGGGCTTGGCTTTTCATCTTGTAGTTCGCCAGTTCCTTGAACATGTCGTCTTCCTGAAGAACCGCGGGTAGATCTTTCGAGGAGGATGAGGAGGACATCTGGATCTCTGTTGTTCTGCCATGACGGCCTTTGGAAATCACGCGTGCGGTGATTACGCCAAGCATATCCAGTTCGGAGATGAGATCGGTGGTTCTTCGTTGTGTTAAACAGTTGTATCTGGTTTTTTTGCATAGCTCCCGGTACACGTCGTAGACCTCCCCGGTCGTCAATGCTTGTGTGTTCCCTGCTTTTTTGTTCTGTTTATCGAGGATGAAAATAGAATAGAGTACTAGTTTGGATTGATTCGGAAGAGTTCGGACCACCTCGGTGATGCGGTCCAGCTCGATTTTATTCTGTGCGAGACGCACATGAGACCTGGTGATTTTCGTGACTTTTCCTCGTTCTGCAAGCTCCGCGGACACCCGGAGGAGGTCTAACGCTCGGCGGGCATCCCCATGCTCCTGAGCGGAGAGGGCAGCACATAAGGGGACGACATCTTCTTCGATGACACCTTGTTTGAGGCCTGTTTTAATCCTTGCTCGTAAAATATCTTGGAGTTGCTCTGCGTCATATGGATAGAAAATCATGCTTTCTTCCCCGAGGCTTGATTTGACGCGAGGGTCGAGAAACTCTGTGAATTTCAAATCATTCGATATGCCGATGACAGACACACGGGCGTTGTCTAGTTCAGTGTTGATACGGGTGAGGTTGTATAATGCTTCGTCGCCTTTGAGTTTATCAATCTCATCAAGAACGATGACGGTGACACTTTTTTCTTTGTCCATCATCCCTTTCACCTTTGTGTACACCTCGTCGGTAGGCCATCCGGTGAAGGGGACATGGTCGTTCCATTCGTTGATGAACCTGTTTGCAATATTCTGCAGAAGACGGTATTGTGTGTCAACAATCTCGCAGTTCATGTAGATGAAATTGACTTTCTTGCCGGTCTGTTCTCCTTTTTTTAGGAGTTCTTTTCCAACGAATTTGACGACTGCGGTTTTCCCTGTTCCGGTCTTTCCATAGATAAATACATTGGACGGTGATTCTCCCCTGAGAGCGGGGACTAGAATGTTTGCTAAATCGTTGATTTCTTTTTCTCGGTGTGGAAGGATCTCCGGTGTATAGGATGATCGCATAACTTCTCTGTCGGTGAACAGTCCTTCACTGCTGAGTAGATGGCTGAAGATGTCTCTGTTGAATGTTTCTTTAGGAATAAAATACGCCTCCTCGTAGGGTTGTAAAGGCTTACGGTATAATAAATTTTTGTGTCAATTTTTGTCAAGTTTTTCTCCTGTTGTGTTGGAGACAGAGGGAGGGGATGATTTCGCATGGAAACAGGTAGCACGCATCGTTTTAATTTTAATATTTTTTTAATAATATAATTTTAAAAATGGGAAAATTCAAATAGTCCGAAATACATATACGTCCAAGACTACTGACGTCAATCTTCTTCTTAAAAAGCGACTACATCCCTAATACTTTTCCATACGAAACAAAGGGGTCCCCCCTAAAAAGAAAACAACAGAACATTTCTCCTGGAAAATAGTACACGTCAAAGGAATAAAAAAGAAGAAAAAAAAGAGGTTTATCTATTGGTTACCGCCAACGATAATAACATCTTTCACCGATCGGATGGCCTCGAACGGGAACACCAAATGTCCGACCTCATCAAGATGATACAGTCGCGGGTCGATATCCTCAGAAGGTTCCACAAGAATACTGAGCAACTGACCAGTTCTCTCGTCCACCAGTGAATTCCTCAGAATGCCGAGGTACAAACCCTCTTCACTCATAACTGTTTTTCCTCTCAAATCACTCTCCAGTACTTTCATCATATCCCTCTTGTTTTTTATACTAATTTACATATATTGAATGTCGCGTTCTTTTT
>Ga0209288_10000045_pt1 | contig 37932 bp, 55 predicted proteins | sample PPLLaktember2015_4_FD_187261 | JGI IMG/M metagenome (GOLD analysis project Ga0209288, IMG submission 187261) | Freshwater sediment microbial communities from Prairie Pothole Lake near Jamestown, North Dakota, USA - PPLs Lake P8 Core (1) Depth... | ecosystem: Environmental > Aquatic > Freshwater...
ATATGAGTTTTTGGCAGAGTTGGCTGGGAAGTATGGCGACTTGGGTCACGAAATCAACAATAGATCGGACTTAGAAAAATTGGCTTTGAAATATAAGTTTTTGGCAGAGTTGGCTGGGAAGTATGGCGACTTGGGTCACGAAATCAACAATAGATCGGACTTAGAAAAATTGGCTTTGAAATATAAGTTTTTGGCAGAGTTGGCTGGGAAGTATGGCAAGTTGGCTCACGAAATCAATAACAGGTCGGACTTAGAAAAATTGGCTGACCCAACATCCATAGCAATAGCCGTTCAGATATTGGTGTCCAGTTACACGATGATTGAGGGCGAGATATTGCGGGGGAGCAGAGAAAAAAAATGACAAATAGCGACGCTTACAGAATTAACGAGCTCATGGTAAAGCATGGCTTTTCGCCTATTTCCATAGGTGAGAGATTTTGGGGCCAGCGAGTAATCGAGTTTATTGTCTGGCTTTCCGCCATGGCGGGTGACATAAAAGTGCAGGCAAAAGATTGATTGACCTAGACAGCATCACATACGGAACAGTGATTAATGCCCTTTGGTGCCGTGGCGAGCTATCCTATAAGTTGGATGGCTTGCAAAAGCATATCAGTAAGACGGTGCGTGAATCAAAGGCGCGTAAGATTTGTATCCTGTCGTCAAGGCAGATAGGTAAGACATACTGGGCATGCGCCTACGCTTTAGAATACCTGCTTAAAAACCCTAAAAAGATAGCGCGGGTGATTGCTCCGACGTTTAAGCAGTGCCAGGATTTGGTCAATGACAACCTAGCTATCATCATGGCCGACGCGCCACAAGGGCTGTTAAAGCGCAGTAAGAGCGAGTATCGATACAATCTTTACAACGGTTCCTCCCTGCGTCTCGGCGCGCTAGAGCGAGCCTATGTAGATGGTAACCGGGGCGGGAATGCCTCGCTTATCATCTATGAGGAATGCGGGTTTGTGAACGGGGAGGACTTTAATTACGGTGTCGATAGCGTGATGGGTCCGCAGTTACTTCGATCCAACGGCATCGAGATATTTGTGACAAGTCCAAGCGAAGAACCTGATCACCCAGTGCATGTCAGGGTGCTACCCGAGTGCGAAAGCTTAGGGACCTTGTTTCAATACACGGTGTACGACAGCCCTTCGATTAACGCCGAGCAAATCGAGGAAGCAGCGCGTCGTTGCGGAGGGATGCATACGGATGCGTGGAAGCGGGAATACCTTGCGCAAATCATTCGAGTGATGTCGAAAGTGGTTATCCCTAGCTTCGACCCAGCGCGCCATGTTGCCGAGTTTGCGTTACCAAATCCTTGCTATTTGCAGCTGACGGCGGACTGGGGCGGAGTAAGAGACTTGACAGCGGGATTGGTGCATACCTACGACTACGTCAACAACCGATTGCTCATATGGGACGAATGCGTGCATGGGCGTAACACGCCAACAAGCGCCATCGTCAAGGGCATGCGGGAGAAGTGGGGCGAATGGACGTTTGAAGCTAAGCACGCTGACGTGCAGGGGCAAACGCTGATTGACCTGTTTGATTTAGGCGAGGAGTTTGCGACCCCTCCAAAATCGGATTGGTTAGCGTCAGTGCAGAGTATGTCTAACATCTTTGAGCTCGACCAAATCTTGATACACCCACGATGTAAATTCCTCATTCGCTCGATCCGTGGCGGCGTGTTTAACAAACACCGTACTGACTTCGAGAGGTTCGACGAGGCCGAGGGCATAGGCCATTGCGACGCCCTAGCGGCGTTGATGTATGCTAACAGGGTGCAAAACAGGGACAACCCCGTGCGTCAATTCCCATATGGAGGCGACGAGCGGCACTTCGTAATGAAGCCTCAAAAGGACGATAGGGTCGATTTAGACACGATCATGCCTGTGAATAAGTTTGGTAACGTCAAAGCGTTTGGGAGTTTTAGAAAATAATATGGCTAAAATCACAATTCAGCGGATCTTTGACACGACTAAAGCCTTGGCGACGGAGGCAGGGCAATCGCTGCAGGACTTTATTCAATTCCAAGCCCAGTTCGCGGAAGTGACCCTGCGAGCGCTGCGCAACGGGCTGACCTACGCGGACAACATCGACTGCGAGATACGCACCGTTGGTATAGCCGACCAGTCAATCCTGACAATCAACTTGGCCAACAAGCGACCGACAGAGATACGGGCTCGCCGGGTGCTCGACACGACGTACGCGCTATCTCGCCCCTTGCAGTGGGGGTTTACTGCAGCTGGCAAGCCTTTTGTGCAAGCTGTGTTCACGCCAACTCCCACCGCACCGGTCGATGTTGAAATAATCATCCTTTACTAAAGCTAATGCCTCGTCTTAGAATGTTGCCAACTCTAACCAGCTTAGGCGAGGCAAATTTTTATGACCGAAGGGCTATCAGGCTCTTCTGACGGCGCGTCTAGCGCTGGCTCAGAGGGCAATTCTGCTATTACTCCTCCTCCTGTAACAATGCCGCAGCGCTTTAAAGTGCCTGTTGACGGCCAGGAAATGGAAGTCGACTTAGACGAGCTCAAGCGTGGCTACTCCCACTCAAGAGCGGCAAACAAACGCATGCAAGAGGCGGCTGCGATCCGTAAGCAGGAGGAGGCTCGCAAACAACGTGCGATGTCCGGCGACCTTGAATGGTTGTCTGGTGAGCTCGGTGTCCCAGAGGAGCAGGTGCTTAAGTGGGCAGAAAAAAAACTGCTCAACCAAATCGAGTATGAACAACTCCCTGAATCCGAGCGTGCTCGTCGCAAAGCAGAGGCCGAAAAGGAATCTCTCAAAAAGCAGTTGGATGAAATGACTGCTAAACAGCGGCAGGAAGCCGAGGCCATGATACTCGAGCGAGCGTATGCCGAGGTTGACGACGAGATAGGAAAGGCCTTAGAATCTTTTAAAGGTAAAAAAACACCGAGATTAATAAGACGCGTAGCGGAAGCGATGTATGCAAACTTGGAAAAAAACCAAGCGCCATTGCCATCCACGAAAGCGTTAGAGTTAGCGACACGAAGTTTAAACGAGGATGTTCAGGAGTATCTCAACGTAGCCTCACCACAGGACGTTCTCAAGCTTTTTTCTAAAGATCAACTAGCGGAAATCCGCAAGATGTTCGTCGAGGAAGCCAAAGCGCAAGCCCCGTTCGCCCGCCAAAGTGCTCCCCAAAGAGACGCAGCACCAAGTCCCTCAAGCGGTCGGAAGAAGTTATCAACCGACCAATATTTTCAAAAACTCGAAAAGAAATTTGGGAGATAATCTAAATGGCATCAAGTCCGGGGCTATTTTTTTGGCAGGATAAGATTGGACGAAACAACCCACACGTCGTCCAATTTATGTTCCAAATCACCGCAGCAAAGACCGTTAGCCAGCTTCCCCAAGGGACGCCGGTTTTGACGTCGTTTGATGCGCTCGCATCGCAAGCAGTGATCGATTCATTCCTAGGCACCACGAACGAGTTTTTGCTCGCTCAGTTTGATGCGACATCCCTAGGCACTGACGCCTTTGGGTGCATTGTTAACTTTGGCAGGCAAGCAGACCAGCTTTATGCGGTCGAAGCTTATGTCGACGATTTGACGACCCGCGTTGATGTCGCAATGCCCGCAAGCACTACGCTTAGCTCCTCATCCCTGACAAACGGATGCGCTAAGGGCGCTGACGGCAACATCGCAGCACGGCTCGTTATGACCGGCCTTGATGCGCTGACTAGCGGCATTCTGTCGATTCGCTTCCTTTTCAAAGCCAAGTAACAATCACACAATAGGGAAATACATATATGTCACAGACAAGTAATGCCGATGTCTTACAAACATTCAAGAGAGTTTACGGGGACTTAACCAACCTTTTGCCCGAGGACCAACCACTCGGAAAGTATATTCCGTTCAACGAAAAGCAAAAGGTCGGAGAAAAATATATTGAGGCGGTCGTATTAACCAACGAGGTGGGATTTACCCTGTCAGATTCGACAGATGCGTTCGAATTGAACCCCGCGATCGCTGGTACCGTTCGTCAGACCGAAGTTACTCCCTATATTTCGGTGCTCCCAAGTGTTATCCCATGGGGGGTGATGTCTCGTTCAAGTGGCGGAAATGATAAGGCTTTTTTCGATGCTACCAAGTTCGTGATTCGCAACAACCTCCGCTCTCATAATCGTTTACAGGAATGTTTACGGTTGTACGGGCGCGCACCTAACTTGCTCGGCTCTGTTTCGTATGCATCGCAAGTGTATCGTGGAGTAGCATTCACAAACGGCACTGGCACATTGCCCAACACTCGTTTTGGTTCGATCACATTTACCGCAGGAATCAACGCAGCTGGTAAATACATTTTGTTTAAGCCAGGCGATTTTGCATCGGGCATTTGGCTAGGCTTCGAAGGTGTCAGGATTCACCAAGTCTCGACAACCGGTGTGATTCAAGCTTCCGGTAAAGTGGTCGCAGTCGATTCGAAATACGGTATCCTGAAGGTCGACTTCACTCCTGTTGCAGCTTCCGCAGTTGGTTCCTCTCGAATCTGCTTTGACGGTATGCAAGGAGCAGGCAAGGAATACTACGGGATTGACTACATCCTTAACCGCACTGGCTTGCTATTCGGTATCGACAACACCGAATTCTCGCTTTGGTCCGCAAACCAGTTTGATTGCCAGAATCAAAAAATCACACTGCCTCGCTTCCAAGAAGCTGTGGCCGATGCGGTCAACAAGGGTAACCTCGAGGGCGACCTTGACGTGTGGCTAAACCCAAGAAGTTGGGCAACGATTGCTTCCACTGAAGCTGGCCTACGAGTTTACGATAGCTCTTACAAGTCCGGCGAAGCTACTCAGGGCTTTGAATCCGTAACGTTCTACACCCAAGCAGGGAAAGCGACTTTCCGTCCTCACCGCATGATGAAGGAAGGGATTGCAATGGCGCTCCACAGCCCTTCATGGTCACGGTCGGGATCCGCAGAAGTTTCATTCCAAGTGCCTGGCATGAACCAAGACGTAATTTTCCCTCTTCAGAATATGGCGGGGTACTGTGTACGGTCGTACTCCGATCAGTACATTTTCAACCATGAGCCAGCTAAACAAATTTATTTTTATAACATCAATGACGAGGCAGCTAGCTAACGGTTTTCCGTCCTTATGTGCGGCGTAGTGCGCTTTCATCACAGTGACGAGGCTCCCGTAATCGGGAGCACTCGTCGATTCATCACCAAAGGTTAGTATGCCAATTACCAAACAATGGCCAGGTGGGTCGACGAATCCAACACCTACCAGTTATTCGATCCCGCTAAATACAGAGCTCAACTGGACGCAGCTGTCAGCGTTCCTCCAAGCTATTGCCGACAGCGCACAAGGCACTAGCTTCCAGAAATTCGCGTCGAGGGTAGCAACATCAACCCCGGTGTCGATTGCTGCGACGACTGATTGCGTGGTTGTTTCCAACCTGACAGTGCCCGGCGCCGTAGCTGTGACCCTGCCTGCAGGTGCGGCGAAGCAAATCTTTTTCATCCTTGACGGCAAGGGCGACGCAGCGACCAACAACATAACCATTACGCCTAACGGCGCTGAGACCATTCGCGGCGCAGCGACTTTAGTGCTCGATAAGAATTACTCGGGTGTGGCCATCGTCTTTACTGGCACCAACTGGGATGTTTTCGGTCCATTTATCACGCCAGGCAGTGTCACGCCTGCCGACTTTATTGGCATTCTGCCGACATCCAAGGGCGGTACAGGCGTCAACGGCACCGCGACATTCCCGACTTCCGGAACGGTGCCCACGGTGCCTATCGATCTAGCGACGCAAGTCACTGGGGCTTTGCCCATAGCTAACGGCGGAACGGGGCAAACAACGGCCGTTCTGGGCTTTAACGCCCTGTCGCCGCTCACGACCAAGGGCGACATCATCGTCAACGACGGCACCAACGATGTCCGCAAGGCTGTAGGATCCAATGGCCAGGTGCTTTCGGCGAATAGCGCACAAGCTGACGGGTTAGAGTGGGTATCTCCGCTCGTTAACCCAATGGATAGCGAAGGCGACCTGATTGTAGGCGGACTTGCGGGTGCTGCGACCAAGCTAGATGCGGGCGCTACAGGGCAATTGCTCATGGCTCTTGGTGCGGCATCACCTTCGTGGGTAGACATCGTCACGACGCTTAAGACATTTAACCAAGGCGTGGCGAATCCTATCGTGATTGCCAACAACCTGACGCTCTCAACTGCCACGGGCGTGATGCTTGTCAATCCGACGATAAATGTAGGGCAGACTTGGACACTCAACAATGCCAGTGCTTATTTAGCAGTGTTTAACAACATCATAGTGAACGGCGATTTAATCATAACTGACGGCACCGTCCGCGCAATATAAAGGGTTTTTTATGGCTTCGACAGTACAGGCAGATACGATTGTTAATGCGGCGGGGAGCGGTGCCCCTGGATTTAGCCAAGGCTTGACAACATCAGCTTTAACCACTATTGGATCGCCCTCATCTTCAGGTGAGCATCTTATACAATCAGCTGGCGGCGGCGGATATACCGTAAAAATACAGGCAACCAATGCCTCTGCACCATCAGGTCAAAGCAATGGCCTTGTCGTCTCGGCGGGACTTACTTCTGCCGACACTACGTTTTCCGTGACTAACCGTTCAGCAAGCGCGAATTACGGATCTTGTAACGGGGTGGGCGCTTGGACATTAGGGCCTGCTGTTGGAGCGTCTGTTACTCACGAAGTGCGATCTAACGCCGATACAGACCTACGCATACAAGCAGGTGCAGCTTCAACATCGACACTACAATTTCATAATGGATCGGGTGACCGTGGTTCAATTTCGGCTACTCCAGGCGGAGTAATGACGTTTAATGCCATCGGCGGCACAGTAGTTGGTCAGCGGACGGATGCCGGTGCTTGGACATTAGGACCAAGTTCTGGAGCGCTAACTCATACGATACAGTCCAATTCCAATACATTAAGAGTTCAGGGTTTAACTTCTAGTTCTGTGGTCGAGGTTAGATCTGCCGGTGGTTCTGGCGGCGGCATGTCGTTTCAAGATGCTACGGCAACTGGAGATACAGGTAGTCTTGGGCACATAACATCAATTAACGCTTTACAAGCAAGGTGCGGCGCTACTGGCGGCGTGCAATTAACAAACGGCGCAACATCTTGGACGGCTATTTCAGACGTTAATGTAAAAAAGAATATTGCAGATTTGTCCTACGGACTATCTAGCGTTATGGAATTACGTTCGGTTTTTTACAACTATAATGACGATAAAGATGAATGTCCGAAACGCTTGGGTTTTATCGCTCAAGAAGTTGAAACGGTTTTACCAGAATTAGTTCATTCAAACTCTTATGGAAAAATCGATGGGGAACCCACCTTGTTGTCTTTAGATGTAACAAACATGGTGCCAGTTTTGGTCAAAGCAATTCAAGAACTATCCGCAAAAAACAGTGACCTTGAAGCACGCCTAGCTTTATTGGAGGCAAAATAACATGCACGCTATGGTCAACGAAAAGAAAATGACGGCGTTAAAAGCGCTAATCAAAGCTATGTTTGATATGGAAGCTGACGGCGACGGCGATAAGGCCATCGACCCAACTCAAGCCTTGCATGAGGCTTCGGAAACTCCCGAGGAGGAGGCCGAGGAGCACGAAGGAGGCATTTCGGAGCTCGAAGAAAACGCCATGGAACCCGAGGACGAGGACTTTAAGTCAACGATGGCTAAATTCATGAAGCAATCTCGCCAAAGCGCTCCTAGTGGACGCACCAAGGCTGTGATCATGGCAACAAAGGCTGAAAAGCCTGTTGGTAAATTTGGGGGAATGAATAAATGATTTCAAGCGGCGAAGTTTTAGCAGTGGTCAAGCGTGCCGTCAGCGTTCCGGCAAGCCAGCCATTGCTAACTGACGCTGACATCCTGGCACTAGCTGATATGGTGATTTCTAGTCGCTTGGTGCCGCTTATCGAATCGTTTGATACAGATTTCTTCGTGCGACGGGACAATGTTCCGCTCGTAGGCGGACAAGCGTTTTACGATATCCCATACCGGGCTGTTGGGCGCGGATTACGAGATATATTAATCAACGACAGCCTGCTCAACGCCCGAAATCTCCCTCTTATCGCGCTCGAGGAGGAAAATTTCTTCCTTCTGTCGACCAATGTGACCGGATTCAACTTCCACGGCGACCAAATCCATTTAATCCCAGCGCCACAAAACAACGTCACCGACCTAAGCCTGACAGTGATTTGGCGCATGCCTCCTAGCAAGCTGATGATCGAATCCGACGCAGGCGTGGTCGCTAGCGTGCAGTATAACGTCGCGGGACTAGACGAAGTGACTTTAAACGGCATCCCAACCTTCCTCACTACCGGCACCCAAGTCGATTTCGTGCAGCGTCGGTCGGGGAGCTCAATCCTAGAGTTTGACCGCACCGTCCAAAGTATCTCCGGCAATACCGTGCGCTTTACAACCGGGCAAGTGCCCACTTCGCTTAGTGCAGGTGACTATGTTTGTCCGCAAGGTTATAGCCCTGTTGTTAACTCTCTGCCTAATGAGTGCATTGGTCTATTATCATCACATGTTAGCTATAAAGTCCTTCAGGCAATCGGCGACTACGATGCTGCTAATCAAATAAAAAAGCAGGATATACCCGACGAAGAAAAAGACTTTAAGTCGCTAATGAGCCCGCGAATCGACGGCGAGCCCGTGATTGTCATTAACCGCCGGTCGCTCGTGCGCGGCAACAAATTTGCGCAACGGCGTTGGATCGGTCCTCCATGAGCTATACCTATCCCGAGATACGCCAATTCAGAGGGCGGTATGTGCAGCGTAACAGCTTCGAGGTGCCTGATGGCGCTCTAGAAGTCGCAAGCAATGTTACTGTGGCCAGCGATTTTGTATTAACTAAGCGACGCGGATTTTATAATTACTTCGTGCCAGGCGCGGGAACATTAAAATCGGTTGTTAAATATGAAAATCGATTACTCGCCTTATATGGTAACCAAGTTAGTTACTATACAAATACCGGCACCGCTCCTAACGAAACTGGGAGCGAGACGATTTTATCCGCTGAGCCTGGAGTTACCTGGAGCGTCTCGGGTACCCGCGTGCCGCATACCATGCAAGCGAGTGAAAACCTTTACGTCACTACCGACAACGGAGTGCTCAAACTCACCGCCTACAATAGCCTTGTGAGTGCAACGGGCGCTCCTTCCGGTCAGGACGGGTTTGCTGCATTTTACCCTGGTCAGCCGGCGGACTGGTTTACAGCTGATAAAGTGGTCGGATACCGAATCGTTTTTGGTCGCAAAGACGCAAATGACAACTTGATTCTCGGTGCGCCGGGCGACGTGGCAACCCTGACAAATCCGAAAATCTCCGCAAACTACACTTCTGCGGGGGCTGGTCCCTGGACTGTGACTGTGACAACAACCACGGCTCATGGCCTTGTGACTGGGCAGTACTTAGCTCTAAGCGATGCGGCTGACGCGGACGCCAACGGGACATTCCAAATTACCGTCACGACGCCCACGGCGTTTACTTACACGGTGAGCTCAGGCGATCCGATGTCCGGGACGATCAGCTACGCCCGCGCCGAAGCTGTTTTGCTTGAATTTAGCGTTCCCGAGGAGTGCGCCGATGTATCGCAAGGCTGGTTTGCACAAATCTATAGAAGCGGGCTTTTTGACATCGCTGGCAGTGTATTCGGTGATTACCGACTAGTGACCCAGCGGACGCTGACCGCGACTGAGATTTCGTCAAACATCCTATTTTTTACCGACATCACTGCGCCGTTACTGCTCGGCGCTGAGCTATACACCAACGAAAACACGCAGGAAGGCGAATTCCAAGCCAACGCTCGCCCACCAAAGGCAAACGATTTAGCGCTGTTTAAAAACTATGCCTTTTACAGTGACGTGACGACGCGGGCTTTTCTCGACCTGTCGGTTGTCAACCCGACGCTCATGACTGCGGGCGACCAATTTATTGTCAGGATTATCGACGGCGTCACGACGACCGAGGAAACTTACGTCGCTCGGGAGGGGGTAGCGAATACCCTTGTTTATAGTCAGTCTATTGCCGGGGCTGGCACGCTCACGGTAACATATAGTGGACACGGGTTTGCAAACGGTGACACGGTTTTTGTAAGTAATTTTATCGGCGGGTCCTACGCTAATCAGGTGGCGACGGTATCGGGCGTTACCGGCACCACTTTCGACGTCGCCCTGACAGGCTCAGGGACGCCCACTAGCCTTTGGTTCGAAGGCGTGACCAACGGCACCAATCCAATTTTCAAACTCAATAAGACGAGCTCAAGTTTTGCTGTGCAATTGGCCGACACTGCGCTAGGGATTGTTAAAGCGATTTCCCGCAAGTCGTCGGGTCTTTGTTACGGTCGTTACTTGTCCGATTTCACTGAAGTGCCAGGTCAATTTGGGATTTTTGCCCGTGGCTTTCCCGCGTCTATCGCTGTTAGAGTGAGTGCTACAGCCATGGGCGCGGGTTTTGAGCCCGTGATTGCGACGACATATGGCACGGTGATCAGCACGACGACCAACGAGCGCCATAACCTCTACATTTCTAAAGTGTCCGAGCCTGAAGCGGTGCCAACCATTCAGTTTTTGCCAGTTGGTAGCGAAAATCAGGCTATTTTGCGCATCGCTGCGCTCCGTGATTCGCTGATTATCATCAAAGAAGATGGCGTTTTCAGACTTGCGGGCGATAATCCCAACAACTTCGTGGTTACGATACTCGATTCGACGGTTTTATGCGCCGGAACTGACACGATTGCCGTGATCAACAACCAAGTCGCGATGCTTTCCAACGTGGGCGTAGTTTTGATCAGTGAAACAGCGGTCAATATCATCTCGCGCAAAATCGAGGAGGACATTCGGCCGATTTTAGGTCGGGCTGACACGCTTTCCCACGGTGTGGCTTATGAATCCGAGCGAATTTACCTTTTGACATGCAGTCGCCCTAACGACGCGTCGCTTTCCATATGCCATATCTACAACACTCTGACGGACGAGTGGACCACCTGGGACAAGCTATTCATCGCTGGGTGTGTCGGACCCGAGGACACGCTTTCCCTCGTCACCCTGACAAACCGGATCCTTCGGGAGCGCAAAAGCCAGACTAGGATTGATTTCTGTGACCAAAACTATTCGACAACCGTCGTTAGTGTCGCGTCAAATCTCAAAGACATCGTCTTTGTGTCCGCTTCGGCCATCCCTGAGCGGGGCGACATCCTAGTGCTTGGCAACGTGATCAACCGCATCTTGACCATACCCGTCGTTACAGCGGTCAATACCTACTCGGTCACCCTTCTTAACGAAACGACCCTTGTCGCAGCTGATACGCCGATTTTATACGGCCGCATTGTCTCGGAAATCGCCACAGCGCCCTTTCACGCAGGACTCGTGGGGCGATCCAAGCAGTTTTCGCAAACGCAGCTACACTTCCGCTCGGACCAGTGCTCGAGGCTATCCATTTACTTCATTGGCGACGTTTTCCTTGGTTCCAACGAAGTCGATTGGCGTGCTGTGTGGCAACGCGCAGGGTTTGGCTATTTCCCATTCGCATTTGACTATTTTGCCCAAGCCTACGGCATCGATTTACCAATTGGCACCGGACCGGCACCCATATGTCGAATTTATGTGCCGATTCAGCAACAACGGACTACATTTATCAAGACCATAATGACACATGCAGAGGCGGGCGAAGCAATCAACTTGCAAGCCCAATCTTGGGCCATTAGGCCTTACGCTGAAAGGGTTACCCGTTGAAAAACGAGTTTTGGTTACTTGACGAGGGCGAGAAAATCGTCCGCCTTATGGCTCGGATACATAACGAGTGGGGCATTTATTCGACGTCGCCATTTCGGACTGCTTGGGTCCGTAACACCCTTGCTTACTATTCCCCAGTGTTGCACCCTGGTAGCTGGGACACATCGCTGATCTTTGAAGGCCTACAGGGCGAGCTCGTCAGGATGTACACTCCGCAGGCGCGCACAATGACGAGGCAGATGGTCACTTTAGTGACTAAAAATCCCTTGTCGCTTAAAGCCATGGCCGAAGTGATGAATAACAACATCATGGACACCATGAAACTTGGCAACGCTGTCGCCGCGCAGATTGTCGACACTCAGCGCTTGGACCACAAGAAAAAGCAGTTAACCGAATGCGCAATTGTTGCAGGCATTGCCTTTTTGTACACCCGAATGCGCACGGACCGAGGCGACAAAGAGCCGATCCTTGATCAAGATGGCGCAATTGTCTACGACGGCGCTATCGATATGACGGTCCACACTCCATTTGACGTCTATTATGATGCGACGATACCCGTGTGGGATGACGTCCCATGGGTAGAGGTTCGCACAGTGAAAAGTCGTTGGGACCTTATCGCTCAGCATCCCGAGCTCACCGACGAAATCTTGGCACTTCCCTCGATGGCCACGGTATCGGGCGTTAGAACATGGTTTGAGCGCATTACTCAAAATGACGATATGGTATTTTGCTATGAAATGTACGTTCGCCCGTGTGCCGCAATCCCCAAGGGTCGAATGATCATGTATTCGGGGGAAAAGTGCATCTATTACGACGGGCATAACGAGTATGGATGCATACCAATTGAACCTATGATACCTGAACAGGTTATGGGCAGTACGCTAGGCTATCCGCAGTTTACTAACCTCATGGCTTGCCAAGAAATGTTTGATAACAGCATCTCCGCTCAAGCGACTAATTTATCATCTTTTGCAGTCCAAAACATCGCTGTTCCACGATCTGCAAACGTCAACGTTCAAGAAATTGGCGGCATGCGCTTTACGTTTTACACTCCGCAAAATATACCTGGCGGAGGAAAACCCGAGGCGATGAATCTGATGTCGTCCTCGCCGGAAAACTACAAATTTGCTGATTTCATGGAAAATCAGATGATGAAAATGATCAACTTGAACGGAGCGCTTCGCGGTGCTCCGCCTTCAGGTGCATCGTCAGGTGTGGCAATTGCGACACTATCAGCAAATGCGATTGAGTTTACGACATCTTTGCAGGAGGCCATGAATGACTGTATCGGACGCAGTATCAAGCATGCGCTTAATTGCCTTGTCACTTTCGGTAGTAATACTGAACGTTACGTGATGATGTCCGGCACGAATGACCAGTTGATTTCAAAGCCTTATAAAGGTAGCGATTTGAAGTCTGTGGCTGGCATTCGCATTGCGATGCAAAACCCGCTCATGCAAACGATTGCGGGAAGGCTTGAAATATCTGAAAAGCTTCTGCAAATGCCGCGTGACTTGTGGGGCGAATACGTGAGCATTTTAGAGGGTCAACCCCTTGCCAACCTGACAAAAGACGAGCTCTCAGAAGACGACTTAATTGAAGCGGAAAACGAGGAAATGTCGAAGGGCAATCCCGTTCCAAGTCTTATTACTGACGATCATGCGAAACATATCAAAAAGCACGCTGCGGCACTGAACGATCCACGTATTAGACTGATGGGGCAATATAACCAAGTCTTTTTGGAGCATATTCAGGAGCACTACAGGCTCGCCATGGAACAGGACCCAATGCTCACTGCTATGATTCGCACGGGTAAAATGCCCGAGGGCGGAATCCAACCTCCTCCACAGCAACAACTGGGGGAGGCGCCCGGAGGTGATCAAGTTGAAGACATGCCTGCATTGCCGACCGCAAAGCCAGCTGACGATTTACTCGGAGGGGTTAGATAATGGCCTACGCCTTTGAAAAAATTATGAATCAGATTGGCGATAACGATAAAGCCAATATTTTTGGGGGCGAACCTGGACAACAAAATGGAGGACAACAACAAAACTTTGCCGCAGGCACGGGCGGTCAGACTAAGACGACGACCGACGGCGATGTCAGTAGTGGGGGGGGCGCTGGAGGATCCGTGCAAAAATCAAGTTTCGTGGCACAATCACCGCAAAATACCGGTGCCCAACGTGCCTATGAAGCTGCAAAAGCCCAGCCAAGCGGAAGCTTCGCGCCCATGTCTCAAGTGTCTGAAAAGCTAGGTAAGGCGCAAACTGATTTGCAGGATGAAGCCAATGCTTATGTTAAAGCCGGTAAGGATAAGCAGGTATATAGCATACCAAATGCTGATATCGAGAAAGCAATATCGGGCGACGAGACAGCACGCGGTGCTGTATCTAAGACGCTATCCCAGACCTTACCTGCTCCAATAGAAAAGTTTGAACCAAAAACCGATTACAATCTCGAAGAAATCGAGACTTTTAAATCAACTCCCGGCGTAGCACGCTATCTGCGAAGTGAGTATGGTCCGGGGTATACCGCAGGCCAGGCGATGTTTGACACGGGGCGCTTGCAGTCGTCGCCCGAGTATTACAACACGCTTCGAAGCCTCGAGGGCAGACAACAAGACCTGACAAAGCAGGCCAAAGCCTTGGGTGCTGCGGACACGGGCGTCGAGGCTCAGGTTAGAAAAGCGGGCGAGGAAAACCTCACCACAGCGCAAAAGGCGATTAAGAAATTCCTCGAGGACCAACAAGGGGCGCTTACAACCGCGAACCAGGGCGAGCTCACGACTTACTTATCCGACCTTGAAAAGTTAAAGGGCAATCCCAACGCCGTGGGGCAAACGAGCCTTGCTAGCTCCGACGCTTCGAAGCGCATACAACAGGTCATTAAAGAGCGCCCGGACTTGGCCAAATACTTAACACCCGAGGTGATGGCGACCTTCGGGATTGACCCCGGCAAGTTTGTGAATTTTGCGGATACGACAGGCCTAACTGCAGACAGCTTTTACAACGCTGACGAGGCTAAGCGATTCAATAGCATTATGTCACTGCTTGGGACCGGAGGCGCAGCGAAGGCCGCAGGCATACTTCCCGCGTCGCAGTCGAGTTTTGACACAGAAAAATATTTGGGCAACGTCTTTGGCGCTGCAGAGGCAAAAAACACCGCAGCTGATGAAGCTGCGCGAGCCAAGATTAAATCGATCGAGGACAAGCTTGCAGGCCTACTTAATAGTCAAAACACGGTGCCGAGCGCGAATACTTATGCAATCCCGGAATTCTGGAATGCGGCAAAAGTGGCAGGTTACCAAGGCGATTTCGACCCTACTTTGGTCGACCCAAATCAATACTTCAAAGTCGACCCCGTGACCGGAAATCCTTTTGAATATGCAACAGACCAGGATGCTCAGGAGCTCAACGCCGCATATGAGGAGCTCATGAATCCCACTAGAGTGCAGGCAGGCGCGCGAATGGGCAGGCCTAACTTCCAGTGGGATTCAACGGGCTACAAGGATGCTGTTATGGCCGCCCTTGCGGCGAGAATGCGTGGTGAGCCAGCGGCACCACAAGAGCGAGTAATCTCACCGGGTCCTGCAAACCGCGAGACCAGTCCACAGCGCGTTATCGAAGCGGCTGAACAAGGGCTCGAGGACATCGGTTATGGCACGTTTGTCCCTCAATACAAAAAGGCAGCTAAAGAGGGCTCAAAAATTGTTGGGAGGTGGGGTTAATGGATCCATTAACAATAGGAATCGCCGGGACCATGGCCGTTGGGGCTTTAGTCAACGCCTACAACGCCGAAAAGGCGCGAGGCGCGGACCGCCAACGCCTAAAAGAAATGAGGGCTCTTTTTGAAAAGATTAAGCCGCCCGATTACGACGTTTCAATCGATGCTCCGCCTCAATATCATGAGCAAGTGCTTGCTCAGCCGCGTTACAGCGACCCGATGCAAGCGCCTAAGTTTGATACGTCACGCCTGACGCCTGAAGACCTAAAGCTAGTCGGTCGCTACACGCCCGAAATGGCACCTTACATTGCCGAGCAGGCACCGGAACTGGTAAAGCAAAGTCAACAAGCACTTCAAGGTCGCGATGCACAGCGCAAAGCACTTGAGCGCTACATGGCTATGGGGGAAACCGGTGATGATGCTATTTCTGCGCAAGCTGCTTTCGATGCTCGTCAACAAGCTGGGATGGACACGCGAGGCCGACAACAAGCAATTGAGCAGAGTTTTGCGCGTCGCGGACAACTTGGAGCAGGCTTACAGTTTGCCGGACAGCTACAGGCCGGACAGGCTGAGAGTAATCAGCAAGCTTTAGCGCAAATGCAAGCGGCGGCCGATGCTCAAAGGCGCAGGCTCGAAGCGCTGTCGCAAGGCGCGTCACTCGGTGGGCAAATATACGGCCAAGAAATGACATTGGCGGACAAGAACGCCAACATCATAAACGATTTCAATCGCCGAATGGCCAGCACACGGCAGGACTATGAAAACCGTCGTGCAGGTGTCATGAACGAAGCCGAGCGCTACAACCTTGGTGCCGAGCAGGACATCAACAACCGGAATGTGATGAATCGCAATCGTGCGCAGGAGGCAAATCTCGACCGCAGTGACAGCCTGACAAAGTATGGTGCCGAGTTTCAGCGGGGCGAGCGTAATCGACAAGATAACATCGTCCGCGAGCGCTACGAGGACGACCGTGGCGAGCGCAATTACCGCAATGACATTGCTGAGCGCAAGGCAAACTGGGCGGCAAAGCAAAGGTCCAATCGTAACGCCATAGCAGGCCAGCAATTCGATGATCAATACCGATGGGCATCGGGTATGTCAGGAATTAGGGGCGACGAGCGTGCAGCGGCTCGTGAGCGCGATATCGACAGGGCGCAGCAAGTTCAGGGTATTGCTAACGTTGGAGCGAGTGCTTTAGAGGGGCAACGTCGGGCTGGGCAGTGGGGCGACCAGCAAATGGCCGAGGACGAACGCGCTTACTTTGACAAAAAGGGCAATTGGATGTCCGAGCCTGAGCGCAAGCAGAGGAGGTCCATTTATGGCGACTACTAGATACAACGACGACTTTCTAACGCCTGAAGAAGAAGCGCGGCTTATGGCCGTGCAAAGGCCGCAGGCACGTCAACAGCCTGCTCCGATGCAAGCGCCACAGCAACAACAGCCCGCTCCATTCGACATGAATTCAGCGGTGCGAGACTATTTGCAGAGGCAATTAAAAGGCCGTCCCAGTCGCTTGGAAGTCGAGGACCCATATGACGATTACGTGCAAGCGGGGATTTCCTCGTCAGCGCTGCAGGGCATCGCCGGGGGCATGGCGCAGATTGGCACCGTGCACGGCAAAACGCCTGATGTTTCGCCCTATGTCAAAGCTAGCCAAGGAATGGTCGGACCGCTTGAGAAATCGGCGTTGAACCTACAGCGTCAGCGAATGGGGCCGCAAGTGGACCCAAGAATCCTGACATATTTGACCGAAAAGCAAAATTCGAAGCTTTTGCCACAGCGAGATTCTCAAGGTTTTTACTTACAGCAAGATGATGACGGCGTTAGCTCGTCCGGAATTAAGGGCTATGACGCTCCGAAAGCGCCCAAAGAACCAAAGGCACCAAAGCCCGAAGGTTCGGATTTGCCTATCGACAAGAAAAAGGAAGTTGAGCATTTAGCCTCTGCAAACGCCGGTTATAAAGCCTCGAAAGCTGAATTAGACGCCGGCATTAAAGAGTATTCGCTTGCTTTAGATAACCTGAAAAAAAATGATACTAAGGCAAACCGAGATCAAGCTGTCAGGGTCGGTCAATCCCTCCTAAAAATCTTAAACTCCGCTCGCGGCTCTGATGCTGTCGGCGCCGAGGAAGTGCAAAGGCTAGGTAACGCGCTGTCATTCCAATTCGCCAACGTCAACAACCCTGGTAAATTCTGGGGCTATGACTTTCCAGGGTTTTTCGATCAAATCAATAGTGCTTCGGAAAAAATCAATAACACAATCAATTCAATTCAAAAGCAAATTGATCAAAACATGGGAAGGTCACAGGCAGCCCCAGCTAGTTCGTCCGGGCAGAATAAAGGCGCAACCACTTTAAAAAGCGCGAAGGATTTGCCATGAGCCTTCTTTTTAGTAAAGACGGGAAAGAATTTTTTGAAGTACCAGACACAGATGAAAACGCTGTTTTGGGCGAATCGAAGGGCTATAAGCGTTATTTAGAGTTAACCAAAAACGGCAAGGACGTTTACCGCGTGCCAGCGGACGAAAATGTACAAGAGGCTTTTGATAAGGGATATAAAACTGTCGGCATATCAAAATTTTTAGGCGAGCAGGACGCCCCGGAATTTGATTTTACAAAAGATCTCGAAGGGCAATTAGGCGCTCGAGCTATGGGGAAGGTTTTAAAGCCTGTCGGCGACGTTCTAAGTACAATAGATTCATACACTGCCGCGCCAGCGCGTTCGGCCGCTAAAGCTTTTCAGGAAGGAAAACCCTATGGGGAAGTGCTTTCAGCTTTTACCGGCCAATTTGGTGAAGATCCGGGAAAATCCCCAACTCTAGCGAATTTGTACGAAAAAGCTGGGGTTTCTAAGCAAAAATCGATACCTTTTATGGGCGTTGAAAACCCTTTTGGAATACGCGGTCGATTTAAACAGGAAAACATAAGCCCATCAGAGGCGCTAGCAACGGCCACGGGATTTGCAATCGATCCGATGAATAGATTGCCTGGACCCAACATGGTTCGGCAAGCTGGACAAGTCTTAGGGGCTACCGGGGAAATTGCGTCAAACATGGCCAGGCCAGTCGGTCGCGTGGCTGCACATTCGTTGGCATCAGTCCCGCCAAACGATTTTAATTACTATTTGAAACACCACGGTCGGCTAAAGGGCAAAGTTTCCGAAGGCACCGACGCTTTGCGGCATGAGATTCTAGGCGATGTTGGCAAGCTGCAGCAACAAAGCGCGATTTCGGTTGAACGCTTAAATCAGGCACAAGCAGATTTAAAAAATGCCGCTGCAAATCTAAAACAAAAAATGAGCGTCAATGAGGTCATAGGACCTGAGGACGTTGACGCTTGGCAAAGCGCTCTTGAAAATGACAAGGCGATACAAGGGGAGTTAAGCGCTCAGGCTGACAAAGTTTTAGAAAGCATTCCAATTACCGCTCCAAAATCTACCCTTTTGTCGATTTTAGACCGAGAGATTGCAAACTTTCCGCCCATCACTCCGGGAAACGCTTCGGCTCGAAATACTCTGGAATTTATTAAAAACGGTGTACAGCAACAATATACTGATTACTTAAATGGTCCACAGTTACGAGACTGGATGCGTACAGTCCGAAAGGAAATCGAATACGCCAAAGGCAGGGGCGAGTATGTCGATGATTTAGATCAGGCGTTGCTCAGTATCACAAGGGAGGTTAGCGAGGCGCTTAAGGGCGTCGCTCCCGAATACAAAAAAATCATGTCGCAAATGTCACAGCGCATCGAGGCTACGAACGCCATCGCCAAAGATTTTTCCGGCGTTGATCAGGCGAAAGGCTTACGGGCGTTGCGGCAAACACAAAGCAGAGACACCGGTTTCAGAGATTTAACCGAAGGTAAGCTGCGCAATTACGCGACCAATAACCGTTACCCAGAACTACAGCAAATTTTAGATCAGTATCAGGATTTGCGAAAAACGCGAGAAAACTACGAGCAAATAGGCTACGAGCAGGCGCCCCCGTTTCAAGATTTGCGAAACAACATCGCCGACCTTGAATTGCAATCAAATGAAGCAACGCGGCAGTTAGATGATGTTCGCGCTTTCAGCGAGACTGGCACCGAGGCAGTTATAAAAAGCGCTGGAATGCCGCATGAAGGAAAAGGGTTTTACAAAGATCAACTACAATCCTTAGATCGAAATTTTCCCGACAAAAATTATCCTGAGCGAATTCGCGACGAGGGAGTTTTAGGAGGCTTTAACAAAGAGCGGCCTAACGGCGCTCGAGCTACCTTGGGTTTAGGCAGCTTGGGCACGTTTGTAGGAAATCAAATCGCAGGTCCTCCGGGCGCGTTATTAGGCGGTATGCTTGGCGCTCAGCAAGGCATGGCCATGGATAAGATGGGCGGAAAAATCGCCCGCAAAGCTATCGACATGAGCGTAGGCGCTTCCAATTCAGTCGACCGACTAGCAAGCTTGCTCGCCAATCCAAGCCCCGCCATGAAGCCCTATATTGGCGTTTTAAACAAAGCGGCGCAGCGAGGCACGCAGGGACTTATTTTATATCATCACCTTTTGTGGAATAATGACCCCGAATATCGCAAAGCATTTTCAGAGGAGCCTTAACCGTGGCACGTAGCTTTACCCTTGTTTCAACAACCAACGCAGCTGGCGACGTCACGAGCCAAGGCTTAGACCTAGTCGACCTGACAACTGCCTCCTTTTACGTCGCGTTTTCAGGAGGCGCTTCGGACCTGGCAGGCACCCTTTACCTGCAAGGGAGTGTCGACGGCATCTCATATTTTAACTACCCGTCAGCATCGCAAGCGGTGACTGCGTCGACTGGCCATATTTGGGACTTAAACCCCACGGGCGTGCGCTATTTCCGCGTGTTTTGGGATTACACGTCGGGAACTGGTAACATCACCGTCTTAGCTTTTACCAAAAATACCGTGGTGGTCGGCGCATGACTTATATCGTTGTCCCGGTGCCCGGCGGAGGAGGGACGCCGCCTACATTACGTCAGTTAACGCCAATCGTTGATGGGAGCTCTGCAGCTGCAGGGGAAGTCGGCGAGATTGTCAGTGCTACGACTGCCGTGCTGACAAACACTGGAGTGGGAGCAACGGGCACTTGGGGGCACGTTATCTCGTTGCTCTTACAGCCCGGCGTTTGGGAAATTAATGGCAATGCGGAATTTTCGGAAGCCGGCGCCGTCCTCACTGAGGCTATCGCCGCAGGTGTGAGTGATAGCGCCACGGGCGTTGGTATTGGATCTTTTGCATACCAGCAACAAAGTCCATTCTTGGTCGGTCAGCCAATTTATATCTTGACGCCAACTTTGCGTGTGAGTATAGCTATTGCCACGACATACTATTTAAATACAAGGTTTTCCTACACGAGTGGGAATCCAGAACATGCCGGGATTTTGTGGGCGCTGAGATCGAGTTAACTTATTCGTCAGTTGGTCGGCAAGCAAACATGTCTCCACAGATAAGTTTGCCGACTGAGCTCGCTTTAAAGATGCCAGACATCAATTTTCCTGATATTAACTTTAATCCCACATTTAGCCCGGCATTTTCCCCTGTATTTAGTCCTACCTTACCCGAGCTCAACCCAACGATAAACGTGACGGTCGAGCCCACGCCTTTACATTTTTCACCTGCTATTTCCGCAGAGCCAACAATCGTAAATGTCACGAACGTGCTCCCCTGGAAGCCCATTGCGATTATCTGCTTTTTAAATACGCTGGTTTTTGCTAGTTTGAGTTACTTAATTCACTGGATTGCAATTTTTAGGCAATAATGGCTTTTGTAACCGACAACTACCAGCTTGTCACGTTAGCAGAAAATCTCACGTTAGCGGCGGACTTTGAAAGCGAGCCGCACGATGTGCGGACTTTCGACATTATGTGCATCCAAGCGATCTGGTCGGGCGCCAATAGCCTGACACTCAATTCAGCCAAAATATGGGTCGAAGGAAGTCTCGATAATCAAAATTGGTGCAACGTTTTCCCCGATTCGTCGGTAAAGCAAATCAAAGAAGTCTCGGGATGCTTGATGTACACATACGACGCCGTTGGCTGGGTATTTCAACGCGTCAGGCTTGAGCACCGTGGTTGTACAACTGGCACAATTCAAATTTTAAGTTTTGCCAAACGCAGGCGGGCAAACAACCCATGACCGAATGCATCATTCAGGGAAACGTGATTACCGGCACCCTGAAGGTGTCAGGATTGAATATTGGCGGGCGGGTCTCTGTCGTCACAATCGATGATGTTAGTTGGACCCCGCTCCCAGCTGTGGCGCTCGATCAAAGGAATGCGATAGGTATACAGAATTCATCGGGAGTTGAGATAAAGATAAATTATGACCCAACAACAGTAGGATATATCGGCGTAAGGATGGGAATTGAAGCGGAAAGATACTATGATATAACAGATGCAATTCCAATTTACGCGAAATCGGCGCCTGGCTCGGGCGCTGTGACCGTTATCGTCGAGGAAATATCTTAAACGTTTTAGGGGGTTTAAAATGGGTATTGTGGCAGGCGGAAAAACACAAATCTCAGCCAACATCGCGTCTATTGCAGTCGGCGATAACATCGCTTCATACCTCATTGACGCGGCTGGCAATTTATTTACCTCCTCGTTAGTTGGCGCTAAATACCATTTAGATACCTACGACGCTGGTTCGAAAGTCGAGGACGTTGCCCACGTTTCCGGCGACGTGCTCAATACCTACGCAGTACGTAGGGACACCGCGACCGCCCTTGGTGCTGACGGCGACTATGTCCCGTTTATCACCGATGCTGACGGTAAATTGTGGACCGCAGCTAGCTTGCCTAGCATTCAGGACTTTACCAAAGCAGAGGACTCTGCGGTCGCCGATGGGCAAATTCTCGCTATGGTCGGCGTTGTCAGGAATGATGTTGCCGGTACCCAAGTCGGTGCCGATCAAGATGCCGCTTGGTTGCAACAAAACAAAGTTGGCGAGCTAAGGGTCGTCAACAAAGCTGAAACTGCAGTTTTGCAACAAGTGATCACTGTTGGCACCACAGCCGTTGCTTTACCTGCAGCACCGCTCGCTGCTCGCAAAAACTTGATGATTCAAATGTTGTCCGGAGGCGAGCTCTATATTGGCTCTGCAACTGTGACCTCCTCCGGCGCTACTCGAGGACCTTTGCTTGGTCGCGGTGGGTTTGTAACTCTAGACGTATCCGACGACGTTGATGTTTATGGCATCGCCAACGCAGCTGGTAAAGACGTAGCTGTTTTAGAAATGGCTTAATTTAGGGGTTTTTGTGAAGTTTTCAGAAATTGCAAAAGACGATTGCATCAAGCTTGCAGACTTTTTAACAAGTCTGCGAGCCGTTAAAATGCCCGAAGCAAATATGCTTAGCATGGTCCATTTTGTTGATGGCTTGCGTTGGGTGCAGGAAGCGGCACAAGGGATTGCTAGGGCATATGCTGACGAGCAAAAAGAGCTAAAGTTCGTGGACGAGACGGCTAAAAAGGATTTTACTATCAAATCTTACGTGCCGGGGGCAATTGAGTGAACGGCGGCGGTGATCTAGACAGCACTATGCAGCTTAGAGGCGGGACGGACCAAACCTTAATCGGGAATGTGTCCGACCGCCTACTTGTATCTGCAGCAATTCAAAACGCGACGACTGCAACCTATAGCGCATCCAACGTTTTTAAACTCGCAAACACTGCGACGGACGTTTTTACGATTAGCGGCTCAGCGTCAAAGACCGTTAAGATCTACCGAATCCTATTCTACCTGACAGCGACGACCGGCAGTAATGCCACGATTAAAGGGATTCGCCGGTCTGCTTTAAACACGGGCGGAACATCGTCGTTGCTCACAAAAGTGACATTCGACACGACCAACGCCGCAGCTACAGCTGTCGTGCGAAGCTACACGGCAAACCCGTCAGCGCTTGGCGCGACTGCAGGCGACGCCCTTACTTTTGGCGTCTACGTCTCGGGCGGCGGGACCATTGGCTCAAACCCATTTAGTTTGCTGATTGAAAATACCACACAGCCGATTGTTTTGCGAGGGCTAAATGAGCTATTTGCTGTGAACATGAATAGTGTCACTTTTGCCGGTAATTCCGCACGGGCAACCGTGGTTTGGACGGAGGAATAAACATGCCTACAGGGACACTATTCACGCCGACAAAAGTCGAAGAATTTAACTCGGCTGTTTTGAAATATAATGGTTACGGCGTCACTGGGGCGATTACTCCACTTGCGACGACCGACCTTGACTGCTCGTTTGCTGACGATATGCTAGTGACCGCCATCGAATTAATCGTTGATGCGCCGCAAGCCGGTGACTACATGGTGCTGTCTGTAGTGCATCCAAGCGGGACTGTGCTTAACGTGTTCGTTGAGCGTTGGTATATGGGCATCTCAAGCTTTCGGGCATTCTACCAGATTGCCTACCCGTCAAAACTAATCGCTGGTTTAATCCTGCGGGCTTCCTATGTCAGCGTTAACGCCGTCGCCCCTACGTTTGTGGCAGGGAATTACGGACTTCACAAGGTGATGTGGTGAGAGTTATTTTCGCAAAGGGTAGGTCGTGGACTGCAGACGTTATCGCGTCGGTATGCGATACAGATGTTTCTCATGTCGCTCTCATGACTGATGTTGCAAAAAACCTCAGCCTTGTGTTTCACTCGACAAGCGCGGGCGTTGAGATATGCAGCTACTCCAAGTTTAAAAGGCTATACATTGTCAGAAGGTCGTATGAAATACCTTGTAATTCGGCTTACGGAAGTAACTATCACCTTAGGAAATTATTCGAAAAATACGAAGGTTGCAAATATGACTATTTTGCCTTTGCGTATCTTGGCCTTTACCTATGCCTTAAAAAGCTGGGTATAAAACTCCCGGCTGAAAACCGCTGGCAAAACCGAAATCATTTTATTTGCACCGAATTTGCGTCAATGGCGATCATGGGTCATATTGATAGTATGTACACATTAAAATCGCTCGAGGAGCACATTAAGGAGCACTTTCATGACCTCCGTATGTCGTTCGACGACCCTCCTGTATCCGCCATTTTTAGCCGAAATGAATAAGGGTATCGAAAAGGCTCGTGCCGCTGGACACGACATTTATATCTTTGAGACTTTTCGAACGCCTGAGCGTCAGGATGCGCTATATTTGCAAGGGCGTTCGATTGGCGGTCGTATTGTGACCTACTCAAAAGGCTGGCAATCCTGGCATCAATACGGCGTTGCAGCAGACATCGCTCTGAAAAAGGATGGGCAATGGTCTTGGGATTTTTCGCCAAGCCTTATAAGTCATTACTTCCGCGATTTGGTGATTAAGTGGGGCGGTGATCATGACGGACCACATTACCAGTGGTTGAAACTGCCTCCCATTCGCCAAGCCAAGGCAATGGTCGACAAGAATGGCATCTTAGCGTTTTGGCAAACATTAGATTAAAATTAAGGTGTTTGCTCATTGCAAAAGCGAAACGCGGCGCGGTATTCAAGGTATCGCTTAGCATGTTTTTGGGCGCTCTTTAAACGCGGCAAAAAATTAAAGACGTCGGGTAAGACGTCTTCAAGGGTGTAACTGTGATTGCAAAAAGCAATGATTTCTCGAACCGGCGACCGCATCTTATAAAAATCTAGCTCGTCGCACCAATAGTAATTGCGTGCGAGCTCCATTTTGTCAAAGATCAGGCGTTCATCACGCCTTCGATAATTTCCCTCATGACAAAGCTGTAGGTTTTTTCGCCCTTTGACGCCCTTATCTGCGCCTTTAGCCATTTTTTCTGTGATTCGGTCACTCGCACGCAGATTGCAGATGCGTTCAGTTTCTTTTTTGACGATTTGCGGCTTGTTGTAGTGCTTGGCATTTTTGCGTTCTCCATTTTTGTCTTTGCCAAACTTCATTTAATTTTTCCTGTGGTTTTTGTCAATTACTCTTTGAGAGCCTCCTCGATTTTGAGGAGAATCATAGGGACTTCCGGACCGTCGACCAACTCTGACAATTCTAAGTGCGTGCGGCCAGTGGCTTGCGCTAAGTTAATTCCGCGCTTTTCTGCTATGTCGATGTATTTGATGATTATGTCACGAGCAGATTTTTTTTCAACAACTTCCCTAGTCTCGACGTTTATTTGCTCCGCTTCGAGCATTGCTGCGGCGTAAATCTCAGGTTTGGAGTTTGTCAGGGTTGGATAATCCTGCTCGTCCTCGTAGCGAAGCGCTTTCATCAACTCCGCTTCGGCGTCGACTGGGACGGTTTTAAACATGCGGCGTAAAACGGTTTTCTTGGCCATCTCGCCCCATGTATTGAGCCAGGCAGGACTGTTACTCGACGCGGCTCGATTGCGAATTTCCTCGATTTGCGAGCGCTCCATGACTTCAAATTTGTCGCCGCCATTCACTAGCTTTAGGATGCCGTAGACGTGGGTGATGTCCGCGTCCTTTTTGGATGTCGCGCCCATGGGATTATGCATCGACTGCCATTGCCCATTTTGCATGTAATACTCAAATTTCTCGCCAGGGTAGACTGCGTGCGCTTCCGCAGTTTTCAAGATGCCCGCCCTCGAGGCCAAAAAGATAAGCCCCTTATAGCCGATTACAAGCGTTGCTTGGCCTTTAAAAGGCACGATATAGGCATGGCCAAGCGTCTTACCTATCTCTAGCCCCATCTCGCAAGCGGCGCTCACAGCCCCGATAAAACTTACCGGGGAGCACTTGGACAAGTAGCTAGCTCCCTCAAAGTACGACGTGCGCACCATGCGCTCAAACCGCTCAGGCCTGACAAACTTCGGGAGCGTGACCATGATTTGCGCTTTGCGGGCTTCCCAGTGCTGCAGGTGCTCGGGGTCCGGCATGGTTTTTGGTAAAACTTGGGGGTTTTGGGGGGGTCTATTTTGTATCATGTTTTAATCCTTTTTAGCATAAAATCTAATATGTGTCTCTTGTACAGGCACCAACTCAGGTTTTAAATCGTCCGGCAATTCGCCGCTTAAAGCTAGCTCTTTAACGGTGTCCAGTTTCCAAGAATACTCGATCTTACGCCTTACGAGCTCCTCGTACTTTAAAAAATCGTCTAGCTCGGGCATCCGTTTAGGCTCGATTTTGACTGGGTTTTTCTGGACTTTGATGCGCCATTTGTTGCCAGGGACTTCAGTCATTTCGTGGCAATGCAGCGACCAGTTGACGTAAGTTTCAAGCTTTTCTTTGTTCATAAGAAGCGTCGCCCGGCGCTTTTGCATGACTTCAATTTGGGATTTAAACCACTCAGCCTCAAAAGTTAGACGCTCCCTCACGTATCTGATATCATCAACCTTATCCCGAACATCGCCGACTAGTTCTTCGAGGTTTTGCCATTCCTCCTCCGAGCAGAGCAAATCTTCAGATACCTTTAATTCGTGCAGTAATTCGGCAAAATTCATGTTTCCTCCTATAAAAAGTTTTGTAATACAACAAAAGGATATGGTTTGTCTATGGTGCGTTTTGGCGTTATTTTTACTCTCATTTGCTTTTGCGCTGCAGTGCTCGGCGTGGAAATCGTCAATACTATGCTCACGCATCAAAAGTGTCCCAAGTCTCAGCCAGTCGATGATGATATAATTGATACAGTAGGCGAATTTATCTGCAAAATTAAGGACAAATTAAAATGAAGTATTTTTTAGCTAGTGTGCTTTTTCTAATTTCAACAATCGTTTCGGCAACCCCACCATGGCGGGACGTGCCGCCGTATAGGGCCGCCGTGCCGTCCGGGTGGGGTACTGCTTTGGCTGGGCATATCAACTTAAAGCGCTTGGACCGAAACTTACCACAGCTCGGATTAGACGACCAATTGATATGCGCATCGAGCCTGCAAGCGGCTTACCTAGCTCAAATGATTGGGATATGTATACACCAAGGATTTTCAGGGTCCGATTTAAAAACCAGGGTCGACTTGTGCGGTGGGCCGCTCCCCAGCGGCGAGGTGTTAGGGTGCGGGCATGAAACGTACTGGGCAGTCGTCGATGCATGGATGAAAAGTCCAGCGCATTATAAAATCATTATGGATCCGAGGGCAAAGCGCATAGGCGGTGCGATGCTAAGTAAACAGTGGGTCGTCGTTGTAGGATTTTAACAACATGGAAATGTTGGTCGAGTTAAAACTTCCGTGGCAAAAAGTGCAAATTGCTCGCGTGCGCCACCTTGCGACCGGGCAGTTTCGCATCGGTATTGCGGACCGTTTTGACCGAATAGAGTGGCTTAACGGGGAGGACGTTGGGTTTGACGTGATTGTCTTTCAAACGCTTCGCTTTCCGAGAATCACTAGGCTGGTGGTTAGGAATGACTGGACCGAAGCGCTATTTCGTAATTTCGAAGGGCAATCAGTGCCCGTTGGCGTTCGTAAGATTTAATTGTATAATCAACTTTTCCAAAAATTATAAATAAGGAATACCCGTATGGTCGTCGATTTGAAATTGCTCGGTGCTCACTGCTTGGCTTCCCTTTGCATTGTGATTAAAATCATCACTAGCCCCATCGTATGGCTTGCCGCTTATGTCGACAAAAAGGAAAAAATCGCAGCCAAACCCATCGTGGAGTAACGTTTGCTCAAGCTTTACTACCTTTTCCTCGTCGCGCTCATATGCATAGCTGGCTTGCTAGCATATTTGAGCGCTTCGCAAATCCACTTCGTGCCGTTTGTGGGCAACGTGCAGTATTTTTGTGCGAGTTCAGGCAGCGAATACATGATGGTCAAGGAAGCAGTGGTGCCCCACCTAAATCCTGACACTGGGCTTCCCGTCCCATGCGCGCCCTCGAGGCTTTCGATATGAGGCCATGGGTCGGGAGCTATCCCAGCAAGTACGTGGGAATGGCGGACTTCGACGAGCCTACCTTTGATCTTAATTTGGGCTTTGGTGTCACGATTCGCCGCAGTATCAAAATAGACATCGACACAAAGGACTATGAATCGTCAAAGCGCGTCTTTTTAAGGCGACGCGTCGACAACATCCTAGGGTCGGCCAAGCATGTTATGCTCACGATATACTGGGGGGATACTGACGATGCGGCGAGTTATGCGGAGATTGAAGCGGATAGTCAGGATTTGCTAGATCTCTTGTACCGATCGGGGTTCGTAAGTTAAATATTCGTGTAAATCTTCGCATTCGTGACTATCGATATAACCTTCACATTCAAGAAAATCTAAACTAGCTCTTTGAAATTGCTCAAATGTCAATCCGTACATTTCTGCGATTTCCGTTGCTTTCCCGCTCCACTTAATCATTCCGGGATTTTTTTTTGCGATCATCATTCTTCTTCCCCTGCTACTTCCCGTAGCATGTGCAAAACATCGGCGGGATTTCTTTTGTAAGGATTGTAAACATCCCATTTTTTGGCGTACTTTTCCCATGTCGCTTGTGGGATTCTAGCTCTAGTTTTCCAGGGTTTTGAAAAGTCCTCCGAGGACTGCAAATGCACAGTGTTGCCGTTGCTTGTTGCCCGGTAGGACACCCCGTTAAATGCCCCCTGTGAGCTATAAATTTCTGTAAATTTTGCCATTCTTTTTTATCTCCAATCCCGCAACATCGCGGGGATATCATATAAGTAAGCAAACCTTATGCCAATCCTTCGGCCTAGGCATTTCGCGCACTTACTCACCGTCCGTGGTGTTTAAAGTTTGGTCAGTAATATTAGCTTTATGTCTAATTGTAAAGATTCGTCACAGCGAAAATAAACAAGTTTAAAAAAAGTGCGATAAGAAAAGCATCAATTGCATCGGGACCCAAACATACTGCGATAAGAAAAAGCATAGCAAAAATGGGGATTGATGCTTCCATAGTCATTAATTTGGCATTTCCTTATCAGGATTAACGGTTTTATCCCAGCCGTAGGCTTCGCGCTCTCTTTCCAGGAAAGTAATTAAAAGCGTACACATGTTATACCTTTCTTCTGTCGTCGCTGTCGGGTTGCTGAGCAAAAAGCAGGTGACTTGATGCAAGGCGAAAATGCATTCCTTCGAATTTTGTCCGTCTAAAACGTCACACACTTTTAAAGCTATCTCGGTCGCCTTGGCCTTAAACGTTTCAAAATCTGCTTTTTGTGCTTCGTTTATTGGCATTTGATCACCCAGTGGAAATAATGTCGGTCCCAATCCTGCTTTGTCAGCGTTGATGGGCTTCTCGACCTTTCTTTGACTTCATACCCGCTTGGGCAGGCCTTTGTCGCAGCGGCTTCAAAGTCGCGACGATACAAAACTCCGTCCTCCGCTACGCTCCCAGTAAAAACCGACACTGTTTTAAGCCCGCTTTCGTGCTCACGAATCGGCGATGTCGTGACACACGCGCTAATGAACATCATCGGGAATATCACTATAGACAACTTTTTCAGTAACATCTTTAGGCTCGCCTTTATTTAGGTGTTCAGATAAATAGTTCAGGCTTCTAAGGGCGCTTTTAATGGCGATTTCTTTGCTTTCCCGATCTAACTGGTCATTCTGTAGAGACATTAAAAATAAATTGGTGCATGTTTCCATCAATTGGACGGGAGAATCGACCGTTGTCTCTAAAAAGCTTAATAAACGGCAATAAAAATCATAAACCCCGTCCGGCAATTTGCTGCCTCGAACGAGTTTGATGTTGTCGATTTCAGATTTTTTTACCATGATTTGCTCTGATCACAAATGCGAAATGATACGAAAGTGCCGATTGCGCCCGACATAACCGCTCCCCAGGGTCCGCCAACCTCGGTTCCCAATATCGCGCACGCTGACACGCCTGCAGCAACGCATGACTGCATGTAATCGTCGGTCGTGCCGTTTGTCTGCGCTTGCGCCCAAGCCCCAGCATTAAAGCGCCCCTCTAACATCGGTTTTACTTTTCCGCGCACAGCGTCGACGGCGCCCTCCCAAACCTGACATGAGGCTACTTTGGCGGCTTCGCAAGCTGCAAATTCCAAGGGCTCGCGCCCTCCACACATTCTGTGAGGCTTCGAAAATGTAGGGCATGGATAGCGAAAACGCGCCGCAGCGCCGCAGTCGCTATTACAGTCATACGCTTGTGCTATCGTTGGCGACATCATCGCCACAAGTAAGGCTAGTTTTTTCATTTTCGATTTTACCTTCTTTTGTGAGTGCTTCATACCTTGCTTCCCAAGGTCCGGACTTTCTACTGTGTAAATCTTCAAATTGCAATATGTTTTCCAAGGTGTATTTTGTGACGTCGTCAGTAACCCGGAAATACTCATAAAACTCGGGCAAACTTGCACTCAACCCGACCTTTTCTTTATTAATAATCCCAGCAAAGTAACACTCGCCGTTGCGTTCGACCCAGGCATGCGAAAACAAATCACCGCTATCCCGTTTTTTGCATATTCCGTGCACTAGAAGGACTTCTGCGCGTGGGTTTTTGGCAAAAATGCCGAATAAGTGAATGCTATCGTCAAAGCAAGTCCCAGTCGGCTCAATTGTCAGGTTTTTGATTTCCACCTTCGGCTACTCCGTTTTTTGGGTTAGCAGTATTGCCCCCATAACGCCATCCATACCACGCTATTAAAGCAGCATCAATGATACCGTCGTGCGGCATGCGAGACTTCTCAGAGGCGCGCCAATCCATGGTCGGCCATATGGTGCGAGCGACAAAAAGGCTGGTAGCCTTTGGGTTATCGAAAGTCGTGGGCGATTTCTTGTGTAATACTCCCGTCCAAACCGACGGCGGGACATAGTTGATATCAAACCCATGGCCCGTCAAAGTCCCGATCATATACCCATATTCGCGCCCATAGGTAAACATGGCGCGTGCGCTCTCTTTGCCCATTACCTGCGCTTTTTCAATCCAAATTTCCCTGACACGCATTTCTTGTAAGAAAAGCTTCGGCACAATAGTGCTAAGTAAACCCCATTTTACAATCGCACCGCGATGTAATACAACGATAGCGCCGGACTTGCCGGGGTCTATACCTGCTACTAAGTCAGTCATAAAAACAAGGGTCCTTTTATTATGTGTTTTAATTGCGTGGGAATATAAATGATTAGCTATCATAAAGCAAATAAAGGGCGTGTTGATAAAGCGTGGGGGTATGTCCCGTTTAAGTACTCATGCAGTCAGGAGCTCTGGGCGATTATCAGTCAACACACTTGGTCACCCATCGTTTTTGCGAAAAACTACAGGTTAGGTGCCAATTTCTTATGGTCGGACTTATGCGCCTTAGATGTCGACAACAAGCTTGAGGACGCGCCCATTGAGTACACAATTGAGCAAGCAAAGCGTGATTATGACGGGCTGCGCGTGATCATTGGGACAACGCGTAGCCATCAAATCGAGAAGAATAAAGAGCCTCCTCGAGACCGCTACAGGATTATCGTGCCGTTCGAGCAAAGGATAACCGACCCGTTAGACTACACCCTGACAATGCGCTATTACGCGGGACTGCTCGATAGTGCTGACGACGGCGCAACGGACACTGGCAGGCAGTTTTACCCGTGTAAAGAGCTAGTTTTTGTGCGCGACGGTGATTTACTCCCAGTCAGGCATGCGACTGACGAGGACCGGGAGCGCATCGCAGAGGAGGAACGTAAGACATTCGTCAAACAAACCAATGACCCATTGCCAAAACATATTCAAGATTTTCTCAATTTAGGGACCGTCTTTGGGGGGAGCAGGAATAAATCGCTTTACGTGACTTCCATTTATTTGTTAAGAAAGGGATTCGCAAATTCGGAAATATTGGAAATGTTTGATAAGTCGCCCTTTGATCGGACCGGATTGAATGCTAGAGAAGTTGAGACCGCGCTCAAGTCAGCGCATAACAAAAAATAAAGCCAGACAAGTTAGTCGCTTGCCTGGCTGAATTCAGTAAAGGAGTGTCACCCTTTGACCGAACATTTAGACCCCAAGATTCTCCGTTTTGAGAAGAAAAAGCAAGCGGAAATTGAGGGAAAAGCAAAAAGTCGGCAAGGCTACAATGCCTTTAGGAACTACATTGAATTGCCAAAGGAGGACGGACAAAAGCAAGCATTCATGCCGAGGAGCATGGACGAGCTAGCAGGTGAGTTTATGGGAAACTTCCCAGACATGGTCCGTTACAACCACAAGATTTGTAATATCGTCAATGATAACAATCGCCCGGGATGGCGCGAAATGCGCTTTTTAGAGGATTCGAAGGACCTCGAAACGGCGATAAATGACATGGGCTGGCTGCGGGACTTTAAAAGTAAAGACATGCTGAGCGTTAAGTGGGAATCATTTTTTAGGAGCCTTCGAAACCGCATCACGCCCGTCAGGACCGTCAGCGACTATCCGACATGGCCTATGGGACCGGGGCAAATTGCGCTAAGCCCGCCCATCGCGCCTGCACAAACAGGTGCCTTGGACGCCTTTATCGACTTTTTCAACCCGCTGACGCCCCACGACCGTCTACTCATGAAGGCCTTGGTCGCAACGGTAGCTTGGAGCAATGGTCAGGGTAAGCGACCATTGTTTGTGATTGCCGGAGCTCATGATGCCGATAAGACGATACAGATCGGCAAGTCGACCTTCGCTGAGATGATTCAGGAGCTCTTTGTAAGCCCCGGCGACTTAGACGTCCGAGACGACGCAGCGAGATTCACAATCAACTTGATGGCTAATGCTCATAAGCGAGTGATCAGGCTAGACAATGTCAGGAGTATATTCAATAGCGCGATCATTGAGCGCTTCGTTACCAGCAAATACTTGCAAGGGCATGTGTTCGGTGTCGGCAACAGGATGATCGAAAATCACGTGACGTTTATTCTCACAGCCAACGAACCCAACCTGACAATCGATTTGGCAAGCCGCTCTGTGGTGATCAGGCTTGCGCGTCCTTTGCCGGGTAACTCGTGGCTCGAGGAAAACGTCAAGGCTTGGATTGAGGCCAATCGTGAGGCCGTTCTGGCTGATTGTGCTTATGTCCTGACCTTACCGCGAGGGGCGAATGATCGAGAGTGTGCGACCCGCTTTCCCGAGTGGGAGCGGACCATATTGCATAAGCTGGGTGATGATATCGGCGCCGGTATTAAGCTTGATCAAGAGCGACTACAAGATAAGAGCGAAGAACATGCGGCTTTTAGGGATTTTATCTATTCTAAGATAATAAGCTATAAAATTGCTATAAAAAACGAGACCGATTTTATACTTTCGCCTGAAACTTTTAACATCTTTATTTCAAGCGAAATCGTTTGCAGTTGGTACTTCGAATTCTCGGGTCTGCGCTACGCTCATAGCCGTGGAAGCTATGGAAAGGTCATAAAAAAACAGTGTGTTGAATCGGGTTTGTTTCCGCATCCTGGAAAATTGCGGGTAGGCTCGGTCAATCCGAGGGGGTTTTGGTTTTCGAAGCCTATTCGCAAGCGAGCAACCTATGGTATTCTTCATAAACGGAATGAGGACCCCTACGCTATCTTTGTTAAGTAGTTGATTTAATAGACAAAAGAAAATGTACCATTATGTACCATTAGGTGTACCATTATGTACCATTAGCTTTTGTCAATAAAATCATCGCTGTACCATTTGTACCATTAAAAACGAACCCCCCAGAGGTTCAACTTTTGCGTTGCCTAAAATTGCCCTTTCTGTTTTTTTTACTCTCTATTTCTAATGGTACTAATGGTACTAATGGTACAAAATAATATAAATATATAATATATAAGACAAAACCGTTTGTACCATTACACTTCGTTTCGTTTAGTTCTAATGGTACAAATGCCGATTCTAATGGTACAAACGGGTGATCGGGCGAAATCATTTTGGTAGCTCAACTGACCATAACCGTGTATATTTCCTCCAAAACATGGAGGATTTATGGAAGCCAAGTATGTGCGCGGGCACAACCTGAAAAACGAGGTCATTCTCAACATACCTGCAAATTTGTACGGCTATGAATGGCGAGTGACTGCAGGCCAAGGTATGGTCAACATACAACGCCGATCCTTCCTAAATGGTGGAAAATACAGGATAATGATGAGAATGCCCGCAGCTGAATGGCTTGAATTTGTCAGGGTTGAGCTGGACGGAAAACCGCCTATGGAGGTCGCAAAAGCGCTCCATAAGCATACCGGTGGAAGGAAATCTAAGTGGACCAACTGATCGCGGTGTCGACGACAATGTCCGGGCTGGCACTTGGGGCTACCCTGACAGTGCTTTTTGCGATAAAGCTTTTTATCAAAGAATACGGGCTATTAATCGAGAAATGCGATGCGGTGATCAAGGAAGCGCATCAGAATTTGAAGCAAGCGAACGAGGTCAATCAGGCTTTGGCGGCTAAGATAGAAAGTTTGGAGGATGGACTAAAAACGCTTGACTTTTGGCGGACACAAGGGAAGAAATAGTAATATCAATACCTTACACGCATTTGGAGTATAGCATGAATAACTTCCGCGACGGCTACTTAGAAATTGGCGAGCCGTTAGGCATGATTAATCAGGACGTTAGCCTCGTGGCGGACGATCAAGTTTTGATTCTCAACCCTAAGACTTCCCTGATTCGGATCACGAGCGACAACACCACGGCTACAAATAGGACCTTCACTTTTCCGGGCGGCTATCGCATGGGTCAGCAACTCATGCTCACCGTCGTATCGGGCGGCGCCACGACATGTCAGCTTGTGGATGGCGGAAACGTGGCTTTAAGCGCTGCTTGGACCCCGCAGCTTAACGACACCCTATCGCTCGTCTGGAACGGCTCTGTGTGGCTTGAGCAGTGCCGCAGCGATAACTAATGTCGAACTACAAAAAGCCGGGTCGCCCCCCCAAGAAGAAAAAGAAAAACGACGATGATGGGCATCACCCGGCTTTTGAGGTTGGGGAGATATTCAAAGATCCGCCCACAGCGGACGAGGTGTCGAAGATCTTTAGCGGGACTGTGTCCAACGCGGGCTTCAAGGCGGCTCAGGAGGCGCATCAACCCGGCCAACAGATAGTGACGAAGGTTGTTGCTGGGTTTGCAGTTGGGTCGCAGAATACCGCGACGATCAAAAAGCGCTTAAGCAAGTTTTGGCGTATGCCTCGCAATCAGCTGCAGGCGCTTGTGAATGACCCAGACACGACGATGGGCGACATAGCTTTGGCGGCGATTTTAGTTAAAGCTGCGAGCGAAGGTTGTCCTATCAAACTCAATTTCATTTTGGATAGGATGATTGGTAAAGTTAAAGTCGCGCATGAAAAGATCGAGGAGGACGAGCTATTGCAGAAAATACCGACTGAGAAGTTAGTGGCGTTGCTTGAGGACTTGCCAACAACGATTGATGCCAAGGCTGTGAAAGTGGAGGTTTAAAAAGGCCAGGGGTTAAAGCTTTGCTAATCCCAAATCTCCCTATCTTTACCATTGCACACGGTTATTTAAAAGGGAGCCCTAGCCGTGGTAAGATATAGCTCAAATTCAATGAGAGGTCAAAATGGATTTCCCGCGCATTCGTCAGACATTCGGTGTGACCCCCTACAATCCTGACAGAGATACTGACGAAAAGCGGCGGGCGATCTTTGAGCACTACCAGTCGCAAATGGGCGCGCAGCCGTTGCCTGAGGAAACACTGCCGTGGAATAAACCATTCCCTCCCGGTGTGGCGATGCAAGAAGGGTTTGACGACATGCTGCAGCGGCGCGTTGTAGATCCATTAGCACAAGCTGGCTTTGAAGGGATGGGCGCAGGCCTAGCTGCAATCCCAAGTGCTGCGCATAGCATGATTGTCCCGCAGACCGAGTTTGATATAGCGGGGACTATCATACCGTTGCCGGGTGTGGCAAAGGCGATGAAGAAGGGCAAGTTTCGCAAGATTCGCAATGCGATGAAAGCGGAAGACCCTGAGAATGTAGGCAAGATTATTGCGGAGCAAGCGGGGAAGGAAGGCGCACCTTATTTAAATCCCGACGAAAAACTTAACAAACAAGCTGCGGCGATTTTAAGGGGGGAGTCGGTCGACGAGGTGCTCGGCAAATTAAATACCAACCCTCCGAGCACTGGGGCCGAAGTCCGCGCTATCGACGAGAAGGAGATACTGCGGAAAGCTGATGAAGCAAATGCGAGGGAAAAACAAGTTGATAAAGATCTGCGCACAACTGAGCCAGCATCGGATTGGACCAAGTTAAAAGACAATGCCGATTATATTTTTGAAGGTCGAAAAATAAAAGGAAAGGACCTGCGAGAAGAACTGCTCCAAATGTCTACGGGTGATTTTCATACCGCAAAATGGGAGCCTTATGACCCCAAAAAAGACATGTTCAAGGTTGATCAAAAGCGCAGAATGAAAGATGAAACTTTCAGGATTGAAGCCGACGCAAGGCTTAAAGAAAGTGAATTGGATGCATTAGATAAAGAAGTAGACAAAATTAACGCAGAGATCGATCAACTGAACCCCTCCGATCCTGATTACAACATCATGGTTGATAAACGTGTTGCTCGGTTAGAGGAGATTGAAGCGATAGTTGATAAGTCGCTAAAAGGACATCAGCGGAACCTTGTAAAAGTCGTCGAGCCCCCCAAAGGTCCCAAGGGCGACCCCGAGGGCAATCCATTTCGCAGAATCCGAGACGCAATGGAAGGTTTAGAAAAGTATTCTGTGAATCCAAATGACAAGTATTATCAGGAGTGGTTAAAGGTAAAAGATTCTTATCGAGGCACTTATAAAAACTGGCTTAAAGAACGTATGAAAAAAGATCAGGAATAACAAAGAAAGGACGCTAAGATGCCAAAAAAGCCTAAGCCGAAGCCACGACCGAAATGTTAGATAAGGAAAAAAGAAATGACCACAGACTATGTTCACAGCATCAGGCATGAAAAAGATCAGCACACGATTCGTCACATAATACGTTTGCCGTGTGGCGTAATTGCTCGAGTTGAAATTGTAGTCGATGCGGACGGGATACTAACCAAGGCGCGCAACATACCTTTGGTTGAGAGTAAAGACAAACCCATCATTGAATGGTGGGAAGAATGACCCTTGAGCAAATCTGCTTTGTAATCCTGTCTTACGCTGCGATCATGTTAGCGTGCTTTGGGTTTGCGTATGCGCTGAAAACGATATTTGAGGAGAAGGATTGATTGATCACTTTAAAACCGCCAAAAAAGCCGGAAAAAGAAAAAAAATATTACTTGGAGTGCGCTAACAAAGAATGCAACGCAGGAATGGTCGTAGACTATCATGAAATGCGATTTGTTCCAGACCAACGCGATGGCGATTTCTACCAGATTGATTGCCCCCACTGTAAAAGATATATAACTGTAGAAGCTAAAGACATCGACAAGCGTGAATACCAAGAAGTTAGGATAAGAGGGCTAAGATGAACGAAATGGATATAGAGGACGAAGCCAGCCTAGAAGTTTATGGAGCAAATCAAAATCAAATCGACAAAATCTTAAAATATGAATTGACATATGAGTTTTTGGCAGAGTTGGCTGGGAAGTATGGCGACTTGGGTCACGAAATCAACAATAGATCGGACTTAGAAAAATTGGCTTTGAAATATAAGTTTTTGGCAGAGTTGGCTGGGAAGTATGGC
>Ga0209288_10000048_pt1 | contig 37162 bp, 47 predicted proteins | sample PPLLaktember2015_4_FD_187261 | JGI IMG/M metagenome (GOLD analysis project Ga0209288, IMG submission 187261) | Freshwater sediment microbial communities from Prairie Pothole Lake near Jamestown, North Dakota, USA - PPLs Lake P8 Core (1) Depth... | ecosystem: Environmental > Aquatic > Freshwater...
CCATGAGCAAAGAGCCCAACCGATAGATACACCAAGTAGTATCAGCAGACTAGCGAAAATCCAAGCTACTACCACCGCGCCGCCGTTCATTGTTTCACCGTTATTTGTCTTGATCTTTCCCATAGAGCTCCAAAAGTCTCTGCTGAAAGTGCAGAGATGGTCTACACTCGTTATTAACCCAACGATAGATTGTTTTTTTAGCAACTTTTAACACCCTCGACAAGTGAGCAACGTCCCTTGTCTTTAAAACACTTTTAACAAGCACCGATGTATCAATCATTGAGCCACCCAACATACACCTGAGAGATACCAGCATCGGAAGCTGTGGTCTTTGCTCTTTCAATTGATTTTACATCCCCAAACAGGCTTTTGATCGGCATATCAGGGATGCCGAATATAAACTTGTCGTAATCCGGTATCCTATCGAGTGAAACATACATACTCCAGCCTAGATCTTTAACGTCCGCTTTTGTGATTTCTGAAACAACAATCTCACCGTCACCCTTAAGTAAAACCTTCTTTATCACGGTTTTTCCATAAATTGCATTAAAAAGCGTATTACTACTTTGCGCATATCCTTCTTTTCCCCTGCTGCCACAATGCTGGCATGGGTATTTGTTTGCACAAATGTCACAGAAATAAACGTGGTTTCTCTCGATATCCTGCATGTTTAACTCCATACTATGGGTGTTTATACATGCGTAATACGATTTGATACTTATGTCAATAGCCATTTTTGCAAAATGGGCAGACTTCAAGGAAGGTTAACTGCATGCGCAGCTGCCTACCGCACTGTGGACAATGGAAAGTATCGGTTTTATCATCATATGCTTGATGTTTTGGCTTTTTATTCTTGAGAATTTCACAAAGAAACGTTGTGACAATGACAGAAAACACAAATGATAGGACTAGCGCAATTTCAGTTTTAGACATCTCAGCGCCTCGCTTAGTAGAATTACAGGAACAATCATAAATGCCGTTGAAAATGCTGCCATCAAAATAAATGCTCGTCTCATTTTATCTTCTTTCGTCTTAGTAAGTATGGATGTTCGGGATCAAACTGCGCCAGTGCTTTTGGAAAACTGAGCGCGTAGTTTTTCTCTAGCCCATAGTCGCATTTGACGCAAGACAATTTGTGATAATTTGAACCCCTGATAACATGTTTTACTTCTTCGGATCCACACTTCGGACAAAGGTAGGTAAGGCTCTCACGCTTCATTTTTTCTTCCCTAAAAAGTATAGGAATACCGCCGTTAATAGCGCACCCCAGGCAATACCGTTTGCCATGCCGAAAGCATACCAATAAAGGTTATAACTGTCCATTTTGAATCCTTTCTTTGGCTCTACATAGCTTTTCTATAGTGATTTTATCTATAGTTTCACTATCGAGGATTATACATAGCTGCTCTATCATTATTTTGACATCGGCGACTTCCGCGCACAAGTCCTGGTATCTGTCTCCTCTTTTCCCACGCCTGAAATGATTGATTGCGGCAATGAGCTCTGCGCATTCTTCTTGTGTCTGATTAAGTTGTTCCCATATGTCACGCGATGCCAGTTTTCCGATTATTTTACTCTTTTCAGCAGATTCCATTGCAATTCTCCAACAGCTGGTATATTCCGGTTTGGTGGTCATGTGTCATCACTCAGACGCAGAGAGGTAAGAAACCCAATTTAAATTCAATCACTTATCAGACCACTTTTTTTCACGCTCTAATCTCAAAATCATGGTCATATCTTTGATGCCCGATCTTTCCGCACTTTGAACATTCATACTGAGCCCACCTTCTTCCCACTAAAACCAATGATTTTGAGTAATACCAGTGGTGAAAGCAGCATTTTTGATGAATTCTACTTAATCTCTTTTTTAAAACTTGCCCAATAAAATAGACTATTTGCATCCTTTCCCTTTCGTAATTTGATGTAAAACTGTATATACAATATTTTATCACAATTTCAAATGAGTTTCTCTTGAGAGATATAATTGAAAGGTTGATTATGCTCGAAATCAGTAAGGGTTTAGCGAAAAGCCAAGCCGAAGAACAAAAGAACCTTCTTGATACAATCTTAGATGGAGCTCAAAAGGCAGCACAAGTCGTGCAGAACATAAAGTCTATCTCTACCGGGTCGGATCCCAAAGCCACCGAACCCTTATATAAACCAGTGAAGGAGCCAGAAGCGATGATAAATAAACCGCAAATGCCAAGTTTTCTGCAAAAGCCCACAATCTCAAAGAATGAGCCTATGCTTGGTATTTTTGAAGCAATCAGCAAAATAAGGAGCAAAGTTGATGCTTTGTTTGAGATTGAAGTAATAGGGAAGGCAGATGCTCATGAAATAGCCAAAGATTTGTATGAATTGCATATGGCTGTTTATCAGAGCATCGAAAAAAAATAACCCATCATCCTTGATGGGTTATCCGGCTAAGGAGTCTGTAGTGAAGGTATTCTCACCACTATTTTGACTGGGATGCTCTTAAGATTTCAAGCAAAATCGCACTGTTTACTTGAACATTGCCTGAATCAGCTGCAGCCTTACTCAGCATGTAGCTCTGCGATACAGGGTCAATCGCGCTGGTAGCGCGCGCTTCCTCGATGTCATACTCAGCCACTCGCTTGTCGAGCACTTGAGCGCATCTGCTGTGGATTGAGTTGTTGCCAGCCATGAGACTAACGAACGCCTGGTTCGATGCTCTGGCTTGCAGACCGATGTCGTTTGCAAACTGGTCGTTTATGAGTTGAAGTACACTTGTGTCAGCCATGTTGAAATCCTTTCCTTGGAAGTTTAAAACGCGCGCTTATTATTTTTTGGCTTGGACTTGCCGCAAAATCTCAAGAAGTTGTGCCGTTGCGATTTGGACGTTGCCGCTATCGCCGTTGCTCTTTGTGAGCCAGAAACTCTGCGATACTGGGTCAATTGCGCTTTGAGCTCTTGCTTTGTCCAAATCGAATTCAGCGATTCTCTTATCTATTGTCTGCGCGCATCTAGCATGTACGCTGTTGACGCCAGCCATGTTTGAAATAAATGCTTGGTTCGACGCTCTTGCCTGAACTAAGACATCATTTGCCAGCTGTTCGCAAACAAGGTCGTAAGTCGATTTCTCTGCCATGAGAACACCCCTTTGATTAGAAATTGTATTACATATCCTATGTACTTCATGTTATTGTTTTCCTAATGTCATGTCAATAGGGGGGATTTATGCCGGATTTCGGAAAACTGTACACTCGCGTTCCAAAAAGAGTTTATGCAAAACAGTGGACCCCATACAGCCAGCTGCCATATGTTGAGAATGTATTTTTGGACGTACCTGAACCGATTGCACCGCCAACCGCCTTCGGACCAGAAGATATCGTCAAGAACCAGGATGTATCGAACTACTTCCAAGCTGTTCCGAAAACAATAAGAGTATGTATATCGGGGATAGTCACCCTTGGAAACGGTGAAAAAGCTACGGTTGAACCCCTGAACTACGTCCTTTACTCAGAAGTGAGCCAGGTGCCTATTGCTGTTATCTCAGCCGATGTTTTTAATGAGAGTTACACAACCAGGTTTGAATTGTGTCCGGTCTGCCTAGCCAAGTCCCAGGCTATCCGAGGCGGGGGAACCATTCCGACTTTCGAGGATTTAATAAAAGTCCTGGAAGCAGGTAAGTCGCTTACATTCGAGGACGGTACGGTGATCAAAACTTTTGCCGACTTGCAGGAATGGGCCACTAAACAGGGTGTTCAGCTTGGTTAGTCGTTGATAGCGTTCAACAGCACTTCGGAAATTGTTAAATTTTCCATGGCGTCGAATGTTACCGTATCAACTATGTCAAACTTGGCACCCTTGGCTGTCAAATCATCATCAAGAGACTTCAGCCAATCTCTCGCCAAAACGTCCTTACCGATCTGAATGAAGCTAACAGCAACTTCTTCATCTTTTTCAAGTCTTTTAGATGTATTAATAATGAGATCAGAAACAGAAACTTTATCATTCGGTTCACCGTCCGTAATTACAAGAATTGTAACAGGCTTTGCTTTTGATACGAAATAAGCATCAAATGCGTCTTTCAGAACGGAATATAGGTCAGTTGAACCCATAGGTTCGTTTTCTTTGAAGATTCTGCTAACACTATCGGGTGTTGTGTTTGGATACTTCTTGAAAGCACCAGAAAAAACATAAACGTCCAAGCCATCGGCGTCGAATTCCGCGCACTTTCGTGCCAATGCTTCTACACTCTCTTGCGCTGCTGCCCAACGTGATTTACCGTTCACATCGGCGGTACCCATAGAGCCAGATTTGTCCAAAATTAGTACATAATCCCTACCAGCTAAAACATCGTTCATAAAACACTCCTTAGTTTTTATTCTAAAACTAACATATTACATTTTTTTTTCCAGTTGTCACCAATAAATGACAGCATCCAAGGAATGCTGCCTAGAACCACGATAATTTTGAAGCTGATTAACCAAAAACTTACATCATGGTTCGGATTGAATCAACTTCTGAATAGTCGTCCAGAAAGAATTTAACTTTGCTATGTCTGTTTCTGCCTTTGTTTTGTCTGTCAAATATTCCAAACTTTTACCAGTCTTTGCAACCCAATCAACATTTGGAGTGTTCAACACTCTGATGATTGCGTCCTTCAGAGCTCCTACTTGTCCATTGCCGTTTCCAGGTTCTTGTCTCTTGAAGTTTTGTGGAAGTGGCTGATTGGTGCTATCCGGATCCTTGCTATCATCTTCTGTGGGTATCAAGAAAGTCTGGAGCAGACATGTCTTTAATGCATAGCTTGCTGTTTTGCCAAGCCCTTTGTCGCCGTTTTCGATACACTCACCGCCAGTTATGCACGATACACTCGAGCCATCGATTGCCCAAAACGTGAAACGATACTTTGCGATATGGTGCAGACCACGACCCTCGATAACTTCAGTGCTGTGCTCCAGGAGCTCTTGTGTCATAAAGACGCCATGAGCAGCGAACGCAGAGTGAAGCGCGTTAAAGACATCGTCTATGCCTCGATACTTAAACGAAAACTTGCCTACGCTGGTCTTGCCCTTGCTTACGCTGTCCACCTCGGCAAGGATTTTTGCCATTGATGAATAAATCATTGGTTTCTCTTGTTGTTCTGCCATTTTTCACGCTCCTATATCGTTGGTTAGTCTATTTTTATAGTACAACCATCGATATTTAGCAAGTGCTGGTTTCTCGTTTTAATCGTTCTGTTTCCCGATCCATAATTGCAAGCGCATCTGCCAAATCTTCCACCACTGTCGTTTCATCATGCTTTCCATGAAACTTCTTGATTTCTATGATAAACTGACTTGGCATCCACCTCATCTTACCAAGCCCCCCACGATCAACGTAATGATCATACCAAGCCTTGATATGTTCCACTGTATAAACGTCCAACAGCGTTTGAGCTACCACCGTTATTTGCTCTTTATTCGGCCAAGGGAAGTTTTTGGTTTCTGGTGAGCCGTCCGGCTTAAACATTGCGCTTAGGTATCCAACCGTTTTCTTCAGATTAGAAGATTTATTACTTTTTGGAGATTTTTGTACAATACCTTTAGGTATTGTTTTTTCTTCCTGAGGGAGTTCTTTCTGAGGGAGATCGGTGTAGCTCTCTGCTACCCTCCCCGGTAGCTCTCTGCTACCCTCAGCAGAATTGGCGTACACCCATTCTTGGAAAACCTTGGGTGTTAAAGAATACAAATTTGATCGCTGGCGGTTATTTTCATCAAACCTGTTTACCCGAAGTATGTAGCCATTTAGACTTAGTTTTTTGATTACCCTGAAAACTGTATGCCGCGAAAGACTGGTGAGCTCTGCAAACCTATCAACACTTATGTATCGTTGTGAGTGTTCAAAGTCTCTATAGTCTAATTCACTGCCAAGAGTGAGCATGACTAGCTTTTCATTTGCGGTTAGATTTTTGTTTTGTGATATCGCCTTGAGAAATCGACCACCGGCATATGGGTTTACTGGGAAATTATTTTGTGACGTAATACACTGATTTTCCATAAAATCTCCTTTTTGCACTTCTCAGGAGATTTTTTTGTGTTGCGAACAATTTTTTTTTTGTATATTCAACACTGGAATTCAAGAGCTACTAACTCAAGAATTCAATCACTGAGAAGAGTGGTTTAGTGCATATAAAAAGCATCTGGTTAAAATCAGGTGCTTTTTTATTAACTACTCTTGAAAAACTCTGGGTATTTTTAGACTACACAGTTTTACCCGTCAATCATTTATTTCACGGTAATACACTTTCTCTGTGCTTTCAGCATCTTGGAATATCTTTTCAGTCAATGACCAAATGTCTTTGCGCTTACCTCGGATGAACTTATGCTCAATCTGGATGTAACCGTATTCTACCAGATTATCACAGATTTTTTTCAGCATGGTGAAAGACATGCCTAAATAATTGTGCATATCAACAATTGAAGTTTTATCATTTGCCAAAATCGAGATAGCTACTATTTTCTCACCTTGATTTAGGCGACTTGTTTCCAGTATGACCCTTAGCCTTTGTTTTACATTCATTTACTAAACTCCTAATATATTTGCGTATTGCATCAGATTTGTTGTCGACAAGTCGTCCAAAAGTTATCCAATCTTTTTCGTCAATTCTGATTGAAGCTATGATATATGGTGGTTTTTTCATACACTTTTTCCTATAGATATTGTATATACACAACTGAGTATATATATGTTTACATTGAACTAATAAAGGATTTTTTATGCATGAGCAAAATGATTTGAAACGTGAGAAACCGAAGTTTTTTGTCGTCAAGGAAGTAGAATTCTGCGCAGAAAATAATGGTGAATTGCGAGAATTTTTGGAAAACAATGAAACGGATACCTACCGGATAATCAAGGGATTTGAGATCTTCCCAAAAAAGAAAACTGTATATAGTTTCTGAGAAATTGTAATACGGTTTTTGTTGCATTCCCAAACAAAATAAGATACACAGAGATAGTTCCCCGGTAGTTACATGCACAAAAAATGCGGACTAACAAGATGGTGCCGGGGAATCCAATAGGAGTCTCGTTATGGCAAGAAAGCGCGAAATTAAAGACCAATACATAACATATGTACATCCATCCGTTGGAAAGTTGCTTATAAAGCAAGGTGTGCTAAAATTTGGGTCATTACGACAACTTGCTCTAAGACTAGACATGTCAGTTGCGCATGTCTATAGGTTAGCGCGCAATGAAAATAGGATGAAAATAACATGGTACAAAGACATACAAAAATTGTTGGATCAATAGCCCTCATTGCTGCTCTTGGCTGTGGTCGCGGAGTTGAGAAGGTCGAAACCATCAAGGGTCCGAAAGGCGACAAAGGCGAGCAGGGACAAATGGGTCAGCAGGGGATGCCTGGGCAATCAGGCACCAATGGTGAGCCCGGAGTCAAAGGTGATAAAGGAGACAAGGGTGATAAAGGGGATCCACAACCGATTCCAACGGCGTATCCGAGCCCTATCGTAAATTTACCGCCGACGTTTCCATATCCACCAGTAATAGTGGTTTACCCACCTTGGCCAAACTGCCCAAGCGTGCAATGTCCCGATGGTTATGTGATTATCTGTGCTTGCTTGCAAAATCGTTGGCAGACAGTATCAGTGAACGTACATGATACTTACAAATATCAAATCAAGAACTATGGACCATGTTATTAAGAGGAAGCTAAAATGCCTATCAAAAAAAGCACTATTTACTATTGGTTTTATCTCATTTTTATTACTCTCTTTTTTATCCTTGTTACCGGTTATTATGATATTACTCTCGCAGGAGAGGGACCAGGACCAGAAAAAAGCACTATCACTCAAGTCCCCAATGGCTACAAACTTGTCCCCATCGACGATGAATGCAAAAGAAAAGACCCCTGCGCCAGCGTTAAAGCAGAAAACGCCAAACTTAAAGCAGAAATCAAACGTCTCCAAAACGAAATCCGTGACTTCGAGTGTGAAGCGTGTCCAAAATGTCCCAAGCAAAAAACAGAGACAGTGTACATTGACAAAGTCAGGGAAGTGCCAGTTCAAAAGACCGTTGAAGTAGAAAAGCCCATGTTCAAAAGGAACGTAGTCAGACTGATTGGAGCTATCGGCCAGGACGGTATCGATACCACGGCATCGCCTTCGGATCCATATGCTGAAGATGCTGCAGTTTACACCAACGGCCTTGGTGGAGTAGGTTACACTCGGTTCTTTGATGATACATTCGGTATTGGTATTTTCGGCATGATGGGTGGTATCAACAAAACGATAGGCGCATCAGCAGAATTTGCCTTTTAATGGAAGCTATACTACGAATTGAGATGCCAGAGACTTGCGATAAATGCCCAATGTACTTGTGGACTGAATCAATTTGTGTGGCATTAAAAGATCCACAAAATGACTTATTTAAGTTTGATATATTTAAAGGAAAACCAAAATATTGCCCATTGATAATGGCAGACAAAAGGGAAAATATGAGCAGTTTAAAACGCAAAATTGAGATATGCAGAATAATCGAAGATTTTCTTGCATCTTTCAGAGCAGAATTAGAGCAAATTGACGAGGATTTCCTCTTTAGATGTGAAAATGATGATGAAATCCACAGCAGATTATACTGTCTTAGGCATACAGTGCCAGTTGTCTTGCCAAAGGAAGAAGGTTTTAGTCTCGGCGATATCACTGAAACCCTTCCCGATGCCAATGAGTATAAACTTCGCTTCTTTGGTGATTTCTGCCTTGAAGGTGATGAGCTCAATAGGTTTTTTGATTATATAGACAGAGTTAAAAAAGAAGTCCAAGGTACATAACTTGATAGTTCCGGCTTTCCCAATCTTCCCTATTCCCACCTGTTTTTTCACCAACATCGTAATTTCACCGAGCCGGAGCTAATCTCGTTTTGATTGGCATTCCCAACATTGCTTTTTCAGTGATTCAACTTCACGCTGCAGGTAATCCAGCATGGTAGCCTTTACGGCAACAATCTCTTTAACTTCAGCTAGTTCACTGACAAACTTTTCCATTTTATCGATCATTGTCTTTGTTGCTAGTTCCAGCTGCGCTTTAACGTTTGCCATGAGAAAATAGACAAGGGAGCCTATACCACCGGCCACAGCACAGACCAGAGCAATTATTGCTTGGTCACTCACCCGCGTCCCCCTATCCCAATTTTTTTGACGATATTCATATTGTACCCGAGAAAGTTTCTCATTTCAATGAATCGCGTGGTACAATCATGACATACACAAAAAAGGGGGGATTTATATGAAATCACTATTGATTTTGGTTTTTGCAATGATTTGCGCGTGTTCCGCGCCGATCGAGCAAAAGATGCGTTCAGGAGAAACCGGCCGAAGTTATGGGTATAAAAAGAGCTTTTTGCCAGAAAACAATTTCCATGAGACAAAGCGATATTATGCAGCTGGCGAAGTCACAGAGGATGATTTTAACCTGGCTATGGACGCCGCGATGGAAATATATGCACCAATATTTTCAAATTTGGGTTTAAATCTAACAATTCAGGGAGACTACCGCGACGAAACGGTCAATGCCTTTTGTAGCAGAGATGGGGAAGATGTAACTGTCCAAATGTTCGGTGGATTGGCAAAACAGCCGCAAATGTCGCTTGAAGGCTTTGCACTTGTGATCTGCCATGAGCTTTTTCACGCAGTTGGGGGAATTCCTAAATATACAGGGAATGATTGGGCAAGCATTGAAGGACAGGCAGATATGGGTGCTACTTCTGCTTGTGCTCGTAAAATGTTTGATCCAAGTAGCCCAATAAACTATCGTGCTTTAGAGCTCATGAAAAGAAAAAACCCAAAACAGCCAGCAAACTGCGCCTCATACAAAGGCGCAGACAAGCAGGTGTGCGAACTATCGTTAATCGGCGGCCTATCTCTTGGCGCTGTTCTTGCATCATTAAATGATGAACCGACACCAAAATACGAGACACCAAGCAAGGTAGTTGTCAAGAAAACCATGGAGGCTCATCCTCCCTCCCAGTGCAGGTTGGATACCTACAAAGCAGGCGCTTTGTGCAATAAAACATGGAATGACTCAATAATTCCATCGACTAAAGCGCAAGACGCCGCTGTAAACTGCGAACGTCCAAAGTGCTGGTATAAAGCATAATTTTTTGTTATAAATTGCTTGCTGTTCTTTCTCTTGCGCAAGAGTGAATGGCGTAAAAACCATTCATAAGGGAAAGAACAGCGACATGCCTAGAAAACCAATCGACATCTCTGGAAAAAAGTTCAACAAATTAACAGCAATAGAATTCAATCATATAAAAGAAAAAAAACATTTTTGGCTTTTTAAATGTGATTGTGGAAAATTAATTATAGCAGAAAAATTGAATGTATTATATGGAAGCAAAAAATCATGTGGTTGTATTAATAATAAAATAGATATAACTGGACAAAAATTTAACAGATTAACTGCTATCAAATTTAGTCATATGGATAAACATTGGTTTCAACATTGGTTGTTTAGGTGTGATTGTGGAACAGAAAAAATAATTGGAATGCAGAATGTAATGCATGGAAAAACAATCTCATGTGGTTGCTATAACAAAGAAAAATCAACAACACATGGCTATACAAATCATCCATTGTTTAATATTTGGAAAAAGATGATACAAAGGTGCCATGATAAAAATGATCGAACTTATAAAAGCTATGGAGCTAGGGGAATTAGTGTGTGCGATGAATGGAAAAATTCATTTGATTCTTTCGCTAAAGATATGGGAACCAGACCAAGCAAAAAACATTCTATAGACAGAATAGATAATAATTTAGGTTATAGAAAAGATAACTGTAGATGGACTACTGGGCATGAACAATCAATAAACAGAAGAAATGTTATTTATGTAGAATATAACGGAGAAAGAAAAAGATTATTTGATTTATGTGAAGAAATGGGAGTTGATAGAGTTAGGACATTCAAGAGAATAAATTATTATGGATGGACCACAGAAAAAGCTATCACTGAGCCACCAAGAAAAATTAAATCCCGCCGCAACCATCATAATTGAAGTAGCCTTTGCCCCACCATCTCACCGCATAATAATTCCTGTACGCTGCCAGCATAAACCAAGGTTTCTTGTAACCATCGCAATCTATCTTTACAGTAGCAAGCATATGCTCCAAAAACTTTTTATCTGCTTTTTCTCTATCCCTTTCCGTTCTCCCGATATGATATAGGACATCATGAAGATTAGCCGAATCAAAAAACAGGTGCGATGAAGGCAATTCATGTAGCAATGGCGTCAATGGATCATTCTTACCACCTACGCCATTAGCTACAAGTTTTTTACATACAGGACAAACACCACCGAATTCTGCCATTTGCTCGGTTATGATGATCATTTTTCACCCTTAAATTTTGCTATAGGAACCTTTACACCTAAGCCATGCGATAAATGAACCCTAGCGAATCCATCGGTCAATTCACCATTTATCATGATAGCGGGATTTAAATTTTCCTGATCTAAAATGTGAGATATGTCCCTTCCATATAATTTTCTAAATTCTTCTTTCCACTGGCTTTCTGGTATGTCGTTTAACCAGCCAAATTTTTTATTTTTAAAAGCGCTTTCTGGAAATAATTCATTCGGATTCATTTCAACGGATTCTATATAAGACGCATCTTTTATGCCTCTGGACATACTTCTATTAGCCATTAAATTGTAATGATCGATAGCGTCCATTAAATCATCTGTTGAATAATCATCATCCCAATTGAATCGATTTTTAGTCTGTTGTTGTAACACAATCGGCGCTTTGTATTGTTTCCTAAGTTTTTCAAGTTGAAGTTTTCCAACGGTAGAAATTGTACCATCAGCTTCTTGAGCCATTAGCTTCTTGAATACTTCTAAGATTGGCCTTCCTTCTGTTAATTTGTCGTTTTTAAAAAACTTCATTATTGGCGGTTTTACTGAAGCTGGCTGTGGAACCCCCTCGCCATATTGAAACCCTGACTGTTCTTGCTCTTGTGGATCCAAACCAACCTTGTCCGACCAGGTAACATTATCGATCATGTTGCCGATATCTGCTCCTAGTCCACCGTACCTTGGTGATTCAATCTTTTTTTTTTCGTCGTCCTCGAGCGCTTGCCTTACCGCTTCAACATAGTTTGGATCTTTTTGGGACATAATGTAATGCTGCACGGCTAGTGATTGGGATCCACGCGACAAAGATTGAACCAACCCCGATGCATATGGACCCATCTTCCCTGGGTTAGTTCTGATCAGTGTTGACAAGGCATCAGCACCCATTCCGGCCACTTGATTGCCAAAACGCTCCATTCCCCTCTTTGCGCCAAGCGTTCCAGCACCTATCGCCAAGGATGTCAATGGATCCGTTCCAGAAAGTGCTGCAGCACCCACAGCCGATCCAAGAGCAATTGTATCGGTCAAACCAAAGGTCATTTTATTACCAGCTTCTCTGGCTTGACGATTAATCAAAAAACCCTTAGCTGTGCTTGCGTTAGTATATATTCTGTTTGCGTCTTGTAATTCTTTTGCTAAAGAGGTTCCACCCACTTCTTGCGCGGCTTTTTCTGCAGATTGATTAATATAATCCTTGACAATTTCATATGCATCTCTTGCCATTTGTTCTTGTTGAGTTACAGCTTGATCTTTTGGTCTGTTGTAATTTGCTAATTTTCCAATTTTTAATTTTAAATTCTGTGCTTCATTAGCGGTTATGTATTCGCCTTTATGTAAAAAAGATTCCATTAAATTATTGTATAATGAAGTTTCTTTACCATGAATCGGATCACGCCAAAAATCACCTATTTTTTCATCAACAGCAGAAGCCATTTCGAGAGCATTAATATGTTTTTTGCCGGTACTATCAATGGTATTAAGAATTTCACCAATTTTTTTACCAGCCAAATTAAGTTGAATTTTGTTTTTTTCTGTCATAGCTGGCGTAGAAATTCCACCCTCGCCTATGATTCCAACATCTCTAGCCCACCTACCAACATTTTGTGCTTTTTCTGTTCCTGCTTTTTTAAGAGTACCCCTTTCTGCTCCTAAACCCTGGGTATAACGCCAATCAGCGAAGTCTCTAAGACCCTTTGCAATTGGCCTGCCAGCATAAGGCAATCCGGCAACAACCGCCTCTACACCAGCACCCACGCCAGCGCCAACCTTTGCGCCTCCTTCTGCTTGTTCCATAAGTTTGCTTCTGTCTGTTTCTTCTGACTCACCAACAGCTTGAACGCCGGAAAGAAGTCCACCTTCAAGTATGCGGCCAGCTGCGCCAACCAGTTTTCCACCGCCAGCTGCAAGCCTTCCGGTAGCACCCATGGGTGTAAACATGCCAGCAACAGCACCACCAACCTTAGAAGCACCATATAAAAGGGGATCGGCTTCTTGTGATTTTTTAAATCCCTTCCTTATCTCATTAACTGCTTGCTCATATGGCTTGCCAGTAACCAAAGAAATCGCCTTAGCTGCTGCCTCATCAGCAAAATCAAGAGCTACACCCTGAACAAAACCACGCGACCCAATCTCTAAAGAGCTCGGACCTTCTGGCTTATTTTGATATGTTGTCCAAGGTGGTTGAGGGACATCAACAGTATCACTTGCGTATTCTTCCCAAGGTTTTTTTTCACTCATTTGGTTTTCCCTTTCCAGTTTTTAGGGTCTGCTGGATCGCCGCCAAGAAATTCATAACCTCCAACAACATCACCAACATTTGGAATGCCTATTTTTTTCTTCGATTTATAGCCAGGAACAGAAGAGCTATATGCATTTTCAAGCGAATTTTCAATATTTGCTTTTATCGCGTTTAACTTGGCATAAGTATTATCATTAGAACTAAAAATAGATGTCGCATCTCCAATTGTATCTTGAAGCTGTTTTCTGTCCGAGTCAGTCATAGCTCCTGGACCTTGAAGGGGAATTCTTAATTGTCCCATAATAAACTGCTGTTCCGTCTCAATTTCCCTTGCTCTTTTAGACATAGGAACAACCGGACCTTCTTTTTTTATTGATATTATTTTATCAATAGACCCAATCACGTTTTTTGCTGTTGTCTGGTTTTTTCTGATATCAACAGCTTCTTGCTTTGTTCGTGCCATGCCGACACCATCTATGTCTCTTTCAAGAATGTCTTTTTCCTCTTTTTCCCTAGCTTTATCAGCCGCTAATTCACGCTGTGTTACATTCTTAATAATATCCTCGATATCATTTGCGGTTGTATTTTCATCAACCATATCTGCATACTTTGGAAACATTTTTCTGAATCTATCAACAGAATTAACTGAAACCTTTGTTCCAGGCATTCGCCTGTCTGCCTCGTCTTGAGCCTTGCTAACATCGGCTTGCAATCGTTGTTTCTTTAAAGGCATTTCTGCTGCTTCATTAGATAGCTCTTTCTGTCTGTTTTGAAGCATAAGATTTCGATAATCAGACTCTTGCAATGCTGCTTTTTGGCGCAATTCAGATTCAGCTTTTGCACCGTACATCTTAGCGATGCCGCCAATTTCAACAGCAGACATATTCGGGATATCACCTTTCATATCTGCTGCTTCTTTCGGAAACATTGCACCAAAAGCATTCTGATAGCTGCGCGATATGTCGCTTGTTGGGTCATTTTGCGCGTTTGTTATGTCATAACCATGCATTTGCTGGAGCTCGTCAACACCCTCGGATCCCATCTTCTGTTTCATGAGATAGTCTTTGATTTTGGCTTGTCGAAGTCCCTCTTGTTCATCCACAGCGCCAGCCGCCGCCTTCTTCTGCCCTTGCCAGTATGCAGCATCAGCACCAGGACCGCCGCGAGCAGCAGAGTGAGCCATGAGCATTCTGTCCACATTATGGCCAGCATCTGCCCACTGGTTTTCATACTTCTGCTTTGCCAGCGCATCTTCAACACCCTTAGTGTCTGCTGCTTGAGCATACTTCTGCGCTAGATAGTCGCGGACATATGCACGCTGATTACGCTCCTCGGTGGATATATCTGCGCCGCCAGTCTCACTCACCATTTGCCAATCAATAGGATTTCTGTCAGTTGGCAAAATAGCATTTTGATCAAGCAGATATTCCTTTGGAGCAAGTGAAGGAGCAGTAAAAGTTGTTCCTTCCGGAATCTTGTCATAATCGAGATAGTTTGTTCCTGGGTCTTTGTACATCCTCGGACTTACTTCTCTTGCAGATGATTTTTTTGTCTGGAATTTATCTAAAACAGCCATTTAATACCCCCGGTATGGTGTATAAGGTTCTTGTTCCTTGCGTTTTGTCACATAGTCTGTTGGTTCAGGCTGGTATTCCGGATAAGAGTAGCTTGGATCCGTTCCACCGCTGTCAGCACCAACATAGTCTTGTGCTGGCGTGCTTCTTGGCTGGTAAGTTGAGCCAGACCGTGAAGAAGCATTTGGATCGCCGCCGCTATCACCACCAAAGGAACCCCAAGGGATACTCTTGAGCCCTTGCTCGGCAAGTCCAGCTGCTCCACCCCAAAGTCCGCTTTGCGCTTTTTTCGCGGTATCTTCTCTGTCACCATAGTATTTCGCTGTTGCTTGACCTGCGCTTGACAGACCACCAGCCCTTGTCGCGCCAGCTGCAAACTGTGCTTGGGGATTAACAAACTTGTTTTGACGCTCTTGCTCCATTTTTGCTGTAGCGAGCCGATCATAAACACCCTGGGTTTTTCCCTGGTTTTGAATATCTGCGCGCAGCTGATTACCCACATTATATTGGCTTGTCTGTCCAAACTGTTGACTGTTGAATTTTGCAGCAGCATCCCTGGCAGCAGCTACCTGAGCTTGCTGGTTGAAGTCCTGCTGAGACATGTTACCAGCAAGAGAAGATGCCATGCCGCCTGCTTGCAGCGCTCTGTCTTGCGCCATACCAGCTACATCAAGGTCACGCTGTGCTTGGCGGTTTGCTCCGCTTTGCTGTGCTTGAAGCATCTGCATGAGAGTTAGGTTTGATCCACCCATTCCTCTGGCTTGCGCTCCTTGCATGATCGCAGCACGCTGAGACTGCTCCTTGGCAGATTCTTCGTTGGATATCCGGGCAAGGTTTGCTCTGTCTGCAGCATTCATGCCGCCGCCTTGCCGTAGTTCTTCAAGCGCAGACAGTTGAGCCAGCTGCGAGCCCTTTAGCCTGGGATCCAATGCGATATCGTTGTAAGCAGTAGGACCAACACGCTCCATTTGAGCCTGCTGCGCTGCGACATCGCCAGCTTCCATGGGTCCGGAATACTCTACCGGCTGAAAGTCTGGAACCTGCAGACCACGGTATGCGTCACGGCCTTCTTGCAAGCCTTCTTCTGCTGCTCGTCTGTCTTTTTTTGGGTCATAAAAGAACCCAGAAAGAGGAGTTGAATCGAAAAAATTAGCCATTTTTTTGTTCCTTTAACTGATTCGTTTTGTGAGCCAATCGCTTGTTTTTGTGAAACCCTTATTGATCGGGTTATTCTGCATATAGTAGTACACGCCGCCTTGCGCTTCTTTTGAAAGCCTACCAGGTTCACTTCTTCTAATGGCGTCGTTGCTAAGACCGCCTGGCGTAGGTGTAAACATCATCCTATCCGGATCCGGCATCAACCACCTTTGTGCAAATCTTTCTTCGTCTGACATCTTATCGCTACCGCGTTCTGCAGGAGCAGGAGTCGGAGCAGGGACAACAGCAGGTGTTGTGTAGTTTCCGGCACCAGGACCAGGCTGGCCTGCTGCAATTTGTTGCTGCTTCTTTGTAGCCAAATCACCGTATATTTTGTTGGTTTCACCAGCTTTGTCTCTTGCAAGCTGTGCAGCGTTTTCCCACTTTGCAGCATTCTCTTTGCCAGCAACAATTTGGTTTTGTACGCCAGTTTGTGACTTATTGAGCCAACCACCAATTTGACCCCATTTTTGCTGCGCGCCTTCGATTGCTTGGCGGCCAGGAGTGTTCATAGCAAGTGCTGTGCTCAATCTTTGTTCACCTGGCGTTCCCTTAAACTGGGAAGTAAGACCTTCTTCTGTCTTATTCAGCTTGAGATTACGCTCTAATTTGCTGGCAGCATCCTGCGCAGGTTGAAAAGACGAAACGTCGGCATAACCATTAATCATGGTCCCACCGCCAAAGGTAGGCACTGGTTTGTTGAATGCTGCAGTTTGTCCAGGTGCTACCCCGGAAGTTGAGACATCATAGAGCCATGAGCCGCCAACACTTGGGTCATACTCTGGAACATTTGAAATTGCTGCGCCTTCTTTTTCAAAGTCGGACAACTTGGTAAGCGCTTCGCCGCCAAGCGTGTCTGTTCCTTTGGCTATCTCTTGCCCTGCCTGCGCGGATCTTTCCGGACCCTTGAGATACTCTTGGATGTTAGTAAAACCGGAGCCCGGACCCTCGGAACGTGGTGTTTGCGCTTGCTGCGCTCCACCGCCGCCAGCGTATCCACCGCCAATATATGATGTTCCACCGCCAACGCTCCGAAACATGTTTTTCGTTTGTTCTTCTTCATCGTTTGCTATTGCCATGTTTTACCCCGTGAAAATTGCGAGTGTTAAATCATATGTTGCTGTTGAAGTCGGCGTCAAACCAATCAGGTTTGTAAGTCTGAGCCCTTTTCTTGTGTCATACTCCCATTGTACCTGCACAGCAGCTGCCAAGACCACAGCTGTATTGTCTGTTCTGGCAATTCTGCCAACATGCAGAGAAATCGGCGGTTGTGGCAGATTCCAGGCAACAGAAGCATAGTCTGTAGCTGTTGGAACCCTGTTGAGAGTTACGACTTTGATGTCTGCTGCCATGTTTTGACGCAAAGTAACACCGCGATTCAGAGCCGTAAAAGTGCCGTCCATGAAGTTGTTCAAAGGGATGAACAGCTTTGATATCCACTCTTTTTGCTCCAAAAAGTCCTCGACCAGAAGTCGTCTTATTTGTGGTAGTTCACTCATGGTGTATTCCCCTGATGCCAAATCTTCTCACTCAGGTTATTGCCGACAAGGCTGATTCCTTGGATAGCCCATGGTGAGAACGCGACCTCATGGTCAAAGCCCACAAAAATATAGCTGCAGCGCTGATGGATCCGGGGAACCATGACACGAACAGGCCTGCGCCTTAACACTCCACCCCATGGCGCGGATCCCCATGGAAAGTTTCCCCAAGGAGCAGCAATTGAGCCGACTATCGTTTCAGACAGCACCGATGGACTTGAATCGGTGGAAAAGTTGACTTCAGCCGTACCGTAAAAGTCAGCCAAAAACATGAGCGCGATTTCTCGTACCTGCTTATTGATCCCAGGGTTTTGGAAGGTGGAAGGCACCCACTTCATTGACGTAGCTATGGGTGCGAGCAAAACTGCACTAGACAAAGTAAACTGGCATTTATACGCTACATCTAGCGTGGTTGAACCAACAGTGGCTATTGTTCCCCATACGACAGAATTGCTTGGCGTGAAGGTAGCTGTCTTGGTGATTTGACCTTGATCCGTGAAATCTATCGGCGTTCCAGCGATAGCCAAGTCATAGGTATCAGCCAATTTGAACACGTTAGCGCTCATTCTAATGACCCAATATGTCCGAGCGCTGAGCCCAACAGGAAAATCACCTGTTGCTGTCATGGCTACTTTAGTTCCTGTCAAAAATCCGTTGGCGTTAAATGTAATTTCATTTGTTGTTTCGTTAAAACCACCGCCAGCACCCATGGCAACAGTGCGCGCAACAAAAGAAGGAAACTGCGCGATTATCTGACCAGCTGCGTAACTCGAAGCATTTGTGACTGTTATGGTCTTATTTGACACACCAGAGATGGTTTCAGTTTCGATGTAATCGGAATAGTCATAAACCGTCTTTGTCTTGCGCTCGGCATCCAAATATTTGTCGTCGGGATCCCCAAGGTATATCAAATCATCGAAAGGATTTACGCCGCCGCAATTTTTGGCAAGCGTTCCCCTGGTCCAGTTATTCGTAATTGTGTTGTATCTATAGTATTGAGTCGGCCTTGTGTCCGTTGATGTCGTAGGAAGGTACAAATAATAAGCACGCTGGCTTTCAGAAGCAAAAGCGAAGGCGTGCTGATATAAAACGCTTGGGTTAATCTGCAGCAAGTCCAAAAGATCGCCTTCGATTGGCCTACTCATGATCGTGACGCCAGTTTCAGAGATAGTCACCACGCCTTGCGTCGTTAAGGCAAAGATCATGTTGTTTAAAACGCAAGCGCTATCAGGAGCAATGCAGTTTGCTGTGGAATCGAGCAAAGTAACCTGAAAGTTTGTTGGATCCGTTCCCCATAGCCTGTAGACACCATCTTCTTTGAGAATAAAAAGACTGTCTCTTAGGGGAAGGATTCTCAGGATAGCGCTGTCTTTGCTACCGGCATAAGCGCGAAACGACAAAGGGACACTTTCAGGCTCAAGCGATTTGGAGTATGCAAGACCATTCGGCGAAACATCGGCTGAAGATGTTTGAACAGCACCTGTTGTCGGTAGTGGGGGGATCCAAACACTTTCCCTTGAGCTCGTAACTGTAAAAGCAGCGCCGCCAACGGCATAAGAGCGGATCATAAACTTACCTGGCAGATCATCAGCGCCTGAAAGATAGGTCGCGTAGTAACTTTTTTGCTCTGAATTTATGAGCTCGACAAGAGACTGAATCGATAGCCTTGTATTGATCGGATCCGACTCGGCAATTGCTTTGTACCAGTTTGGGTCGTCTTTATCTTCGTCCAGAGTGTAAGCATCGCCGTTAATGGTTATTACATCGTTTACTGAAAGAGCAGCGATACTCGGGCAAGTGATTATTATAGCCTGCTGCTCTGCTATGTACGCATAAAACATGAATTCACGATAGTTTGCGATATCGTAGGCTTTTGGTGGTGGATAGTTTGCTGCAGCATCGCCTTGCTGCGACTCATTGGTGTAAAGCGCTGCACCGAGACGAAGAGCTTCAATTGTTAGGTCTGCTAAATTGGTGATCTTTCCAGCTGTGATTTGTGCTCCTGATGGGAACACTTCCAAAACTTGGCGATACTCCTCGCTTGGTGTCCCGTTAACCTGCTCTGTCCTATAAACTTGCAAATAATGACTCGTTGTGATGCCGACAGGTATCCATATCTTCAGCAATGGATTACAATTTGATTCTGCAGTATAAACAACCCGTCCAGAAGGAGCGCTTTGATAAGTATTGCCGTTTTCGTCTTTAAAACCCCAAACTGTGCGGTATGCCACGCTGTTACCTGATGTTAACCACAGAACGCTGTTTCCTGCTCCAATTGTTCCCAAGTCGAGCGCTTGGGGGATGCCGACGCGCACCGGAACACTGTCCCTATCGTCGAGCCTGTTCACTCCATTGTCCGAAGTAAGATAGAGATTTTGCTTGGCTTGACACGACCTTGTTTTCACTGTTGATGCCGGTGGATTAAACGACGCCGCATTAACTGCCCAACCAGTGCTTGGGTTAAGATAGTCCAGACTGTAGGTGGATCCGTTAAGGATTTGGGTTAAGATGGTATCATCGTAAAAAAACAGTCTTTCGGCTCTGTCTGCAGCGTTAGCAAAGTCGGCTCTGCCTGCAGCACTCGCTAAATATGTGAATCCTCTGCGCGGTTCTGCAATACTATCCCTGTCAATCACGATATTGTCAGCAACAGCAAGCGCGCCTTCTGGAACAGAGGAGAAGTCGTTCGGAAACGTGTAAAGTCCCCTGATCTTTGTCGATAGAGATTGTGTCATTACCAGTTTCTCCAATCAGATTTGACCTTTTTAAGACCCCATTGATCCCTGGGAGTGATTAATTTTAATGCATTGCTGCCATATTCGGCCAGTTTGCTGCGCGCCTGGTCAAGCCCTGGTCCACCTGTTGCCTCGAGTAACTTCACAACAGTTGTTTGCGCCAACAGTGGGAAGAATTCACTCATGATTTCAGGCAAAGGAGTGTAATTTGCAAGCGCTATCCAATCATACTTCTTTACAGCAAGTGTGTTTTCTCTGTTCACTGGCAAAGTGCCAAAACTGAGCACGTTTCCTGCAGAAATTTGCACTATTTCTGTGTCAATGCCGTAGGGAGTATGCGGAGTATTGTTGTTAATGAAGTCAACTTTCATGCCGGAAGCCCACGCGCTCGGATAAGTGCCAACAGTTACCGTTCCGTTAGGCTGGTCTACCGAGACAATCTGCGCGCAGTTGATGGTCTGCTCCAAAGTTGATGGTCTTTGAAAATACCGGATCCGGATTGTACCCTGCGAAGCACTAGGAGTCGGATACACAACAATATGATCATTTTCAAAGTAAAATCCCCTTGGATACATGCCTGAAACAGTTGTTGCTGCAGCATTTGGGTCAAACGGCGTTAGAGTTATCACGTTTTGATTGATTATAAACTGCACAACCGATGCCAGACCGCCAACAGCGCGTTCGGGTATGGCGTACATGGCTTGACCAGCTACCATTGCGTAATCAACAAATGTCTCATAATATTTTTCGCGTGCTGATAGTATCATCGGCACGATTGAAAGCCGGAGCTCCTCGTTTGCCAAGAGCAGAATGTTCTCAGCAGACAGCGACCCCTGGCTTGCATCAGGGAACATGCCGCGAACCCTGACTGATTTTATTAAGTCTAATGTGGTATAAGCGGACATGTGAACCCCTCTTATCTGCAATAGCGGTTATATAGTTCTTCGATCATCGCTTTTTCTTCGTCAGAAATGCCGCCGCCTTCTTCCATTGCTTCTTCCTTCGCTTCTTCAGCAGGAAATAGTTCTTCTTCCTTTTCTTCAACGCCTTCATGCCCTGCTGCTTTCATCAGGGATCCGAGTTTGTCCATCGGCTCAACCTTTGCAACAGTCATTTCTGCGACAACAGGTTTTTTGCTTAGTTTGCCTTTGTCCAGTGAATCAACTTCGCCAAGGAGCTCGGCAAGTGCTTTTGATTTTATGTCTTTTTGTTTGTCATTCAAGAACATGTTTTATCCTTTCGTTTGTTTGTTTCGTTTTCTGCTACCCCCCGCCAGCCAAGCACCGCGAGGATTGCGAGGGAGAGGAGTGACAAAGTGAAGCTGTTTGATAACTTCATGGCGTTATACCCAATATGTCATTTGTAATGTAATTAACTTGGTTGATGCAGATGCCTGATAAACATACACATCCGAGTTAAATAGTGCGACTTGCACTGCTGATAGGATTGTCCCTGTCCCTTCAGCAGTAGCTCCCATACCCGGTACTCCCCATTCATTGGTTCCCGTTGTAGAGAGCTTTGCGGGAGTAGGACATGCGGCAGGTATGCTAAACGAGATACTTGTTAGACCACTGGCTGCTGTGGTTGACTCAATTCTGGCCCAAAAATCAACTCTATTTCCTACCTTCACCCATTTATATTTTTTAGAGTCGATAGTACTCCAAGTTCCGCCGTTAATTGTTATGGTCCCTAAATCTCCTTCGGCCCCCTCCTCATAACTCTTGAGCAACCCCGCGCTAGTAGCCGTTGCAGCACCAAACCCCACAGCCGCTCCTGCCGAAGATTTTGTCGCTACCCAGTAAGCTTCAGAGGATGGCCAATCACCCGTCGGTGAATCATCATTCGACATGTAGACATATCGAGAGAACTCTACAATTGTAGTGTATGCAGTAGCACCAGCATACCAACCAACACCGGAACCTTGTAGCATCGAACCAGCAGCATTAACAGAATTGACGATAGGTGTATTTCCAGAACCTATTTTTGCTCCATTAATTGGTTGCCATTGTCTGCCGTCCTTTGATGCCCATATTTGAATACGGTCAGTAACTTGTACAGGGGTCTGCCATGTTATAGTTTTAACCCGTCCAGCAGATAAAGCACCTCCCATTAGGCTCCCGCCGGGACCATAGACTGTAGTTGTACTGTCAGCATCCCAAGTGCCACCTACGCTCGCATACTCGACAACATTCTGCCCCAAGTTAACCGTGCCGCTACCTGCCAAGCTACTTATAGGCAGAGAAAATCTAACCGTCAGTCGGTCAGCCGTGGCCCAAGTCCAAGGCACTGTGTTAGTTATGGAGTTCGATGCGGAATTGGCTGCGAAGCGTACTGAGGTGGCATCATTGATTCTAACAGAGCCAGTAGCCTGCGTTCCGGCATCATTGTCAAATAGCCAAGCTACTCCGCACACACCTAATTTGGCCACATCTATAACAGAGCCATTTATAGTATCGGAGTCGGGTAGAGTAATAGAGAAGGTTCCAGAGAAGGAGCTACTTGCTCCAGCGGTGAAAGCATAGTCGTATTCATAACTATCGCCTACCCTTCTTCTAGCAGCAGATAACGACCCATCTCCTACGGTAATTCCAGTTATACTTGGGGAACTAAGAGTAGTCCACGGACCAACCACCGCGCCTGTAACAATGCTGCCCGGTCCTACTACGACGTCTGAGATTACAAGACCCACATCATCGGCCATGTTCACGCCAGTGCTTTTAAATACAAGTGCAAGAGCCGCTGTAGATGCACTGTCAAAAGAAGTAGTAAACACCCCTTCAACCGCCGGGATGTCTGTTGTTACACAAGCATGAAGCACAGTCTGAGGGGATGCCGCTGCCGCAATATAAACATCAAGGTTACCTGCTGCATAAGCGCCTACTAGCTTCTGTGACCACGTCACCTTAAGTTTCTTGTTCAGGTCAACGTCGTCAAGAGTGAATGGGTAGGATATGTAAGCATCTGTACTATCGGCACTTGCTACCGAGAGGATTTTGATACCTGTTCCAGTAGTGTATTCACGAGGCAATTCTGCTGCCGTAGTTGTTCTCGTGACTGTAAGTTTAGCTGCGTCAGATGTTGCCCAACCAGTGGTTGCGCTTTTCATGCTTGGATTTGTTATGTAGTTCTTTTCACCCTGTCCAGAGCCAGAGCCGACCTGTATTTCCACACCATTCGGATCGATAGTATAGAGGCTATTGTCACTCTTTGCATATGCTCTAAGCGTGCCAGCTGCAGCAGCTGCTGGAGTAGTCTCATGATTGAAGGCAGCAAAGTTGTTGATTATCTGCTCAGTCATAGTTTTATTGGTTAGTTCTTCAGAACCTGCAAGCGTGACGGCTGTTCCGGTTATCGCAGACGCAGGGTGCGAGTCAGCATCAGACCTACCTGTTAGCGCGTTATGGTCAACAGGGTTAAAACCTGACACAGAGACAAGCTGTGCAGCAGTACCGAGCAGATAGGTCGGAGTAGCTGCGACTTGTGTTGAGTAGGTTAAATTGCTATTTGTCCTGATGAAAGACCAGCGAATATATGGCAAGAATTCACTAAAAATCGTTTGAAGATTGCCAAGCGCTACGGTTCTAAAATCTTCAGACTGTGCTGCAGATAGTGTTGTGTAAATTTTCTGTCCTGTTAACCACAGCATCCTGTATGCCTGAGATTCGGTGTCAGCTGTAACAGGGACAAATATTGTATAGACGTTGAACCATCTATTGATATTAGTAATCTCTGTTAACGCTGTTCCTGTTATTGGATTCTCGTTATACAGTGGATTGCCTGACCCTGGTGTTCCAGTTACCAAATAAGGCAGAGCAGCGCCAGTCACGAATGTTGCGGCATTTGTGTCAAAATAAAGCTGTGTATAACCTTCAGCAGCAGCAAATGCCGCAATCGTACTGGGCAAGTCCTCATCATTTATAACTGCCTCATCAACATCAGGAGTCACCGCCGCAATAGTGTTTGTCAGTGCTTCGTAGGATGCGGTAACAGCAGAACCGCCGCTTCCACGATATGTTCCAACCACGTTGTGGAATTCTTTGTGTGCGGTATGCGGCATAAGTCCATGCACTTCTCTGATAGCAAACTTATATGCCGTGAAATAAATACAGTTTGCAACAAGGCACTTGTCAAAACCGGGAGAAACGGTTGTTGTCCATACCGATTCACCAGCGCCATTGATAGATAGCCAGTATTTGGTGTCAAGGGTGTCTGTGTGAGCAGTTGAAGTCCATGGCGATGTCAGAGAAAGTCTAACGCCAGTCACCCAGTAATAGATTGTGCCGCTCGAGTGAGTCAACGTGATAGTCTGAGCACCTGAGTTGTAGGCTACAACCACGTTAGCACAATCTTCAAATCCTGTAGGCTCTGTCGTTGCAGTAACAGCTGCAGTAAGAGGAGCCACGCTTGCTGCTGTTGCAAAGTCTGCTGCTTTGGATCCACTATCCTTGAGCAGTTTCCCGGTGATTGTGTCAAACGCTGCAAAGTTACTGTCAACAGCAGATGCCGGACCCACAACCCTAGCAGTCAGCTGTGTTTGGATCGCACTTGTTACGCCGTTAACGTAGCCAATCTCTGCAGCTGTGGTTGTCGCAACAGAAACCACGCCAGAACCGTCAGACACAAGAGCTCTGCTTGCTGTAAGCGCTGCCATTTTAGAGAACGCAATCGCAGCAGACGCGCTAATCATTGCGTTTGTGATTGCAAGAGCCTTGATGGTCAATGCGGTAGTTTCGTCAGCTTTTATATCACCAGTTGTATTTGTGTTAATTGGCACAGGAAGGTTAGAAGAATCGCCAACCAAAATATTATGCTGTGTAAGAGCAAGACCAGGCACGCTTGCCCACTCCAAATGACCAAGAGCCGACATAACTAACGCTTGACCAGAAATACCGTCAGCATCGGGAAGAATTAAATCGTAATCCTCTGATGGATCGCCTTTTATTGTTGTTTTAAAGGTCGTACCAACACTGAACCCTGTTTCTGATTTTACTTCTTGCGCTCCAAAGTCTGGAACAATTTTTGAGCCAACAATTGCAGCATCTGCCGCAACATCGGCGTCTTTTATGTTGCCAACAGTATCAACAGCAGTCCAAGGTATCGATGCGGCTGTAATATTGATTTTAGAGACATCAATTGCAGCTGTTGCCGAAATATTTACGTCCTTTATTTCTTGGATTGTGTTATCTGGCGCGTTTATTGCCTTGTTTGTAAGCACCTGCGCCGAAGATATGTCACAAAGTACGATAGCATCCCAAGTTAAAAAGTTTGCAGAGTTAGGTTTTAAAACCAAGTCTTTATCATTTGCTTCTGAGCGCCATGCCACAGCATCGGCGAAAGCTAGTCGCAGAACACCAGCTAGTGCTGGTGTAGCAGTTTTTGTTTTCAAATAGATCGCCGAGATACCGTAGGCAGCGCCTAAGTCTAGGTCCGACCCTGTTAGAGCCCATGCACCACCGACTTTTGTCAGCATCCCGTCAGGAATTGCGATTAAAAAGTTAGATACCGCATCACCCCAAGCGACGTCGTCCGTCGCGGGGATTGTATAGGTAACGCCGTTATACACAATGTTAGTTGACATATAAAATCCCCGCTTTGGGTTAATATTGTTTTCCGTACACTCTCGCCGTTACGGTCAAAGCGCCAGCTGGTACGGTTAATACCAATTGGAGATTTTTGTAAAACTTGTCGAGGATAGGAAGTAGCTTGACAGTACCAGCTGTAAAGTTACCGGATCCAACGCTAAGCGTTACATAGTTAGTACCATCGTTTGACGCATACAAATCAATTGCACAAGTACCAAGAGCAGCAGGAGTGATAGTTTGAGTGTCACCAACCCCACCAGCTGTCGTGATATCCACAGCAGTACCTGCAAAGGCATTCGCTGCAGAAGTTGCAAACTTGATTGTAGCAGCATCAACTTTGATGATGTAGTAAGTGCCAGCCGAAAGACCACCAGGAGCAGCACCAGAAGTGGTTGTTACAACTTTGAGCCCTGTAAGAAAACCATGAGCAGCGATTGTGACTGTGTTCGCTAAGACAGTTACATCCGTATCGGTAAATTCTTTTGCTGCAGGAGTAGCGTCAACACAAACAAGCTGAACGGATCCCTGATCAAAGTCGTCCATGTCGAATTCAACGGTGTCGTTATAAGTAAAGGTTTCTGCGTTTATCAAAATATCATTTCGAGTAATTAACATAAAACCCCCTTATAAACCCCGTGAATAGGTGATAGGAGCAGAGTTAGCACCACCAGCACCACCAGCCATTGCAGCTGCAGAAAGACCGTAAGCATTAGCGTCCGAAGTCGCCATAGCGAACAGGTTTCCAACAACACCAGCTTGGTTAGCTGTTACAGTCACAACACCAAGAGCGCTTGTTGCACTAACATAAATGTTGAGTGTAGCAAGAGCATTGATACATGCAGCAAGAGCAGTTGCATCAGCTGTGGCATTTGCACCAATGTTAAACTGAGCGCCAGAAGCGCCAGAAGCCTTTGCTGTAATCGTTATTCCGCAAATTGTTACTGTGTCGTTAGCGTCAAGCTCTGCGTGAGTAATTGTGATTGTTCCAGAAGCACGAACAGCTGCAACAGTCGCCTTTTGAGCAATTACATTGCCGCTGATTGTTCCACTGGCTAACCGGCGAAACAGTCTTTCAAGACGAATGCACTCGCCTCTTGGATCGGTTGACGAACGGACATAGTCGTTTAACTCTGCCCGGGATGCATTGACAGTAATATTCAATGAAGCTGTCATTAGTAAAATCTCCTTTCAAAGAGAAAAGGGGAGAAGGACATGCCTACTCCCCTAGATTGGAGTGAATTAAGAGTTAACGATGCCAGTAAACTTCACAGCCATCGCGGGTCTGCTGAGAAGTACCGCGAATTCTGCACCTGCTCGGAGACTGTATCCAGCATAGCCGGGGATCTCCTGGAAGAATTCGTCAGTCTTTCCGGGACGTTGGAACGATAATTCTTTCGCGCCAACTCGAGACAAATACTTGGGTGGAAGCAAGAATGCTTCGCCTTCCTTAACGATGTTGTTCACCATTACAGTGATCTTACCGTTAGGACCAGCGTAGCAGATTCCTTCGGCGCCAGTATCAGCTTCTTTAGAAGAATACGAGGAGTCGTACATTCTAAGAGCAGCCTGGTCACTGTTCAGGTTCTGGTAGGTAACAGCAGAAACGAGAAGAACCGCGTCGCTGTTTAGACCACCAACGGAAACTGCAAGAGCAGCACCAGAAAGAACCTTTGCCATGGTCAGCGAAGCGCTACCGCAAGCATAGGTTTGTCCTTGCCACAGAGGATAAACTGTTGGGTCGATACCGAAGTAGGTAGCGCCGCCAACGATTTGCTTCTCAAGACCAACCATGTCGTTCTCATAAGCGCCTTTTGGAACAAAGAACACTGTGTAAGATGCTTTTGCAGTATCAATTGCTCCAGCAAGGTTTGCAGAAGCGCAAGTCATAGTGATTGTGCGAGTAGAAGCTACAACTTTGGTAACTGTGCAAGTTGTGTTGGTAGTATCTGCAATTTTAGTGATAGTGCCAGAGTTGTCTTGATATGCCTCAAGAACCGCGCCTACTGCTCCACCCCAAATGCCTGCAGACCACTGTGCTTGGGTGATAACAACAGTCTGAACAGCTGTTGCTGCAGAAGTTGTAGAAGCTGTTCCCCAACCAGTTGTAGACTTGCCGTACAACATAGAAATTTCGAGGTATCGAGCAAGAGAATCAAACATTACGCGTGCTCTCAGGGTCGATTCCGTCAGAAAAGTTTGCTTGGAATTGGCCATTCTGTTTGCAACAGATTCAGAAATCTGTGTAAGCAAAATGATTGGAGCAGCATCAACTTCAATCTCGTCATATGCCGCTGCAGAAGCGCTATTCAAAGCGAAAACAGAACCGTCACCATAAGTCACGCCATTTTCATGACTCAGCTGAACAGGTACCAAATATTTACGGCCTTCTTTTGTCGCCTCCGTAATTTCTGGAATTAACTTCATTAAAACGGCGTTTTCGGGGAGCAAAGTTTGACTTTTGTCCTGGATATATTTGAACTGTGTATTTAAACTTGTGAGTGTATTTTCACCAGCCATGATATTAAACCTTTCATAAATTTTTTTTGATAATATTTTACGGCACAAAACTAATTTGGGTTTTGCTCATTCTGGCTTGTCGCTAGGTTGTCCCGAAGGGAGCCATATGCGAGGCTATTGAATTGCTTATCCTCTACTACATATGGTTAATATGGTTAACGGCTCATCAAACTTTTCATGACATCGCGCTCCCAGTCTTTTCCTGACAGCTTTTTGACAGGCTCATTCTTTTGCATTCCCTTACCAGGAACGAAAGTATGACCCTCTTTTGGCGTGGTAGTCTTTAGGCGCTTCAAGTCCGAAGTGCGGATCTTCTTCGCAGCATCATCACCGAGCATTTTTAGCAGCGTGTCACCGTCAACGGTACCAAGGAGCTCCTTGATATCTTCCATGTAGTCCGCACGAACGGCGTCAATGTACTCGATTGGATCCCGATCAACACCAGAGTCAATGTCGACCTTCATGTACTCGGCTATTCTTCTGACGGTTCCTGTAGTTCTAGGCAGTCCGCTAGAAGCAAGAGCCTTGCTGATTTTCTGATCATACTCGTTTCGATAATGTTCATGTTCCCTAAGTCGCTGCTGCTCAGATTCTGACTTTGCTCGTTCCGCTTCTTGCGCTTCCAGTATCTCAAGACGCCGTTCCTTCTCTCTTTGAGCCTTTTCATGTGGCGACATTTGTTCATCCTGCAGTTGCTCCCAAATGTAATCCTCGGCGACTTTGCGAAAGTTTATGCCAAGACTTTTATCAGCAAGCACGCTCTTGGGATTTTCCCTAAGACGCTTCATGAAATCGTCTGCCTCTTTTTTCATCTTCGCCGCTTCTTGCCACGTTTCAGTAGCAGCTGCGCCTTTTTGTGCATACTCATGGTATTTGGTTTCATCAACGTCGATTTCACGACCTTTAATCTTTAGCTTTTTGTACGCTGCTGCTGCTGCCTTCTCTGCTTTCTGCTCCGCTTCTGGCGTTTCTGTTGGTTCTGCGAAAGCAGGATTAATGCCAGGTGGAACGGATCCACCTGTTGACTCTGGTGCTGTGCTTGTTGCATCTGTTTCCATTTATACTCCTTGCATCTGTTGATATGCGTTCTGGGTGTTTTGATCTGCGTTAGGTGGTAGACCAGGCATCCTTGGCGGTTTTGCTTCGCCAGCTGCTTGTTCCATGGGGGAAGCAGGGTTAGCCATTTGACCCATGCCTTGCTGCTGTTGTTGCGGCATCGGTTGTGGCATCGGCATCATAGGCATCGGCATCGGTTGTTCACCCATCATTGCAAGCAAAGCAGGGTTTACTTGCTGCAGCTGCATGTTCAAGTTAATATGCTCCTGTATATGCTCAAGAGTCATAGTGATAAGCTGTGCATCCTTCCTGGCATCAGGATTTGCAAGTATTGCTCTGTGCTCGAGAACATGCATTTTGTGATCGTCAATGATAAGAGCAATTGGCATCTTATGATCGCGCAAGTCCTCGTTCTCTGCCTTGACCAGAAGGATTTCACTCATTTCAGATTCGTAAAGCGGATCAAGGTTTCCGGTAGCAACAACGGTGATATATTCCCTCGCGTTTCGGATTAATCCAGTATTGAGCAAATTGTTGGCGATTTCCATCTTTCCAGCGTGCGTCTTAGACAAGGCACTTGTCTGCTCGACAACAACCCGGTCAATTCTCGCCAAATCTTTGCCGATATAAGTTTTTTGGATAGGTCTGTTGAATTTACCAGCAATGATTGCCTGTTTTTCTGTGGTAACAAAGTCCTGCAGAGTATGCAGCAAGCCAGTGCCGAGCCCTTCTTGTAGCTGGTTGTAACTATTTTGCATACCAGACATGAAGGTGATTGCCTGCGATGCCACAAATGCCAGAGATGTACCTGATTTAAGGTTTTCTGGTGTTTCACCGCGATTTACCGCACTGACACCAGACAGGGTTTCCATGACTGCTTCCAGTCTTTGGATAAATGCAAAAACTTCTTGTGGAGTTGATAAAAGTTCAAGCACTTCTGGCTTAACAACCGATTCAATCAGGTTCAAACCGCCAGCCATTTGGTATTTTTCAACCTGGTTACCTGGCGGCGACCAGAAGTTTTGCATACCAGCTGCCAGCTGATTGCTACAAATGACAGAATACAGCTTGTCAACCATTTGCTGGATGCCAAGAAGGTCAAAAGCTACGGTATAACCGAATGGGGATCCAAGAAGGTTAGCAGCGCAGATTCGATAGATTGGCATCGCTTTGAACGCAAGCGGACCATCAAACAGCACCGTACCGTCCTGCAAGAATACCGTGAACCTACCATCGGGAACGGACGGCGTTTTCTTGTGGATGAATTCATAGACATCAATGAGCTCGGTGTGCTTTGTTCCAACACCAGCTGCAGGAATGATCTTTGTGGGATCCACATAGCGTTTGCCGCTTGTTATGTCTGTCGATATGTTTAGGATTTCTTCGGATACTTGTGGATACTTGACGGCTAGGTCGAACCTGTTCTTCACATCATGGCAGATATACCAGCTACAATCGTTTGTTGTCTCGGTTGTGTCCCTGATAACGTCAAATGGTGTATAAGTTTTGAACACAACGTCACCATCATTTGCTACTTGACCCATCTCGTCAACAGCATACTCGTTGCCTGCTTTTGCATCCCAGTCAATTCTGACATAAGATTCACCGAATATCAGACAGGTTTCAACGGCATCTCGGATATATTTTTCAAGCTGGCGCTCTTTCATATAGTAATCAACAATACCGTCACCCAAGTATGCCTGGGATAGGGATTCGCTATCACTGTTTGTTGCTCGGCACTTGAGTGCTGGCCTTTGCTGTGTTGTGAGCACCAACAAATGAGTCATTAGGTTTCTGAAGTGGTTCACCTTGATCGAGGCTACTTCGCCTTCAGAACCAGATGCTCGGATCCGGCCAATTGCAAAGATACCAAAGCCTGACAATGCGGTATCTTCGACCAGACCGTAATAACTGTAAAAGGAGCGACGCCATAGGTCTACAAGCGCACTTGATGTCAGATATGAGTAGTATTCGGATACCCTACCCGAAAGTCTGTCGCCAATTTCATCAATCGGCACTGCTGCGAAATATTCTCTGTCATTTACATAATCTACCATGTGATCTTTACCTTACTGTAAAAAGAGAACGGAATGCGTCCGCGCTCTTGGTTCTTCTTGGATTGCTAGTGTCAATATAGTGTGTATGAGGGGAAGCGCCGTTGTAAAGAGGAAACGGATTGCTTTTTACTGAATGCCGGAGCCCATACGCTAACGCCATGAATGCGTCCATATGTCCCATGGTGCTATTTCTGTCTAGGTCTGTTCTTTGCTTATTGAAGGTACCGCTGCGTAGTGTTCGGATGAGTAGCTTACACTTTGGTGATATTTCGACTTCACACCTGGCAAGAACCACGCGCACCTGATTGACTGTGGTTTCGAGCTCATCTTTCCTCGGCAATGCGACCGGATAGTTATGCTGCTGCATGAAATCCACCCGAAGCTGGCCATCGCTATCCACATACCGCGCCACAAACTTGTACTTGGATCCGTCCACATGTTCTGATTCCATGGTTTTCGCACCTGCAACCATAACTGCAGAGCCGGTGTCGGGATCGTATGCTCTCTCATCAAGAACCATGACCTTCGCACGCTGAAAGTCATACGCCATAAGAAGGAATACTGATTTGTCTCTAACTCCACCGACATCACCGCCTATCCACAGATTGCAATACTCTGGTAACACACACTCCATGACATGGATCTTTTCATCAAATTCAGGAGCCAGTATTATAGTTGAATCTCTTATCTGTTCACACAGATATTCACGTTTGAAGTCTACTGTGTGTTCACCACCGCACATTTTCACACAAGAATCGTATTGCTCTTTACTAAGCTTCTTGTTGTCGTGAATTGTGAATTTAAAGAACGCTTCAGATGCTTCCGCTTCTGGCACTGTCTCAATTGCAAAAGGATGATCCGGAATCTTTGGGAGTGTTGTTAGGTATATGATTTGAGCATGTTTACTATGAGTAAGAGCAGGACCGAGGTCAGAGCGAAGAAAATCAAGGTAACTATCGGGGTCACTCTCAACAATTTCTTCGATGTAAACCTTATGTAAAGTCTTCCCGCGCTCCGAACCGGACGTAGTATCAAAACCGCCAAGTTTAAGCTCAGAACCGTTACTAAAATACCAAGTATCTTCCGATTTGACAGGTCGGACAAGTCCATCCGGGCAATCCCTCATAATTAGTTTCATGCGTGGTCGAACAATAGCGCGTGTCTGCTTGATTGTAGGTCCAATTATCATCACCACAATATCGGGATTCCTGAGACAATCTTCTGTTGCCAGTATCGTACCGAGCACCGACTTACCAAACTGCCTAGCGCACAGTACGACGACGATTTGAACGTCACGCCGCATTTTCCTGATTGTGTGATATATTATTTCTTGCTGCTGCCATAACTTGTATTGCAGATCGCCAGCTTGCCAAAGGTATGCTGCTGCTTGCTGTTGTGTAATATTCGCAGCATTATTCCGCATCGCCTCTCGCTACTTTGATAAGATCGGTTAGCGATATATTTACAGGAGTCGGTGCTTCAGGGATATCGCCTGTCAGAGTTACCTCTCTCTCCTTCAACTTAGGATGAGTATATTCCATTAGTCTGAACAGTATTCTTGATCTATCTTTGTCGTCAAAGTCGCCTGTTTTATACAATTCCACAAGTTTTTCGATTATGTTAAAACCAGCATTGTCTAACTCATCTTTTAGTGCGAGGGAAACGCGATTGATTGAGCCTTTCGGCCTTCCCATTCCTCTCGCGCCATCTTTCTTTTTGACAGACATTTTTCCCCTACTTAATTGCTATCTTTTAAGCGTTAAAGCAGTCTTTAGTGAATTCAAAGAATGCTCCAAATTGGTAATTCTTGCGTCAAACTTTTGTTCATTTGTTTGCTGCGCGGAATGCCAGCGCTTGAATTGATACGATATTAAACACACAGCTACGATTGCAAAATCTACAAACGTAGTGTGCGGCATAACTGTTGCTTTAAGCACAGAGAAAATAAGCGCCACATTTGTTAAGGAGACGACGCCATGCTCATCTGTGATACGCAGTTTAAACAGTTTGTTCGTCAAGTTTCCCCCAGTATCGACCCACTTCCATGCGGAATCTTTCGGTGATAATTGGCTTGGTATCCGGCTGTGAAATCTCTGTCGATAGAACGTTAAATTCTTCGTCAACAGTCAGTTTCACATAAGCCCAACCGCCTTGAACGCGCATCACCGTAAACGCAGGTATTACTTTTGTCGGTTTGTCTATCTTCACTTTTGCGCCGCCGCCTTGCTTAAACTCCATCCTGGACATCAACCACCTCGACTTCTTCCTTCGGTTCTTCAACCGGATCCGGAACCACTTCAAGTTTCGGCTCTGCTTCTTTTTCTTTCGCTTCTTCAGCATTAGCGAGCACTTCAAGAATGCCTACGCTTTCAAAGAGAATCTGAGAATGAGCGCCAGTATATAATCCACTGAGCAACAGCTGAGAGATGCCGCGCAGCACTTTGCTCAACTTTGGTTTTGGTGTTTCTTCAACTTTGGTGTTTTCTTGCTCTGACATTAGATACCTCATGACATTTATGTATAGACATTTTCATATTAAGTTCTATATACACTTATTGTCAATGAAATCAATAATGTAATTCTCGATATTAAAATCAGGTTCTTCTTCAATAATGGTTAACTCTGTTCTAATGCTGTGATTAAAAAGATCTATTTCGGCCTTATTGTTTCTGTTATACGACTCCTTGCGCATTTGCTGGTCAACTTTTATGTGGGATCCGGTGCGGTTTGGTGAGCCATGATAGAAGAAATTGCAAAATTCTGCCAGGAACCTGAGCTCCTCATCAGATAGCTGAGACAAGTAATCAAAGTCCATAGCCCACATGGTTTTTAGACGTACTGACTTGCAGCATGTAAGTGCTTTCTTGTCCAATGACTATCCTCACGTTATTGTTAAATACATTATATCACCCACCGAATGAAAAGGCATAGTTATGAAAGATGCAAGAGAATATTGGATTTCAGGTGTTTGTCCGTATTGCGACAAAACCCTGAGTTTATTTACAGATAATCCCGGTATTACGATGATTTACCAATGTTTGGAATGCCATCGGGGTTTAACGGTCATAGGTCAGCCCTTGAACAAAGTCATTATCGAAGCAGGAACCCCAAAGCAAAGTTTCGGTGAAATGATGCCAATGCCCAACGAAAGGGGACGATTCGATGCTTAACCGTATCAAATTTGCGTTTCAAGGCAGAAGTAAGGAGTGGGTTAACGTCCGTAAGATCCACTTAGACTGGTTTCCGGCGTGCGCCGCCTGCAGCAGCAGAGAAAAGCTAGAAGTGCACCATATCGTGCCATTTAACATTAACCCGGAATTGGAATTGTGCGGTGATAACCTAATCACGCTTTGCGCTCATTGTCACCTTGTGATAGGACATTTAAGAGACTATAAAATCTATAATGATAACGTCACTAGAGACGCAAAAGAATGGCAAGCCAAGCGGATGCTGGCATATTCAAGGAGTAAGTATGGGAATAAAGCTAATAGGGATCGACCCGGGGAAAAGCGGAGTGATAGCCGAGATTGATGTGGAAGAAAAGCTGTGCAGGTGGATGCCGCTTCCATTCCGAGAAGATACAGTATTAGATACTTACGCAATCAAAACGCTGTTCAACTTAAATGAAGCACACTATATCTATGTTGAAAAAGTCCATGGCATGGCAGTTTGGGGAGTCGCCAATAATTTCGCATTTGGCTACTACTATGGGCAAGTTAGATGCTTTCTGGAACCCTGGCCATACGAATTGATTGGACCCAAAGGCTGGCAGAAGAAAATAAATGGCTGTCCTCGAGCGGGAAAAGCCAAAGAGATGTCAGCTGCAAGTTTCAGAAGGATGAACCCTAACCATGGGCAAGTTAAAAAGAAAGACGAAGGCATGATTGATGCCTTTTTCATCGCATATTTTGCAGGACTAACTAATCATATAGTTATGCCAAAGGATTTCACTTTTCTTCGAGTTGATGATTTTGTGGATCCAATGAAACAGGAATCAATTGATCGATAACTTCACGCCAGCCATGAGTTGATTCGGCATTCATGTTTATAGCATTGCCATAACAGTCCCAAACATTCCAATTTTCATCCATGTACATCCAATAAGGTAAAGAAATATTTCGATTTCTAACCTTCTTACCTTGCACCATTAGCACTAGCGCTTCACCCTTAGTCATTTCGATCTTCCCCATGCGGACCATATGTAACATCTATCAACGGACACCACTCCGGCATGACCATATAATCATTAAGACCCTTATCCATCGCTTGGCAAAAAGACAACCAAAAGTTGAACATTGGACAATCGAGACAATGTAACTCTTTCATGTCGAATTCGTGCTTCATTCTCATTATTTGACCCACTCTTCAAGCCCTATGTTCAGGCTTTTGCCCACTGCGACCACTTCATTTGCTTCATTAATGGTTATAGCCCTATCATGTTCCTGTAGAGACATAAGCCAGTCTATTCTTTCTTCAATTCTCTTAAGTCGTTCTTCAAGATTCGTGATTGTCATCATTTATCCCAACCGTTATCATCAAGCGCAATACGCAAACTTTTATCAACGTCAAAATCATTACCAAGAATTTTACTTATCTCTTTTGGGTTAGCCGAATAATACTTTAATATTTGTCTCGCAACTTCAGCTACTTCCATCGCTCTTTCGTCCAATGGAGTAATCGTTACGTCATTTAATGTTTGTTGCACTTCTACAAGCGGACACCACTTTGGTCTATCTTCGATATTCCCATGGCATTTTTGCTTAATAAAATTGCAGTAATTTCCGCTTTCATCCAAGCACAAACAATAAAAATATTTGTCCATTTCAATGATGAATTTTGTCATTAACCGCCGCCTTGATGATTCATCGACCTATCGCAAGGATTCCTTGGAGCAAGACCAACCGACTCTGAACCATCGTAGCATAGCGGAAAAAACACCCAGTTTTCACTCCAAGCCGTAAATGGAACACCCTCTGTGCCACCATAACCACTATCAAACACCTTATTAAGCTGTTCTTCGCTGATAGTACAAGCAATTATGGTTTCACCTGCTGGCAAAACATAATGTATTTCTCTTTTCCAAGTAGTGTTCTGATCAATCATACTTCGCACCCAAATTTAAGCCATGAGCAAAGAGCCCAACCGATAGATACACCAAGTAGTATCAGCAAACTAGCGAAAATCCAAGCTACTACCACCGCGCCGCCGTTCATTGTTTCACCGTTATTTGTCTTGATCTTTCCCATAGAGCTCCAAAAGTCTCTGCTGAAAGTGCAGAGATGGTCTACACTCGTTAT
>Ga0209288_10000049_pt1 | contig 37149 bp, 52 predicted proteins | sample PPLLaktember2015_4_FD_187261 | JGI IMG/M metagenome (GOLD analysis project Ga0209288, IMG submission 187261) | Freshwater sediment microbial communities from Prairie Pothole Lake near Jamestown, North Dakota, USA - PPLs Lake P8 Core (1) Depth... | ecosystem: Environmental > Aquatic > Freshwater...
ACTTGGAACCGAATTGGCTCCGGAGTCTTAGTTGAATCCAGTTAGTATCATCTGTGTCTGGCATGTAAATGAGCCAACTAGTACCTCTTGCTCCAGTAATTACAAGGTAATTGTCCCACAGTCCCAAAGCCTCGGGCACATCACTCGTTTGGTCACCTGCATTGATAAAATTGGTGGTACCGAAAACGTAGGGATTGCCAAGATCAGAGTAGTAAACACGATCAACCTGGTCGGCTGGATATCTACCAATCACAAACAACCGAGACTGATGGTAAAGACATGCTCCATACAGTGGTGGAACATTGGCATCTGTCGGAGGTTCCGCGCCTAATGCAGCATCGGCCACGTTGTCAACAAAGGTTGTAGCTGTGTTGTTGGCAATGGTTCCTACACGGTATAAAACTGTTGAACTGTTGGCCTCCGACCGATAAATAGCCCTTGTTGCTACTCCCCACGACTGAGGAGCAATCGGTACGCTTGTCAATGATGCTCCGGTTGCAGCAAGGGTAAATGTAGCTGTAAAAGGGCTGATATCACTTTCGACAAGAGCACTGTTTATGAAAGTCATTCCCCAAACATAATTCCCTGAAAGATTTGATCCTGCTCCTGAGTTAACCGACATCGTGCTTGTCGCTGGATATATTCCATGTCTCGTTAGATCCGTTCCGTTGTATTTGTAGGGGATATTTGCTGAGCCTCCACCAAAAAACATATGATTTTGGTATTCTACTGCAAATACTTTCGTCCCAGCCGTGTAAAGTGATGTACCGCTTGCAATGGGAATGAAGCTCGTGCCGCTCAAAACGAACATGGTCCCACCGAACCATGCCACCATACTTTCGGCAGTTGAGTTTACAACGTGTCGTGTGTAAAAACCATCGCATGCAAATGATCCTGCTGCTGCTGTGTTGATTTGAATTGATCCCGGTCTTGTTTGTGCGGAATCATCATCGAAAATGACATTCAAACAGTCAGGGGATTGGTTATCCAGAATAAGGTTCTTCTGGATCTTGCTATTTTTACCACCGTTGAAGCGGATATAATCCTCATTTGGTGGATACGCTACGTTAAAATAACCGGCCATAGGAATCCTCAATATTGGTATGGAAACCTGTTACTGACAGAATCTGAACCAAAGTAATAGTCTTTCGTCCTGGCTTGCTTGTCAGATCTTTTCTGTCGCCTCTGATTCTGCTTTGCTTTTTCTACACATTGTACCCATTTTGACATGTATTCCCGGGCAAGCGCTATGTTCTGATCCTTGATCGCCATCTCGGCTATGACTTTATCGGCAATACAAATCTGGTATTCATCGGGGACGTTCAGCGGATCCGTAGCAGCTGACAGCTGACTCGGTGCCTGGTACGTCCTGATCTGGATGGTATCAGCTGCTGTGTCCGGTGTTGGAAACAGAATGATTTCCTTGTCCCACACGGCATAGGATGTTGGCCGACCTGTTGGATTGTTGTCGTCGTTTTTGGGATCATTCTCAAGATCAACCTTCAGCAGTTTTTCACCGCGATACCTGACCTCTTTCACCGCAATGCAGTTTGTTGGCCAAGCCAAGGTTCTAGTGCCAATTACTGAGGCGGTTGAATAGGTATTTTCAATTACCCAACCCTCATTGGCCAACTGGGTTTCGGCCGCCCAGATCTGGGTAATCATCCATGATGAACTAAAGAACGTATCACCCTCGGCGCTGTTGTATGCTGCCCGGATAAAATCAGTCAAAGTCGATAGAGTCATGCTCATAGTTCTGCCCAACTTGTTGTAGAGTTTCCAACATTAGACCACGTTGTTGTCGGATCGGTTACGATTATAAAATTATCTTCCGGCCAATCAAGTGCATTAGACTTTTCACCCAGCGACAGGATCCAGCCATTATTTATGACGTTCACAACTGTTATTGCGCTTGCAAGAGACATAGTACTTGCTATTGCGTAATACACTTCCCTTGAAATGGTAGTATCAAGAGTTACTGCCTCACTGATGAGGTGCCATGCGTTTTTGCCGGTGATTGATGATGCCAGGACGAATGATTCAGCGATACCTTTGGAGAACTCCCACTGGGTAGATTCCCAACCCCAATCGTCAGTTCCCCATACCATCGTTCCCCACTTGTTGGTGGGTTCTCCGGCATAGACACCAAGCCTATTTGAAATTGTGATCGTTAAATCTGCCACGCCACATCCCCGATTAGGAGATGGTGATTTCCGTTGTTACAACCAGCTGGTCATTGGCTGATTTTGTGATCAACCCTTCAACGTCTCTCGAGAACATTGTACCGGCACCTGATGTAATAGTCGAAAAAACACCATACTCGTATATATTACCTGTGCCAATTCCGGACGCATAAGTTGCGGTTAGCCGGTAGATTGCCGTTGCTGCTGAAACTGTCGCTGAAACCCTTGCCAGTTCGGTTCCAAGTGCTGTGTTCGATGCTGCCTCAGCTGTCGAATCACTGCCGATTGCAATATATCGCATCGTGAAAGTTGATGCTGCTGCTGCTGCACTTGCCAGAAAATCTGCTAAAAACTGATGTCCTGTTGTCACTACCACATTGTGGCCGTGACGCTGCTCTTTTATCTCTCCTGGTGCTCCATAGAGAGTCATCCACCATTGTCCTTCTACCTTCATGACTACTCCTTGTCGGATTCATCCTTAACCATCATACTTTCATGCTCTTTTGCATGTTTTGATAGTGCTTTCTTGTCGTCAAATTCCTTGCCGCAAGCATGACACACAAAAATACGCTTTGACTTTTCTTCGGATTCGTTTCTTAAAGCAAGCTCAACTCTGCGACGATCTTCCTTGTCCATTTCAAGCCATTTGAATGACCGTGGATCCTGAGTACCATCTTTTAAACGCTTGAACTCTGGCATCTGACCAAGAAACCTGTTGGCATCCTCATAATCCATTTTTATGAAGCCTTTTGCCTTGATAAAAATAGGCTGACTTCTAAACAGTTCTGTGTAGTCATATTCGTTGCGATTGTGCAGTTTAACCATCGAATCCATAATTTGCCCTTATGCTATGCCTATTACGCTGAAAATATACGACGCTGCGGTTGTCGCTGAAGTCAAATAAATCTGGAAGTATTGACCGAGCGGTGGAACCCCGACTATCGCGTTAGAAACACTTGAAGGAATATTTACCACTGTTGGCGCTGCCGTTGCTACTGTGGGAGCATGATACAAGGTGCGGTATGTCGTCCCTTCATCATCCGAAACAGCAAAACGCACATCACCACCACTTGCCATGCTTGGAATTTTAACTTGGTAGGCTTTATATCCACCACCAATGTTAAATGTAACGGCAGTTGTGGCTGATGCCAGCGATTTTGAGAACACCTTTACAGGTGATATGGTCGACATGTTTACACACCGTAAACTGTGACATAATACTCGTCACCACTGACAATGCTTGTCATTGCAAAGGAACCAGCTGCTGCCGATCCTGTTGCGTTTACATTGGCTTTAAACTTGCCCATGCCAGATGTCGCACTCTTGTTGGTAATACGAAGATCTGTGATATTTTGCAAACCAGTTGCAATGGTTTGTGTTGTCGCATCGGCAAGGATGTTGTAACGGATCACTCTTTCATTGCCGTGAACTGTACTATTGAGAACTGTTACAGTGTAAGCCACGTTTTTCTCTCCTTAGAAAAGTATAACATCTTTGCCGGCGAGCTCGGCTGTCGGCTCATCGACGCGATATTTTAGTTTATCACTCATTTGGTGCATGTTAAAAACACTTTCGAGATCCATCTGCAATACCGTCATGATATTGCCCTCTCGATATGCTCCGAACGTTCCTCCTTCACTCGCATTGATGTAAATACCAGGGCAGACTTGTGAAACATAATCAAACCACAATTTGAAATTGTGATAAGAAGGCCATGTTTTTACAGAGTTTCCGTAGATATCTACTGTACGAATAGTCTGTCCGATCGAGGCATCATACTGGCTATCCCAGTAATGAAACTTTACTTTGTCTCGGTTACTAAAAGCGAAATCAGCACCAATAAATACTAGACTGACAGCACCAAGCCACGCCTTTGCTATGTACATCGAGGCTCCCAAAACATTGCCACCATTACTAACGTACTGGTGAAATGGATCGATTGCCGCGACCTCTTTCATATAGGACTCATCAGGTACCGGTGCATTGTAAAATAGCACTGTGCCTTGCCATTTTTTCAATAACTCCGGTTCAGTCCCTATGAAAGCAATGAGTGTTCTTGATGCTGTCAGATTCCAGTATTCGTCTGGCGTTTTTGATCCGCCTTCGGAAACTTCGTGAACAGTAATTGGACCTGCATCGAGTGTCACATAGTAATCAACCTCGGCACAATTGTCTTCCATCGCATGAAAATTGTGTAGGCATGAGATGAGTTTCATGTGCTTCGGTCGATCTTTCAATTTCCCGATATTTAGGGCAAGGCTCGGTCCGGATCCTGCGATGATGCAGGTTCCACCAAGCCATGACTGGTGTAGGAGGCCTAGCCCCTTTGATGCAAACGGTCCATAGTCTCGTGAGTTTTGAGTGATATTAGATATCCATTTTGGCCGCCACGTCTGTATCGTAGCACCATCCGACGAGCATGCAGAACCGTACATCTGCTGCAAACTCTGCGGTGGATGCTGGATATATGGCTGGAGCTCTAACTGAATATTTGCTGTCTTTATCACTCAAAAACCCTTTCTATTGACAAGAAATGTAAGCCAAAGAGCTTACGGTTGTTGCTGCCGATGCGACAGACATTAGTTTTGCAAAATATGGACCTGTTACTCCTGAAATCCAAAGTCCATTGGCACCGAGTTGCATAGGGGTACCAGTTGCAACAGCTGCACTGACGTGGATTTTGCAGTAACCTCTAGTTTGGACCCAACCATAGCACGATGCGCTAAGAGTTGCATTCTTAACTACCCCCATGGGTACATCGATCTGAGCGGTTGTCGAGATCGTGCAACTATAGTTAGTTGTTCCAGCCAACGGTGTTACAGCATAGCCAATGGGTACATCGGTTGTTGCTGCATTATAAACATAAAGGTACTCGTTTCCAGCGTAATTTACACGAGTGCCAAGTTCAGGATCCTTAGTACCAGGTGTTGCAGTAACGCCGGAAAGTCCGCCAAAGATAACTGGGGTATCACTATAAAAAGCCATTTTAGCTCTCCTTTAAAAATTAAATGTCAAAACACAAAACAAACTTAGGAACCAACCGCAATTAAGCGGTTAGCCCGGACATTTTCCCATGAAGACGGTTGTTGCTCGAGCCGAAAGCACCCATCCACAAGATCCTGCTCACTTTGACTTGCGCATTTAGCGGCTTCTGAAAGCTCTCTGTGCTGAAATTGCGCTCAGGGTGGTAGCACAGCCACAGGTGTTTTTCGTTTAAGAAAAATAAATGCTGGGAAGGCACGTGTGAGTCACTTATAAAAGGCACAGAGTTAAACATTAAATTTACAAAGCCGCCTTTTGCTGTCTCGCTGTCTGTGAATCTTTGCTGTGGCTGAAGCAAGTTGTAATAACGTGTGTAGTTGGTTCTGGTACCAACTGCGACGGTAGGTTTCTCGCTGTCAATCGAGGCATTCTCGAACACAGTGTTCATTGCTGCAATCGTCAAGGTGGTACTTGTCGAGTCAACGATACCTTGCCACCAGCTATTTGTACTCTGCGCAATGCCACCGACAGTTTGGTCCACAGCTATAATATCGCGCAAACCGATGATCGATTTCGCTGTTGTGCCGTCCGAGTAAAGACCAGTACCAAGAGCATCTTTTATTGTCTTTTCAGCAATTTGTGCCTTGGAGGCCAGAAGTTTTAGAACACCAGCGGATCCACCGTTTTTCAACTCGTCTTCTTCAGTGATTGTGATCCCTGCAAACAAGGATTTCCAATCATATCGGGCTACTGTGAGCTGCTCATTCTCAGATGTATCAAGTGAATCTGCACCGGAATACCAACCATTGGCTGTCGTTTGGGCGTAGTTCAGAGGTAAATCGATAGAGGTACCACCACTTACGGATTTATACTGACCGGAGGCAAGCATTCTCTTGAGAAGTGGATTTGAATCGAAGATGTTGTCATAAATTTTGGGTGCAATATATCTCTGGGTGATCGCTGTTAGCTGATCTACTGAAACCGCCATTTTAACTCTCCTTTTGAGTATTTATTATGTTAAACCAAGTTCCTTTGCGGCCATGTCCATTAACGAGTGATAGGACTGGCCTCTCACGTTGACATTGCCTTGTTCTGTCTGGAGCATTGGGCTACTACTCTGCCCAAGGATCCCATTTTTATGTTGCTGCTGCATTTGTCGCGCAACAGTCTCTTTTGCTTGTGTCTGTCCTCGAGCCTGCAATTTATCGAACATGAAGTCGCGGAAGGCAGCCCTAAAGTTGCTTATTCCATGAGCCTGTGCATGACGTAATACTTGCTGCTCGACATTTTCACCGGTCATAAAATCGGTGGCTTTCAAATCGATATCGGGGTATTGATTTTGTATTGCCGATATTTCTGACGCCAGTTCCGCATCTTGCTCAGCTTGCATTCTTGCTTGCTGTTCTTGACGATATTGACCAATGAAACTTTCCATCTCTTGCAGCTTGCTGGATAACTCCGGAGGTATTCCTGCTTGATGCTGCTGCGCTTGTTGGCCTCCAAAAGAATTCATCCCTTGATTTTGGTTTTGCTGGCCAAAATTGAAACGACTCTCCCATTGCGATCTTACATATTCTGCCCATTCGGGATTTGAATTTGCAAATTCGTCGTACTGTTGCCATTTTTGCGCTTGTTCCTGTATTTGTGCCTTTTGAGCCTCTAACGCTGCTTGTTCTGCTTTGTGCTGCTGGACAAGTTGAGCGTAGTTGTAACCCATCGATGCACGTTGAATAACCGTACTAAGCGGTTCTTGCAATTCCTTGCCATTTGCCTTGTACGGTATAACTAAATTGGGATCAAACGACGACTGTTGAATTGGTGCTTGTCCTGTCGGTGCTGGATCCCCACCACCGAAAGAACCGTTATCAATCTCACCCGCTATTTGATCAATATTGAAATCTACCATATATTACATAGCTCCTTGCGGCCCCTGTGGGGTACCTTGTCCACGTTCAGGAACAGGCTGTGGTCCACCACCGCCACCGGCTCCACCTACAAATTCGCTCATGACCTGCATAAATTGCTGGCCAATTTGCTGCAACTTCTGTGCAACATCTGGACGCTGCTGACCTGCTGCTTGTGCAAGAGAGTTGATAGTGTCGGCCACGTTTTGCACGATCTCTTCGGGGGAAACTCCGCCGCCTTCTTGCCCTGCCATATCTTGTGCCACGATTATGCTCCTTGCTGCGCAGCTGCTTGTTGCTGTGCCATAAGTTGTTTACGTTCGTTTAGTCTCATTAATATTTTTTCTTTATTGGGATATTGTAACTGGGAAAGTACTTCTTCTTCATCAATAATCTGACGATCAAACAGTGCCAAGGCTTTGCGCTCCTTGTCTGCTGCTTCAAAGGGTAGGTCAGATCCAGCCTGCACCTTGATGTCAAGTTCCCCCGAGAGCATGAGTTGCTGGACTTGAGTTTCACCACTCTCATCATAGGTATGGACGGTAGCGCGTTTCTTTCTGACCATCATTCCATCCTGCTCAACATCGACATCGTCAATGTGAAACTTCATGAAATATGCTGATCCATCGCTATTAGTCATGCGGAAAACGCGAGGAGCGGTATAGTGTTCAAGAACACGGTTGAGCCATTGACGTCCCGCTGTCTTGAGATAACAGTCAAGGTTTCTCATCCTCTGCCTGATCCGTGTGCGACTAGCTGCGATCAGCTGTTCGATTGCACTTGCGGCGGTAACACCACCCTCGGCTTTGCCTTGGCTAAAGTCGCCTTGACCGGCAAGATCACTGAACCAACCGAATAGCCTGTCGATCACTTGCATAAAACCGGGATTGAGTTGTGGACCGTTTTCCCTGCGCACCGTTGCACCTGGTGAGTGTTCAACCACCGCACCGGGAATATTCGAGAGGTTATCTGTATCAACATCGGCATCGTTTGAGACGAGCCAGATCGGATTTGAGGTATAGAGCAGGGTGTCAATTGTATAAGACATGATCTTGTTGATGATGATCTGTGGGGATGCCAACTGCTCAACTTCGCTGATCCCCCAGAACTGCCTTGGATCAACATAATTGCAATATTTGCTGAAGGGTATTAGCCCATCCTCATACGGTAGATCCCCATCATGAAGTATCATGCCGTTGGCGATGCAAACATACCGACCATTGGGATATTTCTTTTTGACGGTGTAGATCTTTTCCTCGCCGTTCTGCTCTGCAAATTCCTCGACATCCTTGGGTTTAAGGTAGCACTCAAACACCATGGTCTTGGGAGTAGTGTAATCACCTGGTGTTTCAGTGTCGTAAGATAGTTCTGGCATCTGCAACGATGTTGACATGTTTTCTGTCAGGTATGCCCTGTGCAGATCGTATTTATCTTTTTTCATCTTGTCCGATGTGATGTCTGATTTGATCTGGCCAGCACGTTTTGGGTACTTCTGCTTAAGCCTTTCGGTCGGCATCGGATATGCTTTAAAAAATCCCTCGGATTTCTCGTCATTGATGTCGTTACACTCTGGATCCGGGTAGCAGAACAGAGGTTCCTCACTTACATATACCGGTGCACCCATGCCGTACATGAGCGAAGGATCATAGTTCATCGAACTGATACCGGATCCGGTGATATAACCGTCAAGAATTACCTCCTGGACAACGTTCATCCAGTTGTATTTATCCCACTCTGCATCACAAATCTTATCTAAGATCTCAGCAAACGGTACATCTTGTGGTTCTGTTGCCAAGAATGTGAATTTTGGACGTGCATCTGTCTGGAGAGGAACTTGAGACTGGATAGTCTGCCAGATTAGGTTGATGATCTCAGATGTCTTCCAACTAGGACGCTTGGTATTCCACTGCTGGCCTCGAAACAGTTTATAAAACGAGATCCAATTCTTTGCTGCCTGATCCCTGACCTTCTTGTATTCGTAGAACTTGCGCATGATTGCTTTAACCTGCGCCTGCTCTTCGGGTGATATATCAGGATTAGCCCCGTTTGTACCGCTAATAGGGCTACCTGTTGCATCGGAAGGGTAAAGAGTTTCTAACACTATGCACCCCTTATTTGATAAGCTGCCGGGTTAGTAAATTCCCGCCAACCATCATTTCGTTTCTTTTCTCTGTCGCGCTCTGCTCTATCTACTAGTTTGTTGACATCTTCATTGCCAACCTCGATCAGACCACGTTCTTTTGCTTGGCGTCTCATGTCGTTCTTGCCCTTCACCCACTTCCCAAGAGGAATCGAGTAGAACGGCTCATCTGGCTTCTCACCATAGAACTCTTTGCCTTTAGTAATGACACGACACGATTTGTCACACGCTGATTGGCAGGATGGGCATGACTCTACAATATCGATATTATACATAGATTTAACTATATCAAAATCAGTGTTACATGCTGCGCATCTGTAGTCGTATGTCGGCACGGGTATAAACCTTACAAAACATGACCATCAAAGCGCTTTTTCTTGAGTAATTTATCGCGCTTAAGATCATAATCTGACGATACCCGCGAAGGGATAATATTTGAATTCTCTGATGATATTATTTTATTAGGCTTTTTGCTAGTTGTAAAGGTAGCAATTGTAATATATCGGTTGGCATCTGCACAATGGTTTTCTTTATCAACCGGCAAGTCTGATTTCTCGGACTCATCCTGATCCGGTTTCAAATCCTTAGCTTCAGGGTAGTGGTACATTTCGTACTCATCAATAGTATGAAAATTGTCGCCTTTAAACACTTGGTACAATCCAGAGTTGATAAGCTCCCAATGTGCCTCAATACCTTTTTTGATGTCTTTATTTGCCGGGACGCATCTCAATCCTGCCCGGTTAAACTCTTCTATGTCGTCTGGATTGGCGCTATCAGCAATAAATTTCTCTATCGGCCATTGAGCCTTGAGCCTATGAGCAGCATCGATCTTGTCACCGATCATCAGCTGCGTGGCATAAAATTCAGCAACTTGATAATGCATACCCAAAGGAGTAATGGCACGCACAACAATAACAAAAGGGTGAGTATATCCCCAGTCAACGCCTGCCAAGTATCTGGTTCCTTCTGGAAGACGTACAGGATCGATCCAATGTTTAGAACTGTCAAAACACGAATACACCAATCCTTGAGCTTTATCAAAGTTGCCTCCAAACATCATATTGAACCGACGAGGTTCCATGGTCCTGCGTTTGTTCTCATACTCGGCTAAAGGAAAGTAAGGGTTCTCGTTACTCCTGGCTTGACATAGGTGGACGGTTTCTAGGGTGTATTGGTCACCCATTTTATATTTGCGGATATAATCACGATACAACCAATTGAGGCTGTACGGTGATGTTACAATTGTAATTGGACATTCCTTAATTGCACTTCTTGCTTGAATATTTTCATAGAAATAAAGGCCATACAAGCCAGCCTCATCACACAGAATATGTCTGACGTTAGTGATACCAACTACACTGTCTGGATCTGTGCCGGTTCTGAACCAAACCTTTCCACCACCTTTGATGTTGAAACATTCGTTTTTTTTGTCATATCTTCCGATTCCCTTATTCCAGTGTAGAAATGGAGGCAGTGTTGACTGGTACAATATTTTATACGTTGGTGATGTCACGATGAAGTTGTCAGTCGGATGCGTGAACTCATGCATCGCTATTTTAAGACGCATAACACCGATCGTAGTTTTTCCGTATTGTATGCCAGATGCGCATATCGTGGTTCTTTTTTGTGAATATAGCACATCATTTTGTTTATCGCTGTGGGGTTCAAATATTAGACTAGACAATAGGCCTCACCCACTTGTTGAGATCCTTGTTGAACACCCTTTGGTGTGGATTTGCAGTAAACTTGGGAGCCTTTCCAGCCATGGCATCAACCATCTCGTTGAACTCAACAACAGTCAGTGCATGTTTCTCATAACTTGGGTGATCCAACGTTGGTTTGACATGCTTTTCGTAAATAGCAGCGTTGTAATGCGCACATATGATCGGAAACGACTCGATATCAAGGCTATGGTCTGAGTATCCAACCTGATCGTTTGGAAACCAATTCTTGAGTTGTAGCATCTTTCGGATATTATGCCGTTTGGCTGGATATTCCACGTCACAGGCAAGCCATATAATGGGTAGGCCATAGAGCAGACCTCGCACCGTCAACAGCTGATCCTTGGTAGCCCCACCTGTTGATACAATCACCTGTTTCCTGCACAGAGCAATCTGCTTTAATAGTTCCCTGTCGGTTATCTCGCTTGATGCTACTTTGTGGAGAAACACGAATGGATCAATTATGCGCACTTTATCAGGATTGAATACGGTGCAAAGCAGTCGTTTGTTAGATTCGTGACAAGCATGCTGAATTTGTGGTAGCCATTCCGGATTGAGCTTAGTTTCCTCGGATCCGGTACCATAGAGATCCTTTTCACTGTACCATTGCAGCTTAATGTAGTCGCACTGAACTGCCTTGATTGTGTCAAGAATATCATCTAGCCCTTGAAAATTGAGAGATAGGTCTGCTACTATGCGCATATCGTTATTTCTTATGTCCTTTCATTTACGTTATTGATCGAACTCCTAAAGGGATTGTTTCCATGAATAGTCGGGTTATTTATCCGGCTATTTTTTTGCCTACTTCTTAGGCTTTGGTGGCATTTTTGGTTTTCCGCCTTTACATCCCATAGCATCCTCCTTTCTATGCAAATTCTTCGTAGTCGATAGCGGCAAGTGCTGAACCTCCACCGCCGATCGATCTTGCTACGATTGACAAAGATTCACCGTTGCCGTCAAGATCACCTCCCAACCATAGTAGGTTCTTGAAGACGTCCTCCAAAGAGCTTCTGAGTGATGAGGCAGTATAGATTGTAGAAATCTTTGTGCTACCTGTAATATGTGTCGCGGCTATATCTACCATTCCTATTCCCGGTGCATTTGCCCATGATGCTGATTCGAGTGTGCCGCCATAATGAACTTCAAAAACGTGGTCACGGTTGCCGACCGACATTAAAGATTCATTAACCGGTCTCAACATTGCTTGACCCACAACACCTGTCTGGAGCTTGATTGATATCAACGGTATTCCAGTTGTGGTAGTAGTTGCTCTAGCTGTTACCCCATTGCTGACAGAGCGAGGGATCTTGCTTACGGTTTCCTCACCTTCAACTATCAATGATGCACATATTTGTCTGAAGTCGGTCAGTGCTGTAGATGCTGCTGTATTCTCGACTTCGTATTGGATCGGTAGAATCGGTGTTTTCATGTAGACCGTTGACAGCCGGTTGTTGTGATAGAATTCATGGGCAATCAATGGTTTTCCCTCATGAACAAAGCCGCATCGCACTCGACCTACTCCAAGCCATTCCAAGTCGATAAAAAAGATCTGTGTCTTAGTAAAATCTAAATCTATTCCTGTAGGACCATTACCATCAAATGTATCAACATTCCAATCATCCTGCTCGATCCTATTATTGTTGGCACTTCCAGTTGTGCTTGATCGAATTACGATACCCATGGATTTATCTTTTTGCTCAAAAAATACACCATCCATTGCACTGAATAGACCAATCCGCTGCGATGAACCTGTTGCACCTACTCCCATAACTCCTGTCATAAATACTAGAATCGATGTGCCTGGAGTATAGAGGGATAGCTTTTTTGACGATCTTGTCGCCTTGTCTCCGTTTGCAGCGGTTGTAACAAACTGGCATGCGGCTTGGTTGGCAACATGAGCAATTGATGCGCCACCAACAATCTTTTCATTCCAGACAAGAGTTTTCTTGCCTTGGATTTCATAGTTGTCGAATACCACGCTTGGTAATGATGTTCTCACTCGACCAAAGGCGTCTATCAACGCGTTGTCGCCAAACGCTACACGTTGTGAGAACTGTAGATCCTCACCTCGGGTAGTCTCCTCGAATGAATTATATATCCTGTCATTAATGCTGCTATTGGTCATTTTGAGCATCCTTTTTGAAGTCTATTTTGGTGGTTCCCAACGTGATACTTGAACCATCTTTATTTTTGATGATAACAGGTTTTTGATCGGTTACCTCGTCTATTCTATCACGCATTCCCAGCATCTGTTTGGAGAGCCAGATCATCATCGTCACGTTGCCGTCCATTGCTGCTTTGTACATGCGTCTCCGTAGGGAACTTTTTCCGTTGGCGCTGTGCTTTTCGTACCAGTTCGAGAAAGTTTCCCCAAATTCCTTCTCATATCTCTCAACTAAAGTGTCGTGTGAAACATGATACCAGCTGGCTATTTCCTTCTGTGTACACTGCATCAAAGCCAGTCTTTCAGCCTCTACCCAGTCGATAGGTTTCGGTGGTCTGCCGCCTGTGCCCTTGGGTGGTCCGGGTTTCTTAGCCATTTATGCCCTCTTTTTTATGTCTTCTCTCAAAATGCATGGGACTGTATTTTTCCAACTGACAGCATGATGAAGCCTTTTATTAGATGTATGCATCATTTTAACTTTCACACATGATGGAAGATATATGACCGAATAAAAACTTTTAACATATGTGCCAAAATCAAGATATGCATCGCTCATACCACCGCTACTTGTTTGTGTCTGAACCTGAGTTAACATAACTTGATTTGATGTGAAAAATAAAAAGCCTTTTTTCCCTAATGTGAGATATGTATTCACATCTTCATTGAGCCTTGAGATAAATTTGAATGGTCGATCTGTAGCACAGAAAAAAGAGTTCATGCACTTTCTTTTGAGTGTTGGCTGCTGTGCAAACGATCCACCTGCTCCTCCGATAAAATCCCCGCCTTGAGCCAGAGAAATTGATAGTATATCGGTTGAGATCAAAAAGGATTTAATTGCTTTAAAAACATCATCTAAGTTTTTTATCATTTTATAATTAAAATCATATTTATCATCAAACCTATAATCAAACTTTACATAGTCATCATCCAAAACCACAAAATATTTGTAGCCTAAATCTTTAGCTATATTGAATACTGCATTTCTTGCATGTGTTGTTGTTCTCAAGTTATTGAAGTTATCGCCTTGATCGGTTGTTTTTGCTATTTCAACCTTATCAAATTCAATTACTTCTTTGCCATATTTATCATAATATTCTTTTGATCTTTTATCTAAGTTATCTATTACAATTCTTATGTCACCTGTATATCCGAGACGTCTCAATGTTGCATATGTTTTTATGTTATCTGGTCTTCCGTGAGATATTATAAAGGCAACAAAATCATTACTCATCTTCATTTGTTGTATATGCCTCCGCTATCTCTTTTGCCATTGTGACGAAACCGTTTTCAATTGCTTTATTGAAATCGATAATAACCAGAGCGCTGTTTTCCATCAACTCTTGTATATCTTTTGGAGCGTGTGCGTAGTACTCGGCTATTTTCTCATAACTGAAAACTGTATGCCTTTGTGCTGCAAGTTTCAGAAAATTAGTGATATCTGGAGGCAGATCAGCATTTGATATCTGTTCAATCAGCTGGTTGGTTTTTGATCCGTCATATAAATCATCTACCTTTGGCTTTTCTCCCGTTATCTCATAGATTGGTGCTTTGATTTTCTTGGTATAGAGATCATCTTTTTCTTCTTCGGAACTATCTTTCGGAAGTTCTATTTCGTCAAATCCAATACTACCAATATCAAAATCCATCTTGTCGAGCCAATCGAGTTGTTCCATCAGCATGGATTCATCCCACTCGGCCAGTTCCGATGTTTTGTTATCTGCCAGTGCAAAGGCCATTTTGCCAAGATCATCAAGCTCGGTAACTACAGCATTGATGTGTGTCCAACCGAGTTGCTTTGCTGCCTCCAGGGTTCCGTTTCCTGCTATCACCACGTTCTTGGCATCGATCACAATCGGTTTTTGCTGCGAGAACTTGGCCAGTGATCCCTTGATTGCTGATAGGTTCTTTGTGCCGTGCTTCCTGGCATTGTTGGGGTCTGTGACAAGCTGACTGATTGGCACTTTTATAACGTTCATTTCTTCCCTTTAGGATTTGGTTTCTCATACCCTTCACTCATCATAAGCTCTATCTCATCAGGCTTTTCGATGACCGAATACGGTTGATTGCTGTCAACTAGACAAATATGTGATCCATAATAAAGATCGTCCGGAGGATAGTAATCCTCGAACCACTTTATTTGATTTGTGTTAATTCTTAATACACGAGTTGTGGTTATGTGAACACTGATAAATAAAGGTTGAACCTTTTGGATCGGGATCTCTGCCCAAGCCAATCCAGGGATCATAGCAATTAATAATGCCAGCCTTTTCATGTTTCACCTCATATCGTTACTGTCAATTTATTATACACTATTAACTTTTATTTACACCTAGTTTCTTGTGAAATCGGTAGCTTAGGAGTGTACCAACTTTTGCAATAGAGAGTTTGCCCGATGGTCGGGCTTGTTGAAGTTGAAGCTGAAATATAGAGGACTTGAGTTATGAAAAATGTATTTGTTGCAAGTGTAGTGAGTTTAATTTTTATCAACGGATGTGGCGATGATCGTCCCGCAAAAAGATCTGTACCTGCCGGTGCGCAGCTGACAGACACCGTAATCTTGAAACAAGAGCCAGCACAGAATTGTGATGGGAAAGCCTGCCCGGTTTACTCTGCTCCGAACCTTGGCGCTAACGCTGATATCCCTGGATCCTACACGTTTCTTGATACGCCTGATGCCAACTTATGTGTCGATGCCTTTATCCGCAAGGGTATCATGCTACCCGATACGACTGTGGCTCGTACCTTGGATGCGACATCGTGGAAGTCCGAGGGGATTGCCATTGCGGATCTCGAGACAAGCACCATACCCATTTTGAACATTGTTCACATGAGGCAAGAGTGTTCAAATGTCATGATGCAATTTTACAACCGCAATGGGTTTTATTGCATTGTCAAAAACAACTCAAACTTTTCAAACGTCAGGATCCAACGGTCATGCGATGCTAAAATGACTGAGATTGAACCGATCCACCACGACAGCCAAAGGTCTAGCCTCAACTTGTTTTGGTTCTGGCCATCGTCACCGGCAAAAGATCCAGATGCGACAACTGGTACCTACAACTCCAAATTGACAGAACTTCCTTGCATACCATGATGCAAGTCCTAGGTTAGCGTTTATGCGCTATTCACATCTCTAACCCATTGTTTCGGCAATGGGTTTTTGATTTATTAAAGTTTTGTTGAAATATGCCGATATGTGTTATATATCCTAGCCCTGACAGTAATAGGGTTAAGGTACAATGATCGAAACTATAGAAAGGAGCAATATTGAACACTTACCGAATCATAATTGCTGACCCCGATGGACCTGGAAACCACACTCATGTTGTTGACGGATTCGGGTTCTTCCATGCTGCTGAACGCATGAGAGTGATCCATAACGACGACGGCCGGATCTTGGCCTACGAACTGATAAAGGAGGGACCAACAAGTGACAAACGTTTTACCGCTGAGACCGTGCCCAGTTATTCGATGCGCTGAGAAGAACGTCTATGGCAGGCTGCTCATTTATGTAACTGATGAGCGTACTGCCAAGATGCTTGCAGTGCTGACAAACAAGACCACGCTCGATTATCGGGATTTGGAAGCGTTGCAAAATTTAGGGTTCGAAATTCAACTAACAAAACTACCGGCATAGGAGCCTACATGACCGTTAAAAACTTGACTCGTATTATCCTGTCTGGTGGTTTCCATGACAGGAACCCTATCAAGCTGTTTGTTGATCCACGGTTTTTACAAACACGACAAGAAAATTATCTATCTGATCGGCAGATCAAAAGGCTCGAAAGACACTTTTGCGGCTATCCTGACTGTACTTGTGGATCATTTAGACGAGCGAAAATGGAAATGTGGCTGAAGAATGAGGCACGATATGATTAATCGCATATCTGGCATATTTACCATAATTTTTTATAATGTGATTTTCTGGCTGATCGTGATGTTTATCACGGTTTGGTTTGACATGTACTAGTTTTTAGATAGCCTTTTTCTGCCAAGATCCCATTGAGCGACTTGCCCTTTACCATCACCTCACAAAGCCACCTGCCAAATGAGTCCTGTTTGTGTGGATCTATTACAACTGTTGAACCACCTATCAATCCCTCGACGAACTCCTTAGCATCCTCGCCGCGTTTCCTCTCAGATCCATGCACTTCCCACGCGTCGCAATCAAAAAGCCTCACCGTGACCACGATTGTGATCCCGAAATCAAGATCCACGGATCCCTTAAACGTATCAGCATCAACTACTCTCGTGACTTTACAGTTGTGCAGCATGGCGGTCCTATCATTTTTTGACATCCTGTCCAGGTACTAGATTGTACCAACATTGCGGTCTGTTAAGACATGATGCATTTTTTTTATCATATGGAATTACTTTATCATCCCAAGGTTTTTGACACAACAGCCCGGCAATGTACGTGTCGAGACGACATTGACTCGCTGTGTGCTGTTTGATCGTGTATGGAGCTTTATAGCTGTCTTTAATATCGATCTCCGCCGTGCGGTATTCCCCGGTCACCTGGCTCAATGTATCGGCCAGGGACTTGGCAGCAAACACAGTCAGGTAACAAACGTCGGTTTCAAGTTTCGTGTCGTAACCTGTATCGCATATCGGTACCTTGACACCCATGTTGATAATTGGCGCTTTTTTTGCCATTTCACCAAATACCTTTTTTGCGCATACATGAGTTGCATAATAGTCGGCCTGCCCTTCACTACTATATTTGGTATAATCCTTTAGCGGAAAACCTCCAAGCAGATGGCCCAGTTCGTGGCACAAAGCCAAACTGAAGCCATCTTTTGTTAACTGTGGGCGCCTCGCTAGTCCACCATGAACAATAATCTTGTAGTTCTTATTCCACTGGTTTTCAAAAATGTCGGCATAGATGTTCACGGTGTGGGACTGCCATTGCCTCTCAAACCAGAAATTGATGCCAAGGTTTTTAAATATGGGACTGTAGACAGCATAAACCTGATCTATGCGCTCATGAAATTCTTTTTCGGATATGTTCCACGTTGTGCCGTTGTCCGCTTGGTCCCATGGGTTTTCCGGGATTGATGCATAGAGGATCGGCTGCCAGATCATAACAATGATTGCGAGTAGTGTTTCTCTCATAAAAAAAGCTCCTATTAGGTTTTAATAGGAGCTTAAAGTAAACAAGATTGATTCTCAATCAACTTCTGGTTTCATTTCTAAATTGTAACTTTTCATGGCGTTGACTGTTACCGAATCGGTAGCCTCGCCGCATTGCGTTACAGCATGCACTGTAAGTCTTTTTGTTATTCGTGGCGAGTACTTAATTTTTGCCTCTTTTGGTACGGCTCCGTTATCAAACGCTGGCTCTGCTGTCCAATAGTAGTAATGCCCTGGCCGTGCCTTGGTGCCGAGATAAACTGTTGCACCTACCCTAACTTTGATCGAATCACCATAGCCAGTGTCGGCATACGGCTGCGGATCACAAGGCTCGGGATCTGGATTAGGATCTGGATCCGGTCCTGGTCCTGGAGGTTCTGGTTCTTTGTTGTACACGATAAAATTTGCCCATGCGCCTACACCATTAGCCCCCCATTTGATGCGCATAAATCCATTTTCTCCCCATCCTGCACCCCATGAGTTTCTTAGGATCCAGTAACCATCTCCCCAGCCTACCAAGTTAACGGCATGGTTAAGTTGAGTTGAACCTGATCCTTGAAAAATTCCACCTGAATAGTTGCTGAATGCTGAATCTGCTGCGACGCCAATTGATACGGGACCATATTTATAGATTGCTGCTTTAATTTCATCGACTGAAGGGTTTTCACCACCTGGAAGATAGGCCCATGAAGTAAGTTTCCAACGGTAGTTTAATCCAGACTTGCAAGCCGAGTCCGTGGCAGTGTAAGGGTACTCGCTTGCTAGTACCGCACCTCTCGGTGATTTGTGGGCATCGTGGGCAAAGAAACCACCGTTGCAACTCCACTCAGAAGGATTTGCGCATGACAGCAAATACTGCTCTGATAAATCTTCAGTCTCACCGAAGATTCTTTTGACGTCCTGAAACGTTGCTGATGTGGAAAAAGCCCAACAAGATCCGCAACTTGCCTGATTCTCAATTGGTGACAGTTGAACCTGTGTTCTCCAGTCAAACGTTGCCGGTAGTGGTTCACCCAGATTTGCTTTAATTACTCGATCTGGTTTGAAACCAACAGGAATTTTTAGGCCGGTCCTGTACATTTTTCCGCTGGATGAAAGCACGGCATCCTTAGGAATTACAGGGATAAATTGTTTATTTTCGGGAACGTCCACCGTGGAGCATGATGTTAACAATAGGAATGAAAATAAGGCTAAAAAATGCAGTAAATGTTTCATGTTCACCTCCTTTTGTAACAGAACCATCTACTTTCATCTTATCATTTATTTTTTTCACCATCAAACATCCAAATTTTATCTACATCGAAATTCGGGCAGGATTTTGCAGCGTTGAAATGATTGTGCGGATAGATGCGATCTTTCTTTATGTTGTAAGTTCTCATGAGGCCAACGACTAGAAAATTAAGTGCTCTAAACTGTTGTTCCCAAAATTCCTTTTTTCCAGACATGCAAATACCGATGCTTTTGGCATTCTGTCCAATGCAGTGCGCTCCAGCCTTATTCAGTGGTCTTCCTTCAAAAACCTTCCCTTTTTTATTGATAAAGAAATGGTACCCCACGTCTGACCATTTATTTTTAGAGATATGCCATTCTCGGATTACTTCAATGTTGTCATCCTCTGGACGATCCGAGTCAGAACAGTGTATGACGAGCATGTTGATTGTTTTGAGATCCCGGACGATATCAACCATTGACGTGTCCAATCTTTTCGATTTCAGCAAGCTCGAACTCACCCATGATTTCCTGGAGCGGTTCCAGTGACTCGGCACCAACTGCCTTTGCATAAACCTTCAGCCGTTTCTTACTATCCTTAATCTCATTGTTATAGCTTTTGAGTAATGCCGACCGGTCGTCCAGTTGTTTCTCAATGTGGTTTGTGATTTTCACAATTTGCTTTGACAAATAGTCAACTTGGTCTTTATTCATTGCTCATCCTCCAAACCTGTATTACGTCCCAAAGGACAATCCTTGCAGTTCATCGCCTTTTCTTCCTTGATTGGTTTGATTGGACACCAGTATGGTTTTTCTTTGCGATCAACTTCCACTCGATTTAATTTGCAGCACCACTTACCATTAGTCCCGTCCTCAACAAGCAAAATGCATTCATCGCATTCTTCAGGTATATCTACTATTATTTTGCCTTTCATACTTCATCCTCCAGATCTATAAACGTCCAATCATCCTGGTATATGATTCTAGCCTCATCCAGTGCCCATCTGGCAATAAAAAAGGCATCTATCAGACCATTCATTTTCTTGCTGATATCACCAAACGATGGATTGAGGCTGGCAAATACCGACATGGATCTATCCTTGGCCGTGACACCCTTGACACCCTTGTGGATTCGTTTTTGCCACGTCGGGGGCTGCACGAACGTTAGTGGTACATGGTGCAGGAGACCAAGGAGCATGCCAAAGTTTTTTCCCATATTGAAACATTGCGTTGCTCCCCAACCGCCTCTGCCCTGCACCTTTTCAATGACCACCTTGTGAACGTTGGCGAATCCCTCGAACATGTGATCTATTTTGAATCCGTTGATGATCCCATCTTCCCGATACGGTATTTTAAGGTACCTTGCTGTTTTTTCGTATACGTCCAGTTCGCACAGAAATCCCGTGCTCCCAGAGTCTATGCCCACTACTTTCATTCGTTTGGCTCCTAAAAGGTTTTTTGTTGATACGCAGAATTTACAGTATTTTGGGGGAATATCAATAGTGATTAGATGTAAATGGTTTATTTTATGTAAATAGTCGTTTTATTTACTTGAAAGTTTTTTGAAAACTATTTAACTATGTGATGAGATTAATTTATTGCTTCGTAAATAAATAAAAAGGCCAGCTGCAAACTGACCTTTTAACTTGTCAAACCACAGGGAGACTGCGGTTCGACACACATATACTGCCGAGTATGTGGTTTGACAAGTTAATTTTCAAGGGAGAATTAACATTGTCTGAAAAAAAATCCTTAAGAGATCCATTTTCTGGCGGTAGGCATCTGAATGCAATTACTCATTCAAAGAACCTCAACACTTTAGAAAAGTTTTTTATGCTCAACCTGGGAGCCATGATGGATTTCCGGGATATCATCCACTCATCCCGATACGTCAGCTATACTAAAATGGCTGATCTAATGTCCTGCTCAATTAAGACTATCCAACGGATATCTGTGTCATTACGAACCAGAGGTTACATCAACGTTGAGAACCGTTTTGGTGAAGACGACCGACAGCAGAGCAACGTCTATTCCTTGACTGACCTGGTGTTCGAGGAGTACTGCGCCAAGTTATGGCCGGACTCACAGTCCGGGGGGGGAGGGACTGACAGTCCTACCAATCTCCCTCAGAAAGAGGTCCCTAATAAATCATCTTTATCTAAAGATAAAGATGTGTGCGCGCACGCGCACGCACCCAATCAAAATTGTGAGGATCAGATTGTTGAGGTTCCCATTGAGGAGGAAATCAAACCCAGGGCCCCAAAACGCAAAGCTAGGCCGCGTAAACCGGATAGACCAAAGGTTACTCAGTCCCATCAAAAGATCGCGCGCATATTCGCTCCTGACTCAAGGTTCGTCAAAAATACATACTGGGACAAGGGATCATTGTTTTTTAGGGTAGACGAATTTCTTGAAAAGCAGGGTGAATCCGGTCACCAAGTCATAGATATGCTATATCGACACTGTAAGGAAAGAGACATCTGTGGACGAAAGCCGTTCGATCTTGCAACAGTCGATTTGCTCTTAAGAGAAGCAGTCAATGAATTTACTCGAACATTAGGAGTTGATAATGAGCAAACTTGATGAACTTCTGATTGGCAGACCACAAGGATATAGCCAGAACCTCATTACAGACGTTGATATCAGGATCCGAGAATCAATCATCCTGGCCAAGGATATCTATCAATCCAAGGTTCATGATCGGAATGGTAAGCCTCTTTATTTTCTTTCAAACGATGAACTGGAGTATGCCGTTGCCAAGTTTGTTGATAAATATGGATTTGATGCCGTAAAAACGCTTCATGCTGAGGTTAAAAGGCGTAATCAACTTGGAACACGTGCACGCTGGTATTTGGATGCCATTGAAAAAGATTATGAATCTTTGCTGAACGACAAGAAAGAAGTCCAGGTATTCGAATCAAATAATGATGGTTTGGATGAAATGGATATTTACACCGATGAATTGGGACGACCGATTGAAATCCCATTTTAATAGTTGATTTCCTCTCATTGGTATTATATATATTCTGCATACTAACGTATGAAAGGAAACCGTATGAATAATTCTTTAGCTATCTATGAAAACTTTGCTCAAACACGGGATATTGCCAACGCCTTGGCATCCTCTGATTTGGTTCCTCCCCACTTTCAAAAGAAACCATCCAATGTTCTGATTGCCCTTGAGTTTGCTCATCGCAACGACATCGCTCCGTTTGCTGCCATGCAGAGCATGTTCGTGATCCATGGCCGTGTCGGGATGAACGCCAGTATGGCCATATCCCTGGCTCGCAAACACAACGTTTGGAAAAGCCTTACCTACAAAACCACCGGATCTGGTGCTTCCTTGTCGGTTACAGCCATTGCGAAACTGCACGATGATAGCGAGGCATCGGCCACGGTAACAATGCAGATGGCAAACGATGCTGGGTGGTCTAAGAATGCCATTTACAAATCCATTCCTGAGCAGATGCTAAAATACCGGGCGGCGACCTTTTTGATTCGTGCTCACTTCCCTGAAGTACTTTTTGGCATGTCCACGGTCGAGGAGCTCAATGACGTACATGCTGCCAAGAACGTGACACCTGCCAAAGTTGCACCTCTTACAATAGATGTTGAACCTGCTATGGAAACCCAACCGGCTCCCATCGAGCCTGAACCCCAACCAGAACCCCAAAACGTGGCTCCTGACAGCTCTTTTAATGATCTTAAGTGCGAGGTATTGGATTTCATAAACACGAGGCCTGACGCATGGTTTAAAACGGTTGGGAAATTGAGGGGAAATATCGTTTCTGTAATTGAGTCCACGATGACATACGACGAAATGGTAAAGATGCAAAGAATTGTGGAAACTCTCGAAAAAAATTATCAAGCGCTAACTCAGGAGCAGTATGCAAATCCCAAACAGTAACCAATGCGACATTTGCGCAGATCGGGGACCGTGCTTTTATTGTGGACGTCCCGACAAATACGGACAGTTAAATGCTTTGAAAAGGCTAAAGGAATATGAAAAAGAAAAAGAAAATAACGATAACACCAAAGGCAAAGATGCGCATAATTCTGGACAAGCTCCCACCGGGACTGACTCTGAATGATGTCAAATTTGCTTTTGTGGACAAGGTAGTCAACTACCACGAAGGGAATTTGACCAGGGCAGGTTTGGAACTGGATGTCTCATACCGTACGATATGCGACTGGATCCACGGGGATTTCCCAACAACAGCTGAATCACGAGGCAGAGGGAACCCTGGAAAGAGGGATTATTAATATTTAGAAAGGAATTTTTATGATCGGAAAGTATTGCATTGTAAGAACGTATTCCGCAGGTGTTTTTGCTGGAATTTTGGAAAGTTTAGAAGTAAAAACTGGAACTGTCACATCAGCCAGAAGGATTTGGTACTGGGAAGGTGCAGCAAGTTTGTCTCAACTGGCTATGGAAGGAACATCCTTGCCTGAAAAATGTAAATTCCCTTGCGAAGTTGATCAAGTTTTATTGACGGAAATAATCGAAGTTATCCCATGCACAGATAAAGCGATTGAATCAATAAAAGGTGTACCAGTATGGAAAAAATAACTTATGGCTCTGGCTCTGGATCTGGCTCTGGCTCTGGCTCTGGCTCTGGCTATGGCTATGGCTCTGGCGATGGCTATGGCTCTGGCTCTGGCTCTGGCGATGGCGATGGCTATGGCTATGGCTCTGGCGATGGCTGATAAATAAGATTATTAACCGAAAGCCTTAAGGATCTTCCCGGCGATCGGTAGCACCATCGATACCACAGGGTTCTTGGCATAGTTCAGCGATCCGATTACTTCCATGACCAGTTCCAGCATCCTGATACCCAGTTCCTTATTCTCTTTCCAATCGAGATCTTGGAGTTCCTCGGCAACTTTCCCAAAATCTACAGTCAGAAGTGCCAACCCACCATTCTCAAGAACGTCAATCAGTTTTCTTGTTTCGTCGATGCCCATGGCATTTCTCCTTCAAAAAGTTATCGATGATGCAGCTATTAACTGCCAGCCGTTTATCCAGTTCAACCACACTGTCACTGAGTTTTGATAGCACAGTTTCCAGACGTCCAAACTTCGATGAGAAATACTTCGTAAATACAACCGAGGTGGCAGCTATAGCACCTCCAGCGGATATAACCTCAGGAAGTGGTATTTCCATAACCGCACCTCAAATGTGGAGTATAACGAATGAAGTCTCTATTTAATGTTAGCAGGATGGATCGGCACTTTCAAGGTTGTGCCAGAGAATGAGTTTGCCCATGAATAACATGCACCATCCGCTAGACTCATATGGATTTATTATGCTTTTTTCCCACATCCACTCGTTGGAAAGGGATGAACCATCCACTATTTCGGCCATGCGCAAATATCTGTCAATCATGTCCACAGAAAAATACCGCTTGGCAATAAACTCGTAAAACAAGTTATCCGGTTGGCGTTTCCAGCAAATATCACCAACTTTCATTGAATACTCACGGCTCTGCCCTATCAGGTATTTGAGGTATGCCTGAACTGCCTTCAGGTGCAGCTGATAGCCAAGTTCCGACTCCTCAGCCTCTTTCACTGAAACGTCACCATCAGCTTTGTCCCATGTGTTCATCTCGGAATGCTTGCGCCAACCACGGTATTGCCACACTCGGCCCATGATTGCCCATTGGGCAGGAGTTACGTTGGCTCTGTCGTCATCTTCAGCGCAATACTTATACACAGGGGACCGAAGAGCACAACCACCACCAGCCCATTTTGGTTTTTTGACCAGGCATGGCCTCGATTTATCGATGTAGTTTAGCCACCGCTGTGGTGACTCTCCGTTGAACTCCGAATCTACCATGGCACACAGCACACCGAGCGACATATCCCGACTGAAGCCTTTCTCACCCGATTGGCATCTTCTCGGCGATCGGTAGAACTGGCCATCGTTCCCTTGGCACTCGAGCACAGCCTTCAATGCCCATTTGTTATCTGCCGGGAACAGCACGGTTGACATGAGTCCTGTAAACAGGATCGAATCCCCATCGCTATCTCTCATCTTGACGTACCTATTGCCGGTAGGTGAGATGCCAGCCGACAGCAAAGGCTCAAGAAAAGAGCAGTAGTCTTTAATTTTTTGCAGTTTTGGATTGCTCATGATTACAAGTTTACTGCTTTGCTGGATTCTGTTCAATTTCAAATAATTTTTCGTCTGTACGGTATTTGGGTTTGAGTCGTAGTCCATGCTTCGTAGGCCTCGGAGTTAGATCGATTGGCTTAATTTTCTCTTTAACTTCTATATGCCTGTTTTTCCAAAATGATTTCTTCATTTCATTGAAATGAAACCAAAAGAATAGAAACGACAATATTAATAGTAAATAAATTCCGACTATCATAGTTGCGACTGTTTCCATGGAGTCTCCTCAAATTCTTGCCTTGTCATAGATATGAGATGAGCATCAATATACTTTCCTTCCTTGAAGTAGAATTGACGCCTGGTTCCCTCGTGCTTCATGCCGATCTTTAAAAATATCTCATGAGCATGGTTATCATCAAACGTTTCTCCCCAGATCAAATTAAGGTTATGATTCATAAATCCATGGCTGAAAAGTGTTGTCAGCGAAGGTTGTGCGAATCCTTTTCCTTGATGTTCTGGAGCAATATAAAGCGAGAACTCAGCACGTTGAGCAAGCCTATCGATATCCGTCAATCCGCAAACACCAATTAGTTCTCCATCGAATATTCCATACATTTCAATCGTAGGATCCATGGCAATTTTTTCAAACCATTTTTCATGCTTGATAGGTTCAAGTGCATCATGCTGGCGGCACCACTTCCAAACCTCACGATAGTGATTGCGCCATTCATAGGTCAGATCAATGTGATGTTTATTAAGCCTTCCAAGTGTTACTCCATATCCAAAATCAATCATTGCCGTTCCCTCGCTATCTGTGCCACAGGTTTACGTGGCATTGGTCCTTTCATCACCGCCGATCCTGAATTGATGTGCTTGATCGCAAACTGGCAGACACTAAACAATTCATCAAGATGATGCTTGGTGGCATGATTTAGGAAAAAAGTGTTCTTTGTAAATATCCGGTTTTCGATGAGTGTTTGCCTGAAAAGAGCAAGATTTAGATCGGTCCCTACCCAGTTCATCCTGGCTCCCCAGCCCTCTAGTTTCACGGTATATGGCGATAGTCCGTTAAAACGTTCCTTAAAATCCAAAGCCTTTTCGTTCAGATCCTTGGCATCATATTTGTTATCATGCTTAGTCAGGTGCATACATGCCTCTGTAGCCTTCAATGTAGGCAGGTGGCCGAAATAGGTACCTGAAACAAAGTAGTCACCATCCATAATATCGGCGCAACCAGCTACCGCGCCTATTTTGTACCCATTGGCACATGCTTTTCCGAGACATAGTAGGTCAGGATAGATTCCCCAATGCTTGGAGACGGAAAGGGAGGGATAACGCATGCCTGTAACGACTTCATCAAATATAAGAACTATATTTTTCTCTTCGCTTCTTGTCCTAAGCCTTTTTAAATACTCAATACGTTCCCGACTATCATCAAGCATCACAGGCTCCAAGATAATAGCAGAAACATTATTTAAATCACTATCCAAGTTTATTGCATTGAGATTTACTATCTTGTGACCACACGGTGTTCCCCTGGCATTATCATTGACTGCTGTCGCTTCGTCATACCAGCCGTGATAGCCTTCCCATAGCACGATATCCTTGCCATTATATGCGCGAGCCATCCTGATCGCTGCCATACATGCCTCAGTACCGTCATTGACAAACTTGACACGATCTACCCAGTGGAAGGTTGATTTGATCTTCTCAGCAGTAATGACCTCCTGAATAGTGTTACCAGAAAGACATCCACCTTTTGCCGATTTGGCAACTTCGTTTTCTAACTGCTCATTTGCATAGCCAAGGTTTATGGCACCAAGGCCAGAAACAAAATCAAGATAACGATCACGCTTGTCAGTGTACAGGTATGGTCCATAACCGCTTTCAAAATGAGTCGGAAAGACACCTAAAACATCCGTTTCGGGACGTTTGCTGTTGGTAAGAGATCCCTGTGCTATACACTGCTTTGCCCTGTCATCCCACATTTTAGTATTCATGGACATATAAACCTGCCTCCATAGCTCCTTTTCGCTTTTGATATGCCGATTCAAAACGCTGGAATGCTGCTGAATGTTCTTCCTGTGTATCAACACAGAGTTTAATATGCGACAAATCTTCCTTTGTCACGAGGCAACCCTTTTTGAGTGCCTTTGGCATTAGTTCCCTGATCGCAATAGTCACATGCTCTTTGTGCGGTATCGTCTCTGCATTAGCCGATAGCCACTGCATTGCCGCAAACGACATTACCTCGATGTCATGACCGTCAATTGAAGTTCGGTACCTTTCCCAGACATTCGAGCAGTAGTCCAGATCGTGGTATATCGCGGTCCATATCGCTTTATTCATGGCCAGATTCGGCACGTTTGGGCAATCTGCTGTGAGCCTCATGATGTAGTCATATTTGTACTGACATAGGTCAATATACCGCGACAGCACGTTAGTCGGTGATCCACCAAGAACTTTGACATTTTTATGAGCAAGAAACTCATTCCAGAACTCCAGTTCATTGTCGGGTACCAGAACCCACACATCACACTGTACATCGATGTTGGGATCTCGCTTGGTTTCAACATGATCTGCGCATACCGTGCAGTTTTTTATCAGTGAGGTTATGCAGCTGATCCCGGTGCTCGATAGCGGAGCAATCGATTTCTTTGGGAACCGCGAAGAGGCCAACCTGCACTGAATGGCAATGGCAACACGTTTGCTATTTTTCCTTTGCATTTATTGCCTCCACTACCTTCAAATGGGTAGGTAAGATGTATTCTTTGTTGCGCCAGCCTTTCACCCAATCCTGTATATTCCAAATATATGCTTCATCCATGTCACGCAAATCTATTGGCCAACCGTTTATCTGACATTCCCATACCAAACTATCATTTTTAATGTCAAACGATCCACGAGCTGTTCCAATTATGTTGATACAGTCCCAAAATAAACTGTCATTTCCTGTTTTGAAGTAATTATAAAATGTTGGAAGAATACCGGGAATTGGTCCCATTCTATCTTCAAGAAAATGGTACTGGTTTATCATTGAAAGATCGAGATCAGGTAGGTCAAGAATTTCTTTCAAATCATCAATGTCCTTAGTGATCGGTTTTTCGCATAAAATTGGTTTGTCATAATGACTATAATATTGGATATCATCAAGGTGACATTTTGTTGGAGTTGCAATGATAAATCCGTCGCAATCATGACCGTCTCTTTTGTAGCGGTTTTCCCAATCAATCCTGACAACTTCACAGTCAGTAAACTGCTCTAGAATCATAGCATAACGTCTACCCATGTTACCGTTGGCTCCAATGACGGCAATCTTTTTCATCATCGGTACTGACTCCCATTGTGAAAGAATATGTCACTACGATCTATTCTCGTTACTTCAAACACCGCACCGCCCTGTTTCATATCGTTCAATACTGCCAAAACGTCATTTGATAGTTTAAACTTCTTATCAATTTCTTTTATACGTTTTTCTAAAATATCGTTTTTTTCTTCACTCTCGTCTAATTTTTCTACAAGACGATCATGTTCAATAGTTAATTTTAAGTTTGATCTAATTGCAACGTAAACGCCAATTGTCATGATTGCTAAAGCGATCATCAAAATAATCTCAATATTAGACATATTATTCCCCTGATAGATATTTGGACACGGTAGGTCCAACCAGCCCAATTAGTTCAGCCTTACTGTATTGCGGTGCTGTGTCGCTGCGAATACAGAAATCATGCTCAGATCTAAGATGCTCGTGGATCTTTTCACCTGCACGGATTCCTGTGTATTCAATATTGTATGATCCCTGTATTGCCAAACACTCGGCAATAGCCTCTACAAAAGCGGTGATCTTTGCTGCTTTTATCATCGGGTGTATTAGAACATCATCGGCTGGATGATCATCTTGTGTAACAAACTGGACAGCATCCTCAATCTTGAGCCAAAACCTTGTCATGTCTGGATGGGTGATCTTGACGGTTTTATCTGGTGACAGGAGTTGTCTGATAAAGGCATGGATCACCGATCCCTGGCTCCCTACAATGTTACCCCATCTGAACACCTTGATGTTGCGTCCTGTCGCTTTTCTGATTGCTATCAGGTGCTTTTCAGCCAATGCCTTGGCCATACCATAGAAGTTGATCGGCAGAACTGCTTTGTCAGTGCTGAAAAACACGAATTTACCGCAATCCACATGGTGAAATACATTCATCGCACCTGAGTAGTTGACATCATGATACTGGGAAGGATACTTTTCACCCATATCAACGTGCTTCAGTGCCGCGCAGTGATACACGATGTCAGCCTTATTTGGTAACACACTATGCAGGTCATTTCTGATATCACCCAAGCACCAATGAACAGTAGGAAACTTTTTGCTCCATTCTGCAATCTTATGATCACATCTAGAAAGCGCAAGAACCGTATCGCTGTTCTCAAGATGATATTGCATGATTCTTGATCCGAGAGTGCCTGTTGCACCGGTCACAATAACGAGTTTATTCATATTTAATTGCCTTCAATAATTCGTGGAATAAGAGTTCAATATATCAACTTATTACTATTTGACAACAAACTTTAATTAATTTTGTTTCATGGTGGTTCCTTTAGTGCCTTAAGCGAAATACCAACCAGATCCTGCTAGGATATCACCAGCCGCTACTACAAAGCTGGAGACGGAAGCTATAGCCCATACGTTATTATCGTAAGAGTAAAGAATTTGCATAGTTTTTGTTCCTGCTGCGGTAGGATATGCAAACATACTGATAGCTGAGGCGTCTACATCCACACCGTAGGTCTGAATATTATACCTATTTAAATTAGTGCCTAAATCGAAAGGAAGACCCCCGATTTGTACATTACCGGTACCTACCGAGGAAACGGCATTAAGGGTTATCTGCCAAGAAAAGAATACCACTCTTCCAATTCTAGTGTAGTATCCAGTTTGCGTGGTGTATGTCACATTTTGGTCAGCGTTAGATGTCTGATATGCAGGCGTCCAAGTCCCCTCATCATAAACGCCAAGAGTCTCATTCCCAAGGCTAATACCGTTCGTGAACGTCTTCACCCCCGCAAAGCTCTGCGCTGCAGTTGTTACCAAGCCACGCTGTGTTCCACTGGCATCACCACCTGTGCCTGCAAAAGCACCATTGACTGTGATAGCGTCTCCTGTGGCATTTCCCAAGTTGACAGCACCGTTAAATGTTGCCGTCCCTGCTGCCGTAATAGCATCGATATTCAATGATTTTGTGCCATCGGTCAGACCGTTGATGAGGTCGGTGAAGTTTTGCGACACCTGGGTACCGTCTGCCGTAGTTCCGTTGGTGAAGGTGTATGTTACGCTTGGATTTGCCATTATTCTTGCTCCCCTCTAATATAGTCTTTGTTAGGTTTGATAACTTGAATTGCGCCACGAGCCTGTTTAGTCTGTAAACCTTTTACTACCTGATCCATGACCTTGCTCTTTTCAAAACCAGCTGATAACCACATTTTTTGTAGAAATCTACCAAAGGCATCAGCCTCCATTTTGAAAACTTCACCATTGATAAGACTCTTATTCAAAGCAGTTTTCGATGGATTAACAAGATCTGGTTGCTCCCTGTAAAGTGTAACAATTGCGTCATGCTTTTTGATATAGTCTTTGCCAAGCAAAAGGTTCTTATCCTCGTTTGTCAATTTGCGCATCAATTCAACTGTTTTGAATCCTGGTAGTTTATTTCTACCTTGAGAATAGTCTAAATTTTGAGCGATATCCTGTAGTTTTTTAGACTTTGATGTTTTGAGTGCTTCGATGTATTGCTTTGGAAACTTATCTAAAAGGTATTCAGCCTTTTCGACATCATCTTCAGCTAGCAATTTCTTAAAAACATCCTCGGGTTTTGTTTTAATCATTTTTGTCAAATTAGCATCAATACCGCCTTTTAAATCAGCTTTAGGCCTCTTCATCACTGCAGCTATTTCTTCGTTTGCTTCTCTCCACAGCTTGGACGCCTGTGCCAATTTATCTTGCTGCTCTTTTATGAACATGGCAGTTGTTGTTGATTGCTGGTTTTTTGGAACCACTCCCTTTGCCATGCTTTCGGTAAAATTCTTTTCGGATTCAGCCATGTATTTTTGAATCAAATCAGCAAAGGTTTGATCCCTTGTTTCAGCGAGTGAATTAGCAATTTTAGTTGTTGACCTTCTGAGATTTGCATCTTGCATAAACCTTGATGAGTCTCCTAAAACTGCTGTTTTATATTTCTTTAAATCACCAATTGTTTTTACGGTGCTTAATTTTTCAAGTTGTTTATCTAAATATTTTAAGGCTTCTTCATCATATTTATAATCTTTTTTCAGTTTATTTATTGCATCTATAGTTGGCTGTTGATTAATTGTATAACCTGGACGATCAAGGTTATTTCCTAACTCTTTATAAAGTTTATCGGCATCAGCAACCTTGCCTTTAATAACGGTTAAGATTGACTTTTTGACGTCTTTAGCAACTGGGAAAATTACCTCTTTACCTAATTCTTTAGATTTTAATGCCTCTGGCGTTAGTCCTGTTGCACTGTATGTTGCTTTCGTTAAAACGTCTTCAGCAACTTGATTTATTGTCTCATGATTTTTTGCAATTTGTTTTTTAAGAGCATTCTCACCTGTCAAAAACCCTACCAATGTTTTTGGTGATCTTGCGGCAGCATCCTCTAATTGTTGACGTTCTAATGATTTTGTTAACATTCCTGGAGTTGGTTTGACACCAATCTCAGCTGCTTGTTGTGCAATTATATCGGCATTAGGTTTCATTGCCATTCTTTCTAAATCTTGTGCAGATGCACTGGCTTTTGAAACTGTAGGTAGTAGTTTCGAAACACCACCAAGAACACCCGTAATACCTCCGGCAAGTGCTGCTTGCTGCACTGTCCTAAGAGGATCATATGCCTCTCTACCACCACCGGCTAATGATATCCCTTGACGTACAATATCAGATGCACCACCGATTAACGCTGCCGATACCATACCAGGAGCTTTCAACGCCTTACCAACATACGGAATATTTTTAGTCAAGTCCGCTGCTGCCTTTAATGGTCCACCCTCCGCGAGAACTGACGCACCATATTCAACAGCTTCAGGTATGACATCAACCAAATCCATAAGGTCAAAACCATATGGATCCAGATAAGTGAAGTTCAAATCACCGGGTTTTCTGACCTGGATGCCTCCTGTAGGGAATTTTCTAACATTATCGTTTCCATATTTAGATTGCAGATAACGTACTTGGTCTTCTTCTGGAATACTCTTTGCTACAAATCTATGCCAATTACTTGCCCCCTCACCACCTTCGGACGGCATCCCACTGTATTTTGATGCTACCTTGGAAAAAGCTTGATTTCTTGCCCGAATTGCATCTTCATCTGATGCATCTGTTTCGAGGCGCTGCTTTGCCCATCTGAGGGAATTGGCATCAGCTATTCCAAGGTTCATCTTTGATAAAACTTTAGATGAAACATCCTGTTCTGATTTTGATGGATTATCAAAATTATCGATAGCATAGTCCAGACTATCTTTGAGTTCCTTTATCGAGTAATTTTCAACGGTTTGATCTGCCATTTTATCCCCCGATAAAGTTTATTGCTGAATTTCGTTTTGCATCTTCTGTATTTTTTGGATTAGTAACAAATGGTAAATTATCATCCAATTTATTAAAAAGAGGATGATCTGATGTAACAGATTTTGGATTCTTTTTGTATGCATCAATCGATGCATCATGATAACCAGATTCAACATTCTGCATGCCACTTCTGATTACTTTAGTGAAATTTCTTATACCCTGTCTCAACTGTTCATCTGTGGCCCATTCACTAACACCCAGAGAATTTTCAGCAGCTGCAAGTTCTGATGCTGTGAGACTTAAACCTGACTTCAATTTATTAAAATCTGATTTTAATGCAGATAATGCAGTCCAAAGTCTTTGAGATTCTTTGGATGTTTTTGAGACGGCTGCTTGTTTAATCTTTTCTGGATCGGATATTCCAAATTTTGACGTCAAATTTGAAACCATTCCAAGTTTTAATGCACTACTTAATTGATCTCTACCTGGGATCGGTTTATCACCTGTCATACCACCAATAACTTGATCAACCGTTTTAATGGTAGGCATAAGATCATTATATGATTTTAATTTATTTGAAATATCAGCCCTATCTTTTTCAATCTTTGTTGGATTGTAGGCGTAAACATCTTCAATTGTTATTACATAAGGAATTTTATCGGGAGAAACTCCCTTTTCTTGAAGTTTGAAAACCGCGTTCCGATACCCTGCTTTTTCAGCTGGGGTTTTCAGATCTTTTAATGTTATCAGAGGAACTGCTTTAGTTGCTCCCGAAGGGAGTAACTCAGGCATAGATCCCATATCAAATGATTTTGACCTAAATGGTTTAATCCAAATATCAACTCTTTTGCCATCCGCAATATCCCAAGTTTTTCTGAAACCGGTACCGGGACTTTTGCCGCCAAAAACAGTGATGTTGTTATTGTAATCTTCGGGACGAATCCTACCATCTGAATACTGTGTTTCAAGGCGAGTCCTACGCTGCTGTTCATCAAGGTCGGCAAGCTGTGATTCCTGCTTTATTCTTTCAGGAGAAATAAACCAAAATGGTTTATATTCAGGTTCACCACCTTGTTTTTTAATCTCTATTTGGCCAAGTTGTGCGCGTTTATCACCGGCGTCAGCCTCAAGCATTCCTTTGGCTTGTTGTTCAGAAAAAACGTTATTTTTAAGTTTTTCTTGTTCTTTTTGTGCTTGTTCCTGTTCTTTTAGTTGTGCTTCCCTTAGTTTATTCTGATCGTATGCCGACTTGATGCCATATACAGACTGAGCAACCTGCAAACCCTGCATGATTTTGTCAATCGCTGACTTCTTCTCAGGTATATACACTTGAGCCACGTTTTTGCCCTCCCTGCCTTGCAAGTTCTAGTTTTTGGTAGATGCTCCTTCGCTCGGCATCGGGTAGCTGTATATCTTTCAATGCTTTTTGCGCTTGATCGATAGAAGCAGTTGAATCATTTGTATTCTGGTACCTACGCTCCAGTGCTGACATCTTGTCACCACCTGAATTTGTACTAGTGCTTGTGAGAGATAAACCGCCGCCGATGCTTGGCATCTTAGAGGTTCCCAGTTTGTCGCCAAGTTTAGCACCAGTCATCGACACATCCCGGTTACCAACCATTTTGTCTCGAAGTGATGGGTTTTTCATTGCCTTGTATTCGCCGTATCCTGCTGCACCAAGGGCAACTGCAGGTGCAACAAATGAGGCTGCACTTTCACCACTAGCTGCAGTAGATCCACCGCCTAACTCTGAAGACATGCCTTCACTGGCTGGTTTGAACGCCTTGGCTCCTAATGTGTATGCTCCATAACCACCGCCAATGCCGCCAAGACCACCGCCTCCGCCTCCGCTGGAACCGGATCCCATGAGGCTTTGATAACCCTCTTTTCCCTTTGCTCCCATTTGGAGCATTCCTGAACCCTGGCTAAACAAGTCCATGAGTCTGGATATGCCACCACGTTTTTCTGGTATTAAAACTTGTTCAGCCATTTTATTCTCCAAATCCCAATGCACCTAGTGGGTATTTCATTGATGTTTTCTTGCCAGCACTTCCAAAAAGATCTTGACCAAGTTGACCGAATAATCCTTGACTGTTATAACGCTGCATTTCACGAGCAATTTTCTGATTTTCAGCCGTGATAGATTTATCTAGTTCAAATTGTGCGGTGGCCATTTCACCCTGACGAGTTGCCTGTTGTGACGCAAATTGACGTTGTGCTGCACTCTCCGCTGCACCTACTCGCATTCCCTCTCTCTGGAGGTTTCTGCCTGATATTTGATCCATTGCGGCTTGTTCTCGTGCTGATTGCTCGGCGCCAAGTCCAAGTTGTGTCTCTGCCGCTCGTCGCCCAGCTTGCTGTTCCGAAAGTCCAGCCAGACGCATACCGGCACCGGATCCACCCATACCACTTGCTGCGAGTCTTCTTTGAATTGCTGACTGTTCGGTTTGACGCTGTGCTCCCTCTCTCATCTTTGCAAGGGATCCCATTTGAGCATATTGACTAGCGATTGCTGCCCTAGCATCATCTGGCTTTTCAGCACCACTGATCATGCCACCAAAATCCTGAGTTATCTGATCGCCGCCGACACCAGACAACATCAATTTATTTGATGCATAGGTTGGAGCTTCCCCCATCCCAGATCCGATAGTTCCAGCACTACCTGATTTATTTTCTGTTCCCATGCCAGGAATCATATTACTAACAGAAGAACCCATTTTTTTTCCTAAAACTTTTATTTCACCCAATCTTTGACTAAGATTCTGAGATATCGGTTTAACCGATCCAGTCTTGACCGATTGATACGTTGCGGCTGTTGGTTGTTTCACCGCCATGCTGTAAACATCACCGACGGCTTTTGCGACAGGTTGAACAACTTTTTTTGGAGGTGTAACCGTTCTTTGTAAATCTTTTGTACTATTATACCATGCCATTATCTCTTCCCCTTGAGGTTATAGGTTAAATTCAAACCGACCACTTTGAACCCTGCATTAACAACGTTTTTGTTCGAAAACTTGAACTGAATTCTTTTCCCTCGAAACTGTCCGAGTGGGGTTTTTATGTCTTTGACATCCCGGCCAGCATCCCAGTTGTCAGAACCCCAGACCATGGTTCCCCATATGGATTCACCCGGATTGCAATCTATATCTGTGGTAGTTCCATCACCCTTGTCAGAGTCAGTTCTTACGGTCAAACCCATCAACCAATTACCTAAAAGTCCATAGAGTAGGTTGCCGAACCGCCAATCCTTGTACCAAGTAGTATGCGCTGGCTGACCTGCAAATTCTTTTGTCCAAAAATAGCTATTGATTGCTGTACCAGAATCATTATATGCGGTTTGGTTCATTTTATACACAAAACCAACGGCATTAGACGTGGCAAAATAGAGATCACCATTGTAAACAGTGAACTGCGCTGCATTCATCCCGGTCCACGGCGCCCAGGTAAACTTTTGGCTTTTTTCCAATCCATTTCGAGAGAAATCAAACACAAAGATTCTGTTGTTTGTGGTCCCGGATCCAGAGGTCATTGTGATATATGCCTTGTTCTTGTAAACAATAGAGGCAATGTTTTTTAAATAACCTGCATTTACCGCAAACATTTCATCTTCAATGACAGTTGAAATCATGTCACCAGCTACCGCACCGACATCAGTCAAGGATGCGGTTGGTTCAAGCCCTGATGCTGTCAGTGCTCCAAAACCCACAAATTTGTCCTTTTCAACGGCAGGGAATATCAGAAAGTTCATTGCTTCAAAAAAACCAAGTGGTGACTTGGAACCAAATTGGCTCCTTAGTCTCAGTTGGAGCCAATTACTATCATCGGTGTCGGGCATATAAATGAGCCAACTAGTACCTCTTGCTCCTGTTATGACAAGATAGTTGTCCCACAGCCCCAAAGCCTCGGGCACATCACTCGTTTGGTCACCTGCATTGATAAAATTGGTGGTACCGAAAACGTAGGGATTGCCAAGATCAGAGTAGTAAACACGATCAACCTGGTCGGCTGGATATCTACCA
>Ga0209288_10000050_pt1 | contig 37007 bp, 31 predicted proteins | sample PPLLaktember2015_4_FD_187261 | JGI IMG/M metagenome (GOLD analysis project Ga0209288, IMG submission 187261) | Freshwater sediment microbial communities from Prairie Pothole Lake near Jamestown, North Dakota, USA - PPLs Lake P8 Core (1) Depth... | ecosystem: Environmental > Aquatic > Freshwater...
CTGCGTCTCTGATGAGGCTGGAGCCGGTGATGCTTCTTTATAGGTTAAATCAATAGTGAAATGGGTGCTGTAGAGAAGATAGTGTGAATTGGGTGCATATCGGACTGGATTGATACGGATGGTGAAAAAGAAGATATGGTCATTGTCGCTGTTTAATCCAGCCCCGGAGCTGATGGTGTACCATGATGCGGGGTAGAGATTCGCACTATCATAGATATCTTCATTGAATGTTCCTTCAAGAGGAACGATTTGATTACCGATCTTTTGTTTTGTCGGGGCTGGTCGTATGTTTTTCTCCACCGACATAGTTTGAATCGTTGATGGTTCAACTTCGACAGAGATGATTTGAGTCCCAAGCGGGAACTCAAACGTTCGTGAAAACATTGGCAGTAACGGGCAGCCTTCGACGTTGAGTACCCCGTTTGCCTCACTGACGATGATTTCGCTCATTTCGTTATTTTCTTTCAGAATTGGTGCTGAAAAATCAAGAATTTCTTTAATAGCGTCAAACTGGGCAGATTCTTTTTGGGCACCTCCCGGGATAGTACCGGCAGCCAGAAAAAGAATCAGTATTCCACCTATTATGAATTTTTTTATATGCGTGTTCTTCATATGTTATCCCCTTGGAAGTAGCGAATCAAATACCCCTTTATTAATGTTGATTCCACTGTCAATTATACGATGCTATATTATTTAAGTTTTTTCATAAAAAATTTGGTCAAGTAACAAAGGATTCTTCCCTTACAAATCATCTGTTGTCGGAGAGAGAATTTAAATATTAAAAGCCGTATACTGCCTCACTTCTACCAGATAAAACAGGTGAACTATGGGTAAAGGAATAAACGCCGCACGCCAACTAAAAAAAGCACGAAAGAACCAGATGTGGAACGACCGATACTACAAAAAACGCGTCCTTCATCTCAAAGAAAAATCAGATCCACTCGGAGGCGTACCGCAGGCGCGAGGCATCGTTATCGAAAAAGTTGGTATCGAGGCAAAACAACCGAACTCAGCTATCCGGAAATGCGTAAAAATCCAGCTTATTAAAAACGGTCGACAGATTACCGCATTTGCCCCTGGGAACCATGCGATTGGATTCGTTGATGAACACGACGAAGTCGTCGTCGAAGGCATCGGCGGTCGAATGGGACGAAGTTACGGTGATATCCCTGGCGTCCGTTTCAAAGTTATCAAAGTCAATGATGTATCATTAGATCAACTCGTAAAAGGAAAAATTGAGAAACCAATGAGACGGTAAGTATGAGTGAAAAGAAAGACCCACAACCCAGTGCAGCATTCTTCCCAATGTTCTTAAAATATGACATCAGTACCGTAAAAATCGAAGACCCAGGCTTACAACGCTACATCAACCTCGAAAACAAGGATTTCTTCCTTGGCGCACCACATGCGAATAAGATGTTCGGGAAAGCAAATGTACCGATTATCGAACGGCTCATCAACATCCTGATGAAAACCGAGATGTACACCGGGCAGAAGACCAAGGCATACACCGCAGTCCGTAAAGCCTTTGAAATCATCGACAAACGAACCAAGACAAACCCTGTTCAAATCCTTATTGATGCATTACAAAACGCTGCACCAAAAGAAGAAACAACCCGGCTGCGGTTCGGTGGCATCATGGTACCAAAAGCAGTGGATATCTCACCACAACGCAGACTTGACATCGCACTTCGGAACATCTGCGCTGGTTCTATGACCGCGAGCCATAAAAACAAGAAGAGAATCGAGGCATGTCTTGCTGATGAGCTCCTCAAGGCTAGCAAGAATGATCCTGCATCTTTTGCGGTTGCAAAGAAAAATGATCTTGAGCGGGTCGCCAAAGCAGCTCGATAAAATAAATAAGATATGAATTTTCGAAGGTGTATAACATATGGGGCGAAAAGAAGATAATATTGAAAAAGCAACAGCACTGATGAACAAATTAGATCATATTCGAAACATCGGTATTGCTGCACATATTGATCATGGTAAAACAACGTTTTCTGATAACCTGCTAGCAGGTTGCGGTATGATGAGCGAGGAGCTTGCAGGAAAGCAGCTGGTACTCGACTACGACGAGCAAGAACAAGCACGAGGGATTACGATTAACGCAGCATCAGCATCCATGGTTCACAATGTCGAAGGACAAGATTACTTGGTTAATTTAATTGATACGCCAGGGCATGTTGACTTCGGTGGTGATGTCACTCGTGCGATGCGAGCAGTTGATGGATGTATCATTGTCGTTTGCGCTGTTGAAGGTGCGATGCCACAAACCGAGACGGTGATTCGTCAAGCGATCCGTGAGAAAGTCAAACCGGTATTGTTCATCAACAAAGTAGATCGACTCATTAATGAACTTCGAGTCACACCAGAAGAGATGCAAAATCGATTCATTAAAATCATTAACAAATTCAATGAACTACTTGATCGAGTGGTGGCTGACGATTTCAAAGGAAAATGGAACGTGAAAGTAGATGATGGTAGTGTCGCGTTCGGTTCGGCGTTCCATAACTGGGCTGTCTCCCTTCCACGAATGAAAAAAACAAACTTGGGATTCAAAGATGTGTATAACTACTGCAAAAACAATGATCAGAAATCATTAGCGAAACGATCCCCCATCCATGAGGTTGTCTTAGACATGGTTATTCATCATCTTCCACCTCCAAATGTTGCACAGAAATATAGGATTCCACACATCTGGAGAGGAGATCTTACCAGTCCACTTGGGAAAAACATGGTTGAATGTAACGAGAACGGACCACTTGCATTGATGGTCACGAAGATAATCCTTGATCCCCATGCAGGTGAGGTTGCGATTGGTCGAATGTTCAGCGGGAAGATCCAACGTGGACAGGAACTGTATGTTATTGGCATGCCGAACAAGAATCGTGTACAGCAAACTAATGTCATGGTCGGGCCTGATCGTATCCCAATTGATTACGTGAGCGCAGGAAATATTGTTGCTGCAACGGGTATCCGTGATGCCATCGCAGGAAGCACGGTCACTGATGACCCTGAAGCTGAGCCGTTCGAACGTATTGTTCATGTCTCAGAACCAGTTGTGACTGTTGCAGTCGAAGCGAAAAACACAAAAGACCTCCCCAAACTCGTTGAGGTATTACGATTAATCTCTAAAGCTGATCCTAGCATCCAAGTGCAAATCAACCAGGAAACTGGGGAGAACCTGATGTCAGGGATGGGGGAACTCCATCTTGAGATCACCGAGTATCGTATCCGTAATGACCATAAAATGGAAATTGTCTGCTCTGAACCTATTGTGGTCTATCGTGAGACAGTCAGCAAACCAAGTCCTTATAAATTTGAAGGGAAATCACCAAATAAACATAACAGATTCTACATCGAGGTTGAACCTCTCCCGGAGAACATTGTAAAAGCGATTTACAATAATGAACTACCCGAAAACGTGAAGAAATACAAAAAAGAAACAGCAAAAATTCTTCAGGACCTTGGGATGGATAAAGATGTTGCAAAAGGCGTGTTCGGCGTACATGGTCTGAACATCATCACCGATACCACCAAAGGTATCCAGCATCTCTTCGAGACAAGGGATCTGATCATGGAAGCCTTTGACGAGGTGATGAAAAGCGGGCCAACCGTCTCAGAACCCTGCCAAGGCATCTTAATAAAACTCGTCGATGCAAAATTACATGAGGATGCAATCCACCGAGGACCCGCACAGGTAATCCCTGCTGCGAGAAACGCTATTTATGGTGCGATTACGATCTCTGAGCCGACCTTGCTTGAGCCAATGCAGAAAGTTTTTATCAGCACTCCACAGGAGATCATGGGTGACGCGTCACGGGAGCTGAATTCCCGACGCTCCGAAGTCAAAGACATGAAAACTGTTGGAGACTCAGTGGAAATCGAAGCAAAAGCACCCGTTGCAGAGATGTTCGGTTTTGCATCAGCAATCAGGTCAGCCACCGGCGGCCGAGTACTATGGAACACGGAAAACATGGGGTTTGAACAGTTACCAAGGAACCTCCGGGATGACGTGATTAAAAAGATCCGAGAGCGTAAAGGACTCAAACCAGAGCCATACCCAGCTGAGTACTACATGGGATGAACATTCGGTGAAAATATTTCCAAATTCTTAAAAACCATGTGTGGATACAGTGGCCACTATGCAGCGAGGAATCATCCCGATTAACCAGTTTTTCGAGCTGGAATACCGATACTATGAGAAGGATCCAACCTATAAATATTTCAACAGACGGTTTGAAATCTATCTCATCGGAAAGAAAGGGATGCAAAAAATCTACATCCTGCACATGGACAACTGTGATCGACGACCAGGGCGATGGGCACCCCATATCCACCGTGCATCACAAGTCGCAAAGAAACTCTATTTTGGAGTTTCTACAATCAACTGGAACGAAATAAAGGAAAACTTCCTGTCCGCCATCATCGCAGAAATCGGCAATGACTACAAAGCAGATGCAAAGAAAGCGGTCGTCAACCTCCTTTCACCAAAAATATAAAACAAAACCGTCCTGCTCGTTAATTGTTCTGAATATGTTTTTATACTAGCTCGTCTCATTCTTAATCTATGGAAATGGTTCAACTCCCCGAAGTTGAGGAAACATTAAACGCCTTTAAAAAGAAAAAACAAAAACAGAAAAAGAAAGAAGAAGATATCAAGGAAGAACCCGAGGATAAATAAGAGAAATTCTTCTGTTCACCATTTTTTTTTTACAAGTTACGAAGGATTGATCTCATGTTCAGGTTCATTGTTATTGTCCTGCGAGTCGATATTTTCCATGGCTTGGCTCGTAGATCTGTCCGTTGCGGTTCAATCGATCCAGGACCTCCTCGACTTTACGCGATTCGATTCCTTGGATTTCCGCCTCGTTGATAATATCACCTCGTACAGCGCTATCATCGGTAGATTCTGTGCACAGACGCTGAATAACATCAAGAATCACCCTCATACGCTCTTGCTGACTATGGCTAATACCGGTCGCGATGATGTCAATATCAAAACGTCCGGTCTCCCGATCGGTGCCAACCCGACGGAGATACTGATCGATAATTGAGATCGCACGTTTCGCATCATCAATCGTTGCTTCTTGGCTCAATCGTATCCGGGCGCTTGATTCCGCGAGCCGCACAAACGCCTCAAGCTGCCGAGGCGTAAAGGGCACCGAGTCCTTTGAGGAACTCCGGAAATCAACATAATAATTCTGCAGGATCTCCAAGGCGTCATCTGTCATCACCGGGAAGATATTCCTTTTTGCATACGCCACGTACTTCCGGAGGAACTCTGGTTCAAACACCGGCAGCACATGTTTCATGAAGGTTGACTCTTGCGCCTTTGTATACAACTCATCAGAGCTTTTCTTCATATGCTCATGGATTTCTCCCCCCTTATGGGAGTGGAGGATATGAGACGCAAGGTCCGTATCTGTCTTTCGATTCGGTTTATCAAGAATGGAAAAGATAAGGTCAAAACGTGACAACAACGCGGGCGGCATGTTGATTTGTTCATGCATCGGTATAAACTCATCAAAACGTCCTAGTTTCGGGTTTGCAGCCGCAAGTACCGCACAACGTGACTTCAGGGTTGCATTAATGCCTGCCTTTGCAACGGAGATTTCCTGCTGCTCCATCGCCTGATGCAAACTACTCCGGTCTGTTTCTTCCATTTTGTCGATTTCATCGATGCAGGCAAGACCTTTATCAGCAAGCACCAGTGCACCAGCCTCAAGTGTCCATTGCCCCTCCCCGAACTCGTCACGGACCGCAGCAGCAGTTAAACCAGCGGCGGAAGATGCCTTCCCCGATGCATATACACTTCGAGGAGCAAGCTTTGACATATACGACAACATCTGCGATTTTGCAGTACCTGGGTCTCCTACGAGTAACGCATGGATGTCTCCACGTGTTCTGGTCCCATCAGGCATTTCTTTTGCTATCCCTCCAAAGAGTTGAAGGACAAGTGCATCTTTTTCGATTTCAAGACCATAAATGGTTGGTGCGATACTCTGCCGCATCTTGTCATAAATGGACGGGTCTTTACTAATCTTCAGAATCTTTTTTTCATCCTCTTTTGTGACTTCGACTTCCTCAAACGCGTACTCCTGGCTTTCGATACTCACTGCATCTAGGGTTTTATCAAACGACGTCAGACGGAATGTTCCCCGATGACGCGCCATCGAATGAAGAATGCCGTTCACAATCACACGATCCCCCGGAGCAACACCCCCCACGAGATCATCCTCGAGGTACACGCTGATACGCTCAGGCTGTGCGCCACCTCGTAATCCTTCTGGGTTCTCCTGAATCTCGATTTTCTGAGAATCAATAAACGTCGACAGCGTCGTCGACAACTTAAAGGACGACACCCGTCCACATCCGCCTTGATCCTCAAAACACTCAGACGGCTCCTTCAGGATGTCCTCATCCTGCTCTATCCGCATCACCGCACCACATTTCTGACACTGAAACGCAGCAATCTGCAGCTTGGGACGCACCTCAGTAATCTTCTTCACAAGACCTTCAACTGCGATAAACGTCCCCAGACGGTTCGCCCGGATCTTCCGAATCAACACCTTCTGAGACTCAGGGATATTCTTCACACGAAAATGAAGCTGCATCTTCTGCTCTGCAGCAACATCAATAAGCTGGAGTGCCTCCTCTGCATTAAAAAGAGTTTTATAAGGCTGACGAAGCAACAACTCAGCAAGCTTTGGATCTGCTTTATCCACATCCCAATAATCAAGAAGTAAACTCCGCCGCTCAGGATACTCGGTCGCCACTGTCTCGATTTCTGCTTTACAGTTATCTTCAAAGAACCCTTGCCAGGATGCTGTGAGACTCTCGTCTTTCATCAATCGAACCATAGGAAAACCTCCCGTACTTATGAAACATCATTTCTTATATTAAATTTTGGCGGGTGTAGACGCCTCTTGAGTGGGTGCACGTGATATACAAGTGATTGCCCGTCTGCATTCTCAACCCCGTTAACCCTCTGAGCATCGGCAGTCTGTGGTAAGGCTGCTCACTTCCGTGCCTCACCCGGTTCCCACAGCGAAGATAGACACATGACCCTCCGGTCATATGCGATTATCACCTCTGATCCCAAAGGACAAGGCGTCATAGGCAACAAACGGATCACGAGATACTCGTTACACCGCCTCGTAAGATCGACCCCAGCGTATCGGCGATTTCTGGTGACAGGGAACGCCTAGCTCCCCGGTCTATTCTACACCTTTCGCCACTGTTACCAGGAACGACGGCTAAGCTGTCGGTAGTAGTTAAACATTTGCACGAACAAAATAACTAGGCCTACCGCTAAAAAAGCAATATCGCGCATAACCGCAATAAGTGCGTTTGTAACATCTGATGAACCATGGACCATTCCTGCACTGTATGCATCACGAAAAAGAAGATAAATGAAAACAGCGATAATAATAAAAATAATCACATTGATGTAAAACGACCATTTGTTCCATGTTTTTTTATCAACCGGAAGAATTGGGTTCTCACTCATGACACACCGACCTACAACAAGCATGAGTTTATTGATATAAGAATATTATGATTCTGTCAACTGTTAAAAAAAATCGGATAATTTCGTGTTTTTCACTTTATCGCTTACAAACATGGAGTCTATGGATTTCTCCACAAGTGCGATGCGTTGACGCGCGTACAGTGGCAGATTGTATTTCTCCGCAATCTCCTTTGAGATATCCAGGTATTTCTTCACGGACATCTCATGGACCGTTAGGGTCAACTTCCCGTTGCATTTTGTACATACTCCTAGAAGCGGGATTCTCCGATAGGTGGTGTTGCATAACGGACAACGCACCGATTGCTTGCTGAACGCGCGAAGATTCCCAAGAATATCTGGGAGGAAATGTCGTTCGATGACTTTGTAGGCGACATCTGCTTCATCGACCGCCCGGATTTTGGCTGCAAGGCTGAGCTGCACGTTCATCTTTTCCATCATGCTCTTCAAGGTCTTGTATAATGATTCTTTTGGTCCTTCTGAGATGTCATAGGTATCGTGGGTGAATCCGAATTGTTCGTATTGCAGTTCGGTACCGAGCCGTGATGCGACCAGCCCCATCTTTGACTCAAGGTTCTTCGAATGTTCATGTCTCAAAGTCGCCTCGTAGAACTCCAAGGGATACCGGGAAAGAGTATCGAGGTTGTGTGCTTCCTTGTCTACCTCGGAAGGATCAAGTCGTGTCGTTAGGATTAAGGGCAGATCCATTTTTCCTCCTCGCTTGTCCGGGATGTACGAATGGGAGAAGTTTAGTAAGGCATCCATGAGCAACATTAAACCATCTTCGTCTCCATCACAATTATTTGATACAATTGAATCATTAATTATGAAATTATGAAAATCTTCTACTTCGATATCATAAAGAAAATCTGAATTCGAAATGACCGGAGTAATATGTTTAATTCTATCAAGGGTATAATCCCCAAATGAATCTTCTGTGTAGTCCTTTGGTGGTATTGTCTGGGATATCAGCAGACAGTCATTAGGAGTAATCTCAATGATTTTTTTATTTGTTAATGTGTTTTTTTGACATACTACCATCCTATGAGCAGGAGATGAAGTAAATGTTTTACCTGATCTCAAGGTCACTTTTACAAGATACCGTGATGCAGGTGTTTTTAGGACAGACAGTACCTTTCGAATTTCTGTTCGACCGGACTGAGGATTGCAGGATAATGTATGGATATTTTTCACTTGTTTCTGTGTCGTTCCGAACGAATCAACGACGAGTTCCTGAGTTTGGGTGGAATTGTATAATTCCTGAAGAGATATCTTTGTTATTCCTGACGCATTCGCAAGATAGAGAGAAGTGTCTGGTACAAGACAATTTCTTCTTTTCGTCGCATGGAAAAAGGGATGCATAAAGCATACCTGCGCTGTAGTAAATCCGATGATACGACCAAGTGCCCCTGCGGAGGTATGCGGTGCGAGACCAACGACCAGATGTCCTGTCAAATCCTGGGTTTTTTTGATTTTATAGAACCGGGCAACATCATAAAATTTAGTGAGCAAATCATCGATGAATTTTGAGACTTGCACAAAATATTCGCCACAGGCGTTTGAAATAATAACGTCCTGGACTTTAAGCTCGCAGATCTGCTCTTCGCTGAGAAGCTCGTTTCCCAGATAATCTTTGGTGTACCCAAGCTCAATAAGTCGTTTCAAAGGGACGCCGATCTCTCTTGGTTTGAAATGGGTCAGAGGTGCATCAGTCATATCGAAACGGATGGTCCCGTCTTTGAACACGTACACATTGTGTTTTGCACGCAGGATGCCTTTCTCGAGTGGCTCTGGTGTTTTATGTTTCGAGATCGTACCGATGACTCCTTTGATGGTTTCTGGGAGGCTATGTTCTTTGAGGTTTTTTTGTGCTCTTTCGAGTTCTTCGGAAAGGTTGATCTGTTGTTTTTCATGTTTTCCTTCAAGAACCTCCGTATGGGTGCCGCAGCTGCAGATGAGATGGAACGTGACTGCTTTGCATTTCGGGCATCGTCGTTTCCCTGCCTCGACTTCGATTGTTACGTTCTCTGCAGCGTTTTTTACGAGACGCTGATTTCCCCCATAATCCCCAAGAGGAAACAGGACGTGTGGTGGTGGTCGCATTTTCCGCGGGCTTGCTTTTTCAGGTCTTCCCATCCTGGTGCCGATACGAAATGGCGCACGAGGACGGATTGTTACTCCTGCGAGTGCGGAGACGAAGGAGAGTGTTGTTTCACCTTCTGAATGATCTTTGTATCGTCCTGTGGTGATGATGGTTCCTTCTTTAAGGTCAAGACCACAGCAGCGGATTAACGGGTACGCATAATGGGTGATTCGCAGGGCTCCTTCACGCTGAGTGTGCAATGCTCCTAGTTCGATAAGGATGTTTTTTGTTTCTTGAGTATTTGGTAATGTTAATGTTATTTGATCGTCTGTGAGGGTTTTGCCTTCTTCCTTTATGGTGGTCATGAGTTTTACATGATCGGTAATCGGAAGATCATGCCAGAAGAGGTTGCTGGTTGGATGGAGCGGGACACGGTAGTGTTCTGCGAGGAAGAATGCGTCAGTTGGTGTGGGGTGTTGTAAGTCGATGTGTCTGCCAATGTCCTCATCGATTTTCTGTTGGAGTGTCTGCTCTGCGATGATGATATCTGATGGATTGTTGCTTTTTGGAAGGCAACCAAATGTTGTTTGGAGCTCTTGTACCCACCATTCGTAGACGTAGGATGCATCGGGGAGATAGGAGTTGTTTTCGATGAATTCTCCGAAAGGAATGAGTATCTCTCCGAGGTCAATGATTTTTTTTACGTCGCTGCGGATGTTCTTGACATCGTTAATCTGGATGAGGTCGCCGTTCTGCAGCAGAACAATGGGTCCTTCGACCTGGTCGCAAGGCGTGCCAATGGTTCCTTTGCCTGGTCGTTCGGTTTTCATCTGGGTGCCCACCGTGATAAAACTATCTAAAAGAAACATAGTAGCCGGATTAATCGCAGTTGAGGCCAGTCCTGCGGTGCGTGCCCGTCCGTATCTGAGACGAAATCCTCCTTTCCTGGATGGATGGGACAGTACTGGTCTGCCTGCAATGACCTCGCCGATATATTTGTAAGACGGGGGAATCATCGGGATTTCCCCGCTTTCTTTGGAAGGTTCAACTCCTTTGTTGATGAAAGGCTCGAGGAACTCCCATCCCGGGAGCTTCATTTTTTTTATATGCTTGTTTATTTTTGGTGCTTTAAGACAGAGACCTTCAGCGATGACCAGGCAAGCACCTCCACGTAACCGATTGGTACCCACTCTAGGGAGGTCTCGATATCCTGCGACTTCTTCATCCTCAGTTCCTTCACCGTTGATGCAGATCGGGCAGTTTTTCATGATAAGGTCGATTTCATCAACTGAAGGAAGGTATTGCAGGTGTTGCACTCGTTTGTACAAAGGGATTTCTTCTTTAAGCCGCTCGATTTCTCCTTGAGTGGCAATGTAGCGCCCAATACCAAGGTCGCGGCGTACGACATCTGCAATTAGGACACTCATGGCTTGACCGGTTCCTCCCGCGCTTCGTATAGGCCCTGAGAAGAACAAGTCGACGTAGTTGGTGCCATCGTTGTTTCGTCCGACTCGTACTTCTGCGATTCCTTCGAGCGGGGCGACAAGGACTCCTTCCGTAAGGATAGCAAGACCAGTTCGTATCGCCTGGTCTAAAGCTTGTTCTATCGTGTCGAAGTGATAGGTTTTTCGGTCAGCGATCATCCGAGCTATCTCAAGGGAAACGAGCTCTCGGTTACCGATTTTTTGGGTTGCTCGTCTGATTTTTGGGGCGATTCCTTCTGGTCCAACGAGCTGCTCGACTCGGGCAGCAAGATCGAGTGCCTGAGGGATTTCCACGGTAAGCTCAGGGTCGCATCCTTTTTTCCGTGCAGCGTTCGCAAGCTTATAGCAAGAGTCTATATCCTGCTGAAGCTGTTGAAAATATAAACGCATAGCTGGACTTGCAGCGATATCTCTGGACGTCTCCCCATCCATAATTCTCAGGCTCGGAAAATAAACAAATTCTACATAGCAGTTTCTCACTTAAAGGTTTGTGTTCTTCTTTAATAAAAAAAACAGCATTTTTTTTTTTTTTTTGGGTTATGAGGATGTTTTGCTGAAATCCATGGCGGTGGCACTACCGGTTTTGAGATCAACGAGGGGGAGTTTTGCTGAATCTGGGACGAAATTCATCATTTTTTGGTAGGAGGTCTGTGACTGCCAGCTTGAGGCATTGATGAGGATGACGCCTCGGTAGTTGTCGATCGATGAGGTGTGGACATGGCCGGTGACGAAGATATCAGGGACTTGGTTGATGAGCATGTAGTCTTCATGTTCAGGAGCCAGGGGGGTGTATCCTCCATAAGTCGGCGCAAGGTGTCGTTTCTTTAGCATGAGTTTCATGACCTCTGTTGGCTCATTGTAATTCAGGCATTGAATGTTTGTCGAGTAATCAAGCAAGCTTTGTCCATGGTAGGACAGGATGTTTACTCCATGTAATGAGAAATAGGATGGGTTTCCGATGAAAATGAATTCTTTTCCGGAGAACAGGTCTCGTATTTCTTTTTCGAACGCAGGTTGTGGCTCTGCGGGTCGTACTGCGTCATGGTTCCCTGGCTGCAGCAAGATCGTTATATGGTCCGGGATATATTCAAACTGCTTAGCAAGAGCCAGGTATTGGTCGTAGATGTTACTAATGGAGAGTTCTTTTTCCTGGTTGGGATAAATGCCTATACCATCCACAAGATCACCAGGGAGCACGAGGTATTTAAGTTTACTTGCAACGTCCCGTTGTCGGGAGTTTCCTAAGTCTCCGTTGATCCAGCGGAGAAATGCGTTCCATTCGGCGTCCATGAACATCTTACTACCCATATGGACGTCGGAGAGAAACGCTACGCAGAGCGGAGATTCTATTCGTTTTCGGTCTTGATGCATTTTGATGTCCGGGTAGATGATGTTTTGAACAATAATAAGGTCTTTATTTTTACTGATTTTTCCAACCACTCCGATAACCTCATCAAGCATCACTTCGTTTGCCAGCTGCATTATCTCTGTGTTGCTTTTCAGTGCTATAAGAGTGGCTGAACCGGTGTCGTCTTCGATTTCGATGAGTCGGTGTCCGTTATGTGTTGTTTTTACGTTTTTTACGATGCCGATGAGTTGGACATCGACCATGGTTTTTCTGATGCGACTGATAGGGATGAACTGAGAGATTTCTCTTCGTTGGCTGGTAAGGATTTTTCGGATCGTTTGGTAGCGTTCTCTGAAGAGGCTGACGAAATCCTGGGTGGTTCCTTCACTGGTTCTTTTTCCTGTGATATCCTTGATGATACGTACTTCCGAGTTGTAGTCCCTTGCTAGTGGTTTCCAGCTTTTGACTGTTTTTATGTCAAGGGGTTGAAGAGGTTTTTTCTCTTCATGTTCTGTTTGTTCTTCCTCAGTATCTTCTTCGTCTTCTTCTTCGTTGATTTCTTTTGGGAAGCTTGTTTTGCTGTATATTTTTGAAAGCATCTTTTTTTGGAATTCCTTTTCGATGGTTTTTTCAACAGGTAGAGCAGGCGGTGTTGGGCTTTGTGGTGCGGTAGGTATCGTCAGTGGAGTTTCAATGAGCTGCTGGGCTGATACTTCGATGTCCTTGATGGTGTCCAACGCGAGGAACAAGGGGTATTCTCTGAGGTTTTTGATCAGGAATGCAGCGAAATCATCTGGTTTTTCTTTTGAGGAGATATAGGTGAGCGCGTCAGGGAGGACGAACGTCCCATGATCTGAGAAGAGTTTGAGGATGGATTGCATTGTCTCGCCCACAAAAATATTTCAAGGGTCTGTATATGTCATGTTGTTTTTAGTGTTATGGTCGTAGGGTGTTTTTGTTTGTGATTTTATTATCTTGGTGGGGTATCCCTGGAATTGAAAGCTTTAATATCTTGAAGTTATTAGGTGTTTGATATGACGCAGATTTCTTTAGCTAAACAGGGGAAGACTACTGCGCAGATGAAGCAGGTTGCGAAGTCTGAGAAGATCTCCGGAGAGGTGGTCCGGAGAGGGATTGCCGCTGGTCGAATCGTCATTCCCTACAATCCGATTCATGCACCCTCTGCCCTTGGCATTGGGAAAGGTCTACGAGTCAAGGTGAATGCGAATATTGGGACGTCCCGCGAGTATTGCAACTTGAAGGAGGAGGTGGAAAAAGCAAAGGTCGCAGTCGCTGCTGGTGCCCATGCAGTAATGGATTTATCAACAGGGGGGAATCTTGATGCGATCCGTACGAAGTTGCTTAAAACCGTGCCTGTTCCTTTTGGGACGGTCCCTATCTATCAAGCAGGTATTGAGGCAATTAAAAGACGTGGTTCGATTGTTGATATGACTGCGGATGATATGTTCTCGATGGTTGAGCGTCAGGCGAAACAAGGGGTTGATTTTGCAGTTGTTCATGTTGGGATCACCAAAGTGAGTGTGGAGCGTCTGCGAAAACAAAAAAGATTGATCCCCATGGTCTCCCGGGGTGGGTCATTTCACATGGCTTGGATTCTCCATCATGATCAGGAAAATCCACTGTACAAAGATTTTGAGTCTCTGCTCGAGATCGCGAAACGCTATGATGTAACGCTTTCCCTTGGTGATGGGATGCGTTCTGGTGCGCTTGCTGATTCGAATGATCGGGCGAAATTCCAGGAACTGCTTCTTATCGGTGAGCTGGTGGAAAAGGCACGGAAAGCCGGGGTGCAGACCATGGTGGAAGGACCTGGTCATATGCCCCTGTCCGACATCCAAGCCAACATCCAAGTGATGAAGACCGTGACGAACGAAGCACCGTATTTTGTCCTTGGACCTTTGGTAACCGACATCGCCCCAGGGTATGATCATTTTGTCGGGGGTATCGGTGGGGCGTTTGCTGGGTTCTGTGGTGCTGATTTTCTGTGTTATTTGACGCCAGCAGAGCATCTGTGTCTGCCAGATAAACAAGATGTCTGTGATGGGGTGATTGCCACACGGATCGCCGCGCATGCTGCTGATCTTGCTCGAGGAATCGACAGGGATGTTGATGCTTCATTTAGTTCCGCTCGGGAGAATCTTGACTGGGTGAAAATGTTCCAACTTTGTGTCGATCCTACGAGGGCAAAGAAGTATCGAGCGAAACGGTCGCCTTCTGAGGATACGAACGCGTGTTCGATGTGTGGAAACCTCTGTGCCCTTGAGATGGTGAAAAAATATTTGAAAACAAATAAGTAAAAACACTGTTTTTTTCAGTATTTGGATACTTTTAAAGTTGAGTTTTGTTCTCTGTTCTTCAATGAAATAGAGCTGATGAAAAAAAAAATGGGGAATTTGTAGTCTTAGGCGTTTTTATGGATTTATTATTTCCGATGTAATGATAACGAATGGTCCGATTTTAACTCCCTTGAATTCTCTATTGATACCTGGAAGATTTTCTGGATATACTGTCAATACAATACTGATTCTCCCAAATCCAAAGAAGTACAGTGAACTTCGAATGGTTGCTGACGTCCCAGCCACAATATTCTCTATGGTACCATTTCCAACGGTCTTGGTAAAAAATTTGAGTTTTTGGAAAAGACCCCAGGAGACAATTATCGTCCAGTTGACGTAGGTAGCGTTATATTGTCCGGGGTTTATGATGTCACCTTTAATCCCCAATGAGACGTTCTGAAGCTTGATATCAATTTCTGGCGGGGGTAGGAGGAATAGTGTTATCGTTGTTTCGTCCTCGGCAATCTCCGGTGGTGTCACCGAATAATCTATTGCCGTTAAGGTCACGTTGAAGGTCCCAATATTTTCATAAAGATGGATGGGGTCTTTATTTAGTGGAAATGGGAACGAAGTATCACCGTCACCGAAATCCCAAATAGTTGTTGGTGGAACAACACTTGACCAGTTTTTAACGTCCCCATGGAATCGTACGCCATTAGGCCAGTAATTTAATTGTCGATTCCAATACCAACTGTAGGGACCTCCTGCATTGCAATAAAGGTCCCCTGGGCCGCTACCTTTTAATTTAACGTCATCGATACTAAACTCCTGTTGTTCTGCTGCCAAGGTTGTGTTACTATGATATTGGAAAGCGATTTTCACATCGTTTTCTCCGGCATAATGAATTAAATTAATGGGTTTAGTCTTATACCATATCCAGTCCGTGAAAGAACCAGTTATATTGACGTTAAACGACCATATGTTCGTCCAGTTTCCTCCTCCATCTGTAGAGACACTGATGTTAAAATCAACATATTGCTTCCACAATGTCACGTAAAAACAGGTATACCAGGAGAATGTAAGATTTATTTTATCATCTTCAGTATATTCCCCAAAATTAAGGCTGGGGGTGATGAGCCATTCGTCCTGGAGATCTACAGAATCAACACGATGGACAGTCGCACAATATGGGTCGGAATTGGGGAGAGTTGAGTCAATATACCATGTTTGATCCAAATTTGTTTGATGAAGTTCCCAGTCTCCATTATCTCCTGTTGGAGGCATGTTTCCATCAGTAAAATTTTCTTCTAAGAGAAGTAATTCACCTTCTGACCTTGATTGAGAACTACTAGATTTAGAAGTAATTGTATTAAGGTTCGTATTCTGCCTTGCCAAGCTAATTGGGGTTATCGTTATTGCAGAAAAACTACAACAGATGAGAACGAAGACAATCACCAGCGTACTAATATTTTTCAAAATATTTTTTTTTCTTCCTCTTTCTTTTAGAATGGGTACTCCTCCCTTTGATAATTCCTGTGGATTCAATATGGTCTTATTGTATTTAAATCATTTCATAAGAATCTAATTGCAACTTTTGTTACAATACTTTTCTTTGAGAACTCTCACAATCGAGAAGATGGCGTGCAGCGAAGAAACAAAAACCCATTCATTTTTTTTTAAAAACAAACCATATAAAAAGGAACAAACTATACTTGGGTACGAATGACTCCTGAGAAAGAAACTGACAAAAAAATGATCCTGCCGATTTTCATCATGGGGTGTTTCTTTGTCATCATCGATGGGTTCGCATTATTGATTAAAAACCTCTTCCAGCCAACGTTTGAGGATGCAAGCAACCCGGTCAATATCCTCTATATCTTTGCAATCATCATCGTCATGACGGTCATTATTCTGATCATCGCTCGATATTGGAAGAAACAGGTGATTCAAGCCATCATTTTATTTGCAGTAGGGTATACCGCTTTTTTTATTTTTGTTCCGCTGTTCGGATTTTTACCTGAGATGCCGTCCCTTGTTGTTTCATTACTTATCGCCGTAGCTCTTGTGGTAGCACTGTACAAATATCCTGAATGGTACGTTATCGATTTGTGCGGGGTGATCGTAGGAGCTGGTGCTATCGCTATCTTTGGTATTTCCTTAAGCATCTTGTTAGTCATCATCCTGCTTGTCGTTTTGGCGGTGTATGATGCGATATCAGTCTATCAAACCAAACACATGATCGATCTTGCTGACACGGTCATGGACCTCAAATTGCCCGTATTGCTGGTGGTTCCAAAAATACGACGATATTCGCTTATTAACGAAACAAAAACCTTAAAAGAGAAACTCAAAGAACATGAGGAGCGAGACGCCTTCTTCATGGGGCTTGGGGATATCGTCATGCCAGGCATCCTTGTTGTGGCCGCCTATCATAACATCTCGAATGGGTTACCGGTCGCCCTCTCAGTCCTCGGTGGTACCCTGATTGGTTTCCTGGTGCTCATGACTTTTGTGATAAAAGGAAAACCGCAGGCAGGTTTGCCATTGCTCTGTAGCGGTGCGATCCTTGGGTATCTCATCTCCAGTTACGTGTTTTTTGGGACCTTTGTCGGGCTTGGTTTTTAGTACTCCGTCTGGAAATGATTTTGCTCGCACCAGATCTTCCTATCCAGATGGTTCAATGGTTTATTGCACACCGGGCAGGTGACTTTTTCAAGAAAATGTTCAAGCCACATGTTTCGTACTTGCAGGACGTCTTCCTTTTCGATACGCTGCAATATTTTTTTTTCCTCAGCAGTCTTTACTAGTTTTGTCAGATGTGAAAAATTAATCGTGTCATCTTTTTTGATCTGCATGTAATCCATTGGTCTAATGCTGGTTGTTTGTGTCTGTTTCTCTGCTCGATTCCTCAGCAGTATTGCTGCAAGGATCACACCGCTTGCCAATCCTCCAAGGTGTGCGAAATGAGCGGTGCTATCTTCGACTGAGAACATCACGATTATAGTTTCAAAGACAGCAAAAAGGATGGTGGCGTAAATGACTTTGATGCGCATGATAAACATGATACCAATCGGGACAGGCATGACGATCTCATCCCGGGGGTACGCATAGGCAAACGCCCCAAGGATGCCAAAAATCGCTCCCGAAGCACCAATAAGCGGAATTGCCGAATCGATGTTCAACAAGGAATGCGTCAGGGCACCGCAGACGCCAGTGATGAGATAAATAAGCAGAAATTTTTTTGGTCCTATCCGTTGTTCGAAGGCGATACCCATGAAAAAGAACACAAACATGTTCCCAAGGATATGTAAAAAATCACTATGGACAAACATGGAGGTAAATAAGGTGTACACGTTCGGGAACATTTCTAAAGAAAGATAGATTGGTCGAAACCCTAGTTCGTTGATGATCTGAGTTCGAAAGAACAGGCTGATCAGGAAGACAAAGAAATTCGCGATAATGATTGAATAGGTAAGTGTGATCTTTTTCAGATAAGCAACAACCAGTGTTCCAATCATGATAGCAATCGCAACAAGGGAGATCAAGGATGGTTGAAGAAATACTACGTCCATTTTCGTTTTCTCCAATCTCGTACGATGAATACGAGAGTGATGCAAACTACTACGGCAATCAGCACGAGGTATTTATAGTCTGCCCACGAGAAAACAGATGCTCTCATTTTGTAAGGTTCCAGGTTCCAATCCGAGAGGAACACAGTTGCATAATACGACGCTGCTTCTTGGTTCTTGACAAGGAGTCCTGCCTCACGGTTTTTTCGGACCGACTGTTCGTTCCAATTGATGCTGGAGATTAAAACGGTGGTGTTATCGATGATCATCCCTTTATTATGAATCGTGGTGAACGGGGACCAATCGCTGGAGATGCATTTTACTTTAACACCATACGTTTCAAGATACTCTTTGGTCTCATTGATTATCGTAATTGTTCCCTCATATTGTTCATTGTAATCAAGGATCACCTGAACAAGAACACCCTCTGATGATTTATTCACAAGGTGTTGGACAAACGGGCTGATCGTCTCATCCCAATCTCTGTAAATATAAAGTTGTTGGACATAAATGGTCGCTGTCGCAGCGTCAATCGCATCAAGGATAACCTGTTCACTGGTGTCCGGGGAAAAAACAGGTGTCACAGTGCAAGGTCCGGTGATGATTTCTGCTTTGAATTGCGGCAGATACGAGCCAGTTGGTATCTCATGATCCAGTGTAAACCACGGTGGATACGTCATATTCATCGCTTCGATAGGATAGCTGTCAGAATGAAGCGGGTTCCAATCATCCTGGAACACGTGCCAGAACCTTACCGCCACCTCTTTGTTTCGAACGACAATTCCCCATTCTCTGTTCCCGAAGCTTGGATTTTTTGGGACCCCGGTTTTCGCCCAATTGCAACTTTCAACAATAACGGTTTCATTATCAATAAGAAGGTATTTCGCATGGTCGAATTGATATCTGGCGTTCACGTGATTCTCATAATCACTGACGATGAATCGAATCAAACCACCTTGCGAGGCAAGGTCACCGAGGATGTATTTCTCTCGGTCGTCAATACCTCCGATGGGTGAGCCTTCCATGAAAAGACGGACCGTGACGTTCCGTTTGAGTGCGTCGAGTAGTTCTTGGTACAGATAAGGGTTTGTGAATTCATACATGTTCATATCAATGGAATGAAGCGCATTGCGAAGCTCACGTGTTATCGTTTCATAACTGTTATCTGGTGAAACAAAGGTGGTTATCTCCCCATTGAAAGTCATTGTTTGAACAGGGAAATCTGATTGTCCGATATGATAAATGCGATGATGAACCCAGTCCGATGCCGAGTTGGTATCAATTGGTGTTCCATTGATGCTGTTCCGCTTCAGGGTGACTCCCTGTCCTGATGCGGGAATCGAAGGTCCCTCCCAACCTGTGATGTACTCATCGGTGTCCCCATAGATGACAAGATCGATGAGTCTATGTGACGCGGTATAGAATCCAACAAGACCACCAGTGTTGCTGAAACTGACGGTTCTATAGGTGAGGAGCTGGGTGACTATCAATTCCGAATCCACTGCGTATTCAAAATCCGGCAGTATGGCGGTTTCCCAGAAAAACGCGGTAGCATTTTTTGTGATGAACCATGACGTCTGTGACGGCAGGATTGTTTCTTCCGGGAAGAGTATTTTTGGTTGATCATCAGGTTCTTTCCACGGCTTGTCGGTCAGATACCAACCTGAGACGTCTATTGTCTTGTTTGTAGGATTTAAGAGTCTGACATATTCGGCATTAATATTCTGATGAGCATCATAGTACAATTCGATAATAAGAATGGAGGGTGAAATGTCTTCGATGTTTTCTTCAGATTTAGGTTCTTCGTCTGGAGACTCCTTTGGTTCTTCCTCTTGTATCGTACGGATATTTTCGCTCCCTGGTGTTGGGCTGTTGCATTCAAAAAAATCAAGCAAGGAATCATCAGTATCGATTTCTTGATATCGCGCTAGCGTGTTTCCTTCCGAAACAATAGTGGAGGGACTACCAGGGACATCCTCGAAGTCCTCACCCCATTCGACCGCATCGATGAGGCTGCTGTCAAGGTCGAAGAGTATGATTTTTTCTTGTTGGTTGTTCAACCCGTACCCGCACAGCGTGCTGTCGTCGACAGATAGTTTTATTGCGTTGTCAGGTATTGTATATGTCTCATAGATAGTTGTTCCTTTATCGGTGATTATTGCATAATCCCCTGGTGGGATGATTGTGGTTCCATCGCCATTTTCAGTATCGGCAAGGATGCTATCTGTTTCTTTTTCGTCAGCGATCATCCATCCTGCGACATCAAAAGGTTCTGAGGTTGGGTTATACAGTTCAATCCATTCGTTCGTATTTTCATTTTCCAGAGGATGGAACATTACTTCATTGATCAGAAGCGTTTCTACTGCTGTTGCCTTCGCTGGTTGATGTGTCAGTGGCAAAACAAAACCAGAGACGACACAAAAAACAATTAAAATGTCCACATATTGTTTTTTTCGAATCATACAATTTTCTCCCAGACTTTTTTTTTTTGTTAAAGGGCGGGGAGGGATTTGAACCCTCGTAGGCGGATCTGCAGTCCGCCACATAGCCACTTTGTTACCCGCCCAAGTTGGTGTGTTATATGGCCAAAACTGGTGTTATGTGGCCAATGTGGTATGCCGAATATTCAATGGACTGTTTTAATGTTTTTGGTATCATGTTTACTGACACAATCCATATGAATCTTAAATTAAAAATGATTAAATCATAGTGTTTTATTTCATAAGTGTATAGATACGATGCAAAGAAAGAAAACATCCTCACTCATCCACAGGGATTACCACCCTGATACGAAATCAAGTCGAGAACCTCCATCGACAAAGGAATGCTACCACTGTCACCAGTTCAAGCCACTCTCAAGCTATCACAAGTGTCGACGAAAAAGGGGAGGCCTCTCTCACATCTGCAAACAATGTACCAAGAAACAAAGAATCCATTTCATAAAACGCTGGGCGAAAGAACGAACACGAACAAAGACACTGATTACAGAAAAACGATGCATCCACTGCCATAAAGTATTACCCATTTCAGAATTCACAGTAGCACGAGATTATAAGCAAGGACGGGACAATATCTGTCGATCCTGTTTTAAGAAAGCCGCTCAACAATACCGTAAAAAATGGATCGTCGAACGACAAGAGACCGGCAAGCCTATAAAAAAGAAATGCACCGTCTGCCGAAGAACGTTACCGGTCTCCTCATTTTACGACACTATCTCTATCAAGGATGGTTTGTACAACATTTGTAAAGAATGCGTCCTTGCTCAAAAACGTGACTTACAACAACGATGGAGGGAGGAGCGTACCAAGCAACCAACACCAATGCAAAAAATCTGTCACCAATGTTTCCGAACGCTCGCGATAACAGCCTTCCATCCTTCAGATCATACCAAAGACGGCATTGAGAACATCTGCAAAGACTGTGACACTCAACGACGCCGGAGCCTTGTTCATCGTTGGTCTGAGCATCGCAAAAAACACCCCTTACAAATCGAAGAAAAAACCTGTCCTCGATGCCAACAACGTCTTGCTATCTCCTTTTTCTATCCTAATGAAGCCCAAAAGGATGGCTACAGCCAATACTGCAAAACCTGCGGCCAAGAACTCAGCCAGGGCTATAAGGAAAAATGGGAACGACAGCGAAGACGACGCCCCTTAAATGAGAAGACAGCGCAATGTGAGATGTGCCAAAGCATCCTTCCTCTTACGAAGTTTCATCGAAATCGCAGTTACAAATCAGGACACTCCCCAGTCTGTATCCCATGCACACACCAACAAGTCAAACGCTACATCCAGAAATGGCAAGCGGAACGGAAGGCGCCGCCATCGGAGAAACAATGTCGGCAGTGCCATCATATCCTGCCCATTAACAATTTCAGGAGGAACCGAGAACGAAAAGATGGCATTGACCACCTTTGTAATGCATGCTACAAGGAAAACATGAGGGTGTACATCGCCCGCTGGGACAAGGAACATAAAGAAAAAGAATTAGATCTTAACTTGTTTCAGACGTTTGAAAAAACCTGCACCACCTGTCAACGAACGCTCCCTCTCTTTATGTTTTATACGCAGAAATGGTCAAAAAACGGGTATACGGCAGCCTGTAAAGACTGCGTGCGAAAACAGGTGAATGTGTATCTTGAGCGGGTGAAGAGTCAGCCGAAGATAATTCCCAAGGAAAAAGTATGTCATGCCTGCAAACAGCTGTTTCCAGCTTCAGCATTCAATCGCAGTCTTCACACTCCAGATGGCCTCTACATCTATTGTAAATCATGTTGTAACAAGAAACAACGTGAGTATCTTTCACGGCCTGGAGTTCGTGAACGGTACCGAAAACAGAACCGGTTAAATAAACTTCCAAAATTAAAACCTAAGGCTGTATATATTCGTCCAAGAAAAAAACAGTCTATTTGAACTCAATCTATCTTAAATTCATCCAGATACCTTGCAAATCTTTTTTTAGTTCTGGTATGTAACTTTTGTTACCCGACCCGCCTCCTGTTCGAGTATGTCGTGAATTCAATGGTTGGTTTGAACTGTTTTGGTCAGATAACTACTAGTAAACTGTTCATCTCATCGATAGAGAGATCTTCTCTGAGGAATTCATTTGATACTGTAATCCTATTTTTTTTACGTATGAGAATCGATGATTCTGGGGGAATCATACCAAAATCAAATTCTAAGATGTATATGCCGTGATTGTCAAAGGATAAAAAGGAAAATTCAACAGAGGAAATTTAAAGAAATTATTTTAATGCCAGTCTTACGATATCGGTGTTAATAAAGGTTTGAGGTCACGATTGAAACTAGAAATTCTGTATGGAATGATACCGATGCCGTCATTGTTAGTATCAACAACATATCTCCAACGTAGTCCGATGTAATCATCCCAATAATTATGAGACCAGATATTCCGCGCAGTTGCATCATTATTTCTAGCGTTGATTTTATTGTCAACAAAGTTATTGTAAGAGATTGTATTGTGGATCGCGAAAGGCCAAAGCCAAATTCCAACATAGTCGCTTTGTGAGATATTATTGTCTCGAACGGTATTGTCTCGTGCCTGGCAGAGCCAGATTCCAATATCATTACCGATGAGACTGTTGTTTTCAATGACATTATAGGAGGAATTGAAGATGATGATCCCGTACCATTCTGATTTGATAAGCAGGTTATCATGGATATGATTCCCGGAGGAGGCAACATAAATTGCTGCATCATCATGGCTGTTCGCTTGTCCTGCATCAATTGTGAACCCTGTGACTTCCACATTGTTCGCAATTATTTTGATAGCGACCCTCGCCCCACCCGTAAGGAAGACATCACCTTTATTTTCTCCAACAAGCCGGATGGCCTTGTCGACCACAACGTTCTCGTGATAATCCCCTCTATGAACTAACACAGTGTCACCATCATATGCGAGATTGACTGCGTCTTGGATATTGGTAAGATTCCCAGGACCACTCCCGCCGACATGCAGAATGATGCCATCATATGGTTGTTCTGGGGGTTTCACTGGGGATGTTGGTCGACTCATCTCAAGAGAAATATTCAACTGATGGTGAGGGCGTCGTAGTCGCTCAATATAGAGTCTTGCACCCAACAGATGTGAGACAATTTCAATGCTAAATCCCGTAGCCTGTGGGGATCGAATCCGGGCTACTTCTAGAGATACGAAACGTGTCGTTGGATATTGCCTGAAGGGACCGATAGTACAATTACCCTGTAGGGAAATATTTTGATTGGAATCAGTGTAATAACCTTCTACAATACCAGCTGTTTGAATGCCGCCTGCACCGCAGCATAGGCGCGAAGCCGGATAAATGACAAGCACACCAAGATACGGTTCAGTAGTGGTTGTGAGGGAAAGATGAAGGGTTTTGTCTCCACCACGGGCGGTTATATCCATATCCAGGGGATAATACGTATCTGTCTCGGGAATATAGAGAAGCCTTGTATATTTGACACTGAGATTAGCTAAGTCCCAAAACGTCTGTCCATCTGGTGTCAGCGAGACTTCACCACCCATCGTATGGAAAAAGCCTAAGTGCACGCTCCATCCATTCGTAAACGTACCCCAGATCCAATCATAACCGTAATGATTTGATGTACTAAGCTTCAGTTGACTAGAAGTCCTCGACTGTTCAGTCCAGATCCATTTCATGAAAGGTATGATTTTAGGTAGATTTTTCACAAATGCTCTGAACTCTGAAGGTGATTTGAGTGTTATTAAATAGGAAAAGTTTCCCCATAGATGTTCATAATATGCGTTTCCGTCTGACCGAGATGTTGTCCCGTTGAACGTGATGTTACCTATGACATCGAGTCGAGGGATGAACCCATACCGAGCCCATCCTAACCCCCAGGGAAAATACCCGTTGCTTATATTTTGAGCGACCCAGTGTGACGATGAGGTGGCATTCAAACTAATGTTCATGATGAAGCTTTTATCCTCGTTCTCAACATACACTGAATATGACGGATAAAGTCCTTTTATTGTACAATTGCCAAAACTTATGTCTAGTTTATTTTTTTTGAACGAGAATGGACCTGATTGATTGTCTTTGTTTACAAAGGACTGAGTGAAGTCAAAGACCTGTCCGGTATCCCTGTTAAAACAATAAAAGAGTAAGAGGACGACATTGATGTCACTTCTGTTTACTGCTTTTGTCGAATATTGGAATTCGGTAAGTATGTCTAGATGCGTTCCCGATTGTAATGTCACTGAGGAATGGAAGCACCACCATTCGCAGCCACATGGAAAGTGATCTCCCTCTTCATCAGGGGTGAAATGTGATTGATTGTTGTTTTCAGTTGCAGACGTAGTGCAGGGTGAGGGCAGTCGACAATAATACAAAAAGGATTATAATCGCAATCCATCTCGAATTGTTTTTTAAAAAATTATTATCAGATTGTGAATGTTGTTCCTCCATTTGAATATTATTAACTATCAAATAATATATTAATTTTACTACTGGAGTATCAGTTTCTTGTCTGCGGTTCTACAAAGCTGGAATACACATTCAATTCGTTTTATTTAGACATATTTTCTAGTCGTCTCTTCGATTGATATCGCTCCATGAAGAAATCTATCTATGACGATCGAACGCAAATGTGTCCTTACCTTCAGTGTGGATGTGTATTTATTGAATGAATAACATTCTAATAGGAGAAGATTGTTATAAAATTGTATAATGGGGGAAATGCGATGAAAAAGGAATGGATTATCTTTGTTTGTTTACTGATTCTCCTCAATTTATTTACAGGACAGATTTCATCAGGTGTTATACCAATTCCTCCTCCGACACCACCCCAACAACCTCTGAACGGACCTGGAGGATCAAATTATTCCCATGCAGGTGTTATCGTCCAGAGATATGGACTAGGTGTTCTGCAGTATTGGATCTTTGAGCCTACTGATCCAAAGCCAGCTACTGCTCCGTTAATTGTTTTTAATCATGGATGGGGGGCAATGGTTCCGTTTTGGTATCAAAATTGGGTTAATCATTTAGTTAAACGGGGTAATATCGTGGTGTATCCTCGATATCAACAATCGTGGTTACCACCCGGATTTTTGCATTTTTATTCAAATGCAATAACAGCGGTAAAAAATGCTCTAAATGAATTAGAACAAGGAGATCATGTTACACCTGAACTTGATCATTTTGCTATTGTTGGGCATTCTATGGGTGGTGGTATCACTTGTGATATGGCTGCTTTGGCTGAATCTGAGGGATTACCTATCCCAAAAGCTATAATGCCGATACATGCAGCAATTTGGAGAACTAATCTTAGTTTAATACCTGGTTCAACCCTGATGATAGTTATTTATGGGGAAGATGATCCCCTCATAAAGGAAGGGGTGGAAAAACAGATTTTTTATGGAGCAGATAAGATACCCTTAGAAAATAAGGACTTTGTGACTCAGGTTACCGATACATATGGTTATCCTGGTCTTAGGGGTGATCATTCTGCGCCCCTTACTCCGACGATTCCATTAGCCGGGTTTGGAAAGACTGATGCGATGGATTATTATTCTACCTGGAAACTGTTTGATGCACTCACCGATTATGCTTTTTATGGGATAAACAGGGAATATTGTTTTGGGAATACCTCCGAGCAGCGGTTCATGGGCCTCTGGAGTGATGGAACACCGGTGAAGGAGTTAAAAGTAACTGATTCTCCTTAAGTTTTCTTATCAAAAAATAAAGAAAAAAAGGTTTAAAAAATTTCTTCAGTTGTATCTGAGATATTACAGCAGAAAATGGGAAGGAAACCGCTTTGTTATCCGCCTGGGAATTGAGGATATAAAAAAAAGGATTTCTAAAAGTTTTTAGAAATTTTGTATTTTTCATGACAAAACAAGAAGAGGAGACGCGAGTTGTATCGGTTTTCTTCATCCTCTGATATCATATGGTTCCCGTGCGGGTTTCCAGTCAAAATTAACGAACGGGATCCTTTTATGGATAATCATACCGCCGAACTGTCCTGGGATAATTTTTGGTAAGATGCGAGTCTTGTTCCAGTAGTTCTGTTGCCATTTGGAAAAAAATGAGCTGGTAAAATAGGCTGGCAGTTGGTTTTCAAGCAAGTTGTTCTCCTGGACAACGGTAAATAATGTGAACAGAAGATTAATCCCAACCGTATTATTTGTGATGCTGTTCCGTATGATATAATTTTTAAACATCGCTGCTTGAATCTCAATACCAGATCCTTTTCCATTCCCATCGATTCTGTTCTGGGTGATGGTGACGTTTCCTGTGATAACATTGACGATACCAGATGAACAATCCAGTATGGTATTATTCGAAATAATGAGCGACTCAGAAGATGTTATGAGAATACCGTATTCACAGTTTTTCACATTATTCTCACTGATGTTGACAGACCAACAGTCACTTATATAGATTCCATTAATAAACTCATTATAACGGCTTTCAACGGTAAATCTCTTGAAATCAGCGCTCGTCTCATCGATATGGACTATCTCTGATTGGTTTTCACCTACGATGAACGTTGTGTTTCTATCTTCACCGCAGACAACAATTGATTTTTTAATGTCAATACTTTCATTATACCATCCGCTATACACGTAGACGGTGTCTCCTTCGCTGGCATTGTCTATTGCATCCTGAATCCGCGTATAGTTTTCTAGGCCACTTCCACCAACATATAACCAAGTCCCTCTAGAGGTCGGCATCGATAACCTCTCCATATCGTATGCAGTGGATGGAATAACGCAGGTTCCTATAAAGAGGAGAATGGCTCCTAGGGTCATATATTTCTGTAATACTTGTGTTCTGCTCAAGATTTTGTACACCTTACTATATTATTATAAGATTCATCCTTTAAAAATATATCTGCGACTTTTTTTTCAACCTGTAAAAGATTCTATCTTGCGACTAGCTTTTTATATACACATTGAAATCACTGGTTTGGTGAACAAATGAAGTATGTTCTGTTATATTGGTCTCGATATGGGCATAATAAAAAACTGGTCAACTCTTTGTCAGAGATGCTGAAAAAGAAAGGGGCAGAAACACAGATTTTAATGACTGGGGAAGCACATCCAACAAGCTTGCCAGATGCAGACCTTTATGTCTTCTCAGCTGCCGCTGAAAAATTTAACCTGCAGCAAGATATGAGGTCGTTCCTCAAGAATCTTTCAGGGGTGAATGGGAAAAAATATGGGATTATGAATACCCATGCGATGAAAAAGAACCGTCTTGAGAAGATGGAAAAAATCCTTTCGAAGAAGGCCATGATCAAGGTAGCTGAAGTCGATTTTCAGGTGGGAAAGAATCTTACGAGTGGAAACGCGTTCATTGGAGACTGGGAATCCAAACTTGAGGAGTTTGCCAAGAAACTATAAAATATATATATTTGTATATCTTCCAATAGGTTTGCATCCAATCTTGTTGTCAAATCGCCGCCGAATACTTACTATTGCTCTGGTGACCTATCGTCTTTTCGTCGCTCAATATTTAAAATAAGATGAAAAGAAGTATATCGGTTGGCTTAATCAGCAGCCGTACCTGTCTTTTTTTTCTCATGGGGGAGAAACGATGAATTTTCTTTTCGGTACACCCTCCATTCGAATGTATAATACAGCATATTGAGTGCAGCGACACTTACGATAAGCATGACGTATTTATCCATATGAAGTGAGAATTCATACTCATTCCAAAATGTCGTCATCACCAGGCCACCACCAAGCAAACCAAACACCCAGATCATCGTCATAATGGTAAAACCAATATTGAGAAGAAATCGTTTCATCTCACCTTTTTTATAATAGGAACCAAGCTGGGCAAGAAGAACTATGACGAGTGCTGATGGAATAACCCAGTAGATACGCATATACACCCGGTCTGAGGGAAGCTCTGGATATTCCTGAAGGACTAGAAGAAGAGAACAGACCGGGATCAGGAAGTACAAACAGAAAGCAAGACCGGCTTTTGGTGTGACGTAATGGTTCTTATGCGACATATTCTATCCCGACCTCCTGGATGCGAAACACAGGATTGTTTCCTTCAAAACCGACGAGAAACGAAACAGTGAATTCAAAGGCACCGCTGACGATAAGGAGTGGTGTGATGATCTGGCAGGTGATGTTTTTTAGCGTCTCCGAATATGTTGTGATGGTCAGGTTAAATACGAAGCCGTTCCCCGATGAATAATAAAACTCTGGGATGGAAAACAATGAAAAAATATCTGATACGGTCGTTATTGACTTATTCTGAGTGATGTTGAAGAGAGTGCAAAGACCTTGTATTCCCGTCTGGATCGTTCTATTATCCGAGAGATTCAGAGGCGGTTGAGACCAGGGGATATCGATTGCTTCATTGGCGGTGAACTCAACTAACCCGAACATGTAAAGTGCGTCGATATCAAGGAGCAACTGCAAAGTCGTGTTTTTATAAATCAGACTGAACCAATCAAAAAAAGAGATGGTGTCAAGATCGATAGGTATCAGCAAATCAAAGGTGGTATTGGTTCCTCGCAGCACCACCAAATCTTGCTTTTCATAAGAGATGAGAGGTGTGCGATCCTTTTTTACTAACTGAGCAGAGATATCGATATCACGGATATCATAAACACCTTGATTATTCACAGAAAATGAGGTGCGAAACAGGATTTCCTTTTGCAACGGGTCTATCGACCATTCAATTTCCTCTTCTGTAGGAAGTGTTACCGAAATGCCTTTCGTCGCAATAGTAAAAAGATTACCGATGGTAAGTGAAGCAATCAGACCAGCCATGATAAGGGCAACGACTCTCAAATAGGTGAGTTGTTGCCGGTTCATTACTCTTCGCCTTCTCCAGTGGTTTGAATATTTTGGTTAAAGGTTCCGTTCAGGTCCCGCATTGTCATACGGTCATTGAGAGTATCGGTACAGCTTCTTTTCTTGTGTTTTTGCAGGAAAAAGAAATTTGAAAGAACAATGAGAAATACCCAGGAGGTGCAGCTTCTGTTTTTGCAGGGGGAAAAAACAGATCTTGCGTGATTCAGGGTTTTCACCAAGTACAGATACCTCCCTAATAATTCTATGATACTGTTTGTCATTGCTTCTATTAAGATGTATCGAGGTATCTTTACAAAATGATAAAATGCCGTAGATATAAAAATCATGATGTGAGTTTTTTTGAAAAATAAAGTCTTTGTTGAATTTTATTCATTCCATAATAATGAGAAAAGCCTGAAATCGATTTCTAAATAATATGATGATTTTGCCTAAGAAGTAAATCAAATCAAAGGTGGTTCATTAACAATCCTTAAATATAATTCATCGGTTCTTCATCTTCAAAACGGGGGAGATTATGAGTGGGCTATTTGGTGTCGTAAGCAACAACAACTGTATATCAAGTTTGTATTATGGAACCGATTACCATACTCATTTGGGGACCGAGTATGGTGGTATTGCGTTTATCGAAAAAAACGGAATGCCGGTCAAAAAGATCCATGATATAAAAAATTCACAGTTCAAGTCGAAGTTCTATGAAGGGTCTGACAAAATCAAAAGTCATTTGGGGATAGGAGTCATTTCAGATAGAGACCCCCAACCATTAACGTTTGAAAGCAAATTCGGCGCATTTGCTATCTGCTCCGTTGGTCTGGTTGCTAATAAAGAAATTCTGGCTAACGAGCTGATCGAAAAAGGGGTGACCTTCAGTGAAATCGACCGTGGTGAAATCAACACAACTGAGCTGGTCGCTCATTTGATTAATGACGGAAAAAGCATCTCGTATGGGATCGAACGGATGTATGACAGGATCATCGGGTCGATTTCTTTGTTGCTTTTAACGAAGAAAGGGATCTATTGTGCTCGGGACCGTAATGGGGTAACACCTCTCACAATTGGGCAGAAAGCAGGCGAAGTTGCCGTCGCTAGTGAAACCTGCGCGTTCCCCAACCTAGGATTTGCTGTTAAAAAATATATGACGCCTGGGGAAATCGTCTTCATCAGTAAAAATGGAATTGAAGAAAAAAAGAAGGGACGCCCTCTGAGTAAAATTTGTGCGTTCCTTTGGATATACACCGGTTTTCCCGCATCTTCTTATGACGGCATTAATGTTGAAAAAGTCCGGGAAAACTGTGGGATGTTTTTAGCAAAACGGGATTCTGTGAAAGCAGATCTTGTTTCAGGGGTTCCAGACTCCGGGGTCGCCCATGCAGTCGGGTATGCCATCGAATCAGGGATTCCCTACCGCCGGGTGCTTATCAAATACACACCAGGATATGGTCGGAGTTACACGCCACTTTCCCAGGAATTGCGAGATCGTATCGCATTGATGAAGTTAATCGCAAACGATGCGATTGCACAGGGGAATAGGATCGTGCTCTGTGAGGATTCTATCGTCCGGGGGACCCAGTTGAAGAATTATACGGTCACTAAGCTTATGCAGGCTGGTGCAAAAGAAGTCCATGTGCGACCAGCTTGTCCTCCACTGATGTTTCCCTGCGTCTACAACTTATCTACCCGATCCATCCAAGAGTTGGTCGCCCGGAGAGCTATCCGGGCTCTTGAGGGAAAAGATATCGAGGATATCACTGAGTATATCGACCAATCCTCTGAGAAATATAAAAAGATGGTGGACTGGATCGCCAAAGACCTTGGTGTCACCTCCTTGCAATATCAACTGTTAGACGATATGGTCAAAGCAATCGGACTACCGAAGGAACGCTTATGCCTGTATTGTTGGATCGGCCGAGGAGTACAAAAAAACCTGCAGTCGTTTCAAGACGCAAAAAATAAAGAGATCCTTGCTTGTCAGTAATCTTCAGATAGTGTTTCATAAATAGAAGAAAAGAAAAGAGATAGTAGTTTCCTTTATCGTTCCCTTAGTTGATTTGATTTCAGGTTCAGATTCTACCTTACGCAAGAAGAGTTTGAGGACTCCGCCTATGAATGCTGCTTTCACAGTCGCCATTGGTCTTTAGAAGAAACTTTAATAATAATCCATGTCGTTTCAGGGAAAAAGAGATAATTCAAGGATACATCTAAAGAGGAGCAGCGATGGGAAACAAAGTAGGATATTGTCGTGTACTATTTTTTGTAACCTTGTTCAGTTTTCTAGCAGTATTGTCAGCACCATCTCTTCAAGCGGTGGACTATTACGCGGACCTTACCATCACCGTCGATCTCTCTGGTTTTGTCACCATCGACGGACTTACCAATTACCCAAATCTCACTATACAGAACACAGAGCAATATACATCGAAACAACAGAGTTATTGGCTCTTAAATATCACAAAACTGGAAACATTCTCTGAGTTTGTCTATGACCTTACCCTGCCAAAAGGTTCCTCGATTAGCTACATTCGGTCATCTGGGTCGCTCCGTATTGAAGAAGACCTCGGCAGCCTCATCATCAGAGGATTTGGGGAAAACGAATCGTTCTCTCTCCTTGTTCAGTATCAAATAGAAAAACAAGGCGACTCGATATTGCAGGACAATATCGTCTATGTCATCTTGCTTCCCGCGATACTCCTTGTTACCTTTCTTATCCTATTTTTTTACCTCAAAGAGAAAAAAACCAAGGACCTACCGCCTAAAATGGATAGAAAAGAACCTCTTGGAGAACTGAAAGGGTTAAATCACCGACAGAACCAGATCATACAGCTTTTGCATGCGAGAAACATCCCGATGACACAAACCGACATACAAAAAGAACTCCAGATCCCTAAAGCATCCGTCTCCAGGAATATCCACGGATTAGAACGGAAAGGTCTGATCGAGAAAGAACAGATAGGGATGTCAAATCTCATTCGCCTGAAAAAACAATAGAGTTTTTTGTAATTATCTCGGGTTGTTCCGCTTTGTTCCGGTGAGATTAGATAAGCTGTTTCATCCAATATATACCTACGAGCCATGCAGAAATGGCACATAAAAGGTGAAAATCACATGAAAAAAATAACCAATCTCTTACTGGTGCTGATGCTGATGGGATCTATCGTCTCGTTGGCATTCGCAGTTGAGGCAGATGAAGGCAACCAAGGCAACCCTGTAGACGATGAATCAAATGATCCGGTCAATGAAACAGGCTCCCCCAAGAAACATCATTTTGATAACGAGACAGAACGTGAAGTAGGCATCATGAACAACTCACTTGGCGCTCGTATCAGACTGCTCCAATTAGAAAAAGCGCTTCTGACAAACATACTCAAAGGAGTCATGACCATCCAGGTTCTCAAAGGACTTAATGTGACGACCTCAGAACTTGAAGAAATCCTTGAGAATCTCAGCGATGTCCTGGATGCAGTACGAGCAGTTGACCCTACCGCAAACGACTCGGTACTTGTCTTCGTCCAGTTGAAAAATGACTCAAGAAATCTTACGAAACAATTCCGAGATTCGCTGCGATCATTACTCGATAATGAGACTATCGCGATGATAAAAGAGCAACTCAAAAATATGACCAGTGACGAGCTTCAGAATTGCAGTATGAGACTGAGACATTGGATTCGACAGTTCAACCACAACCAGCTCTACAGGCTCTACAGTTTCATCGGAGAGACGAACACGTCTGTTATCAACGATTATATCAACGGCAATATCAGCTTAGATCTGGTGAAACTGCAGCTTCATAAGATGGTCAATCAGATGACCAAAGAAAAACGACACATGATCTTCTCAGAGGTTAAAGAGGAGAACATCAAGAAAAAAATCCATACACAGGCGATGCTTGAAGACATCGGACGCCATGGGGAAGGAAATGGTCATGGAAAACCCAATTAGGATGACCGGATCAGGTGTGATAGAGAATGAATAAGAAATTAATATCTCTCCTCTTCGTCTTAGTCCTTCTAGTCTCAGTGACCATCTCCTATGCATATTTCAGTCAGCCATCTGCAAGCGATGATAACCAAACCGATATGGGTAGCAACATCGATGATGACACCGTTTCATCAGAAATTGATGCAACGTTGCTTGATGAGAGCGAAGGCGTTGAAATAGGGGATATGATTTAGAACGAAAGGATTACCATCCTTCCTTCTCTTTTTTTTTTTTAACTGTTTTTTTTTGAACACCAGGTTGATTTGAGATAGTTACGGTTTTTTTGCCATCACTTTGATGCTGACAAAATATCCCTCAAGCTTCCTGAATTCATCCTCCGTGACGCCTGTCTCTTCCAGGACCGCTTGCGTCCGAGGTTTATGGATGACGACATCGATCTGGTATGAGGATTCATCGGTTATAATGATGTCAGTGAAACCTGCGTCCTTAATCAGCTTCAGGTACCGGTCTTTCAGGATCGCCCCTGAGATACAACCGACGTATGCTTCCACCGAATTCTTTATTTTTTCCGGGAGATCCTTCAACAGTACGATATCAGACACGGCAAGACGCCCTCCTGATCTGAGCACTCGAAACGTTTCTTCAAACACCTTCTTTTTATCAGGAGAAAGATTGATCACGCAGTTGGAGATGACGACATCGACCGAGGTATTTTCAACAGGGAGTTTTTCAATTTCACCGCGGCGGAACTCCACGTTGGTGTACCCTGCTTTTTTTGCGTTTTGTCTAGCTTTGCGGAGCATCTCTGGTGTCATGTCAACGCCGATGACCTTACCTGTAGGTCCGACTTTGTTTGCTGCCAAAAAACAGTCGAATCCTGCCCCAGACCCGAGATCAAGGACGATTTCACCTGGTTGTAATGATACAATGGCTGTCGGATTTCCGCAGCCTAATCCAAGGTTTGCTCCATCAGGGACTGAATGTAATTGTTCATCGGTGTACCCGATTGTTCTGCTGATCTCATCTGGTGTATTTGCTTTTCCACAGCAGACCTCGATTGATCCGCAGCAGGTTGTTTCTTGTTTTGCTATTTTTGCGTATCCTTCTCGTACTTTCTTTTTTATTTGTTTCTGTTCCATATTTTTCAACACCATTTCATTTCTTCAGAGTATTTCTTTCATGATCGGGCCTAGGAGGTCTTTTACCATAGGTTCGATATCGTCTACTTTGATTAATGATAAGCAACAGACCTTTCCACCCTTCTCCATAGCAATCACAGCGAGTTTATCACCAGCCTTGATACCGGCTTTTTCTCTGAGTTCCTTTGGGAGCACCATCTGTCCTCTTTCGTCGACGCTGACGACGGATTCTACTTTGCAACACCCAAGCGATTGGTTCTTTGAAGGAGAGCATGTTTCTTTTTTGCTTTTCTTTTGCATGTTGGTTCCCTTGTCGTCTGCTATAGAATTCAGAATATTTAAATTTTTCTGATAAATCAGAATATACTGAATATTCATTGGATGAACCTCCGCAGCGTTTCTGCCTTAAAAAACCACAACAATACATATGTAGCAGCAACCATATTTCATACTGTCCCATGAACAAAGAAAACAAAACAAAATTTTCCAACGTCTACGAAGATACCAAACGAGCAGAAGCATACTCAAAACTCAAATTCGACAAAACCTATTACTTAGCCTACAGAGACCTTCCAACAATTATTACCAACCTTGCCCAAGGGAACACCGCTCTCGATTTCGGCTGTGGCACCGGGCGGTCCACGCGATTCCTGCAAACACTCGGGTACAAGACTATAGGAATCGACATCTCAGAAGAGATGATCACCATCGCGCGACAACTCGACCCTGAAGGAGAATACCACCGAATCGACGATGGTGACTTCAACCGATTTCCCGCCTCATCCTTCGACCTTATCCTATCAGCATTCACCTTTGATAATATCCCAACAATGGAAAAGAAAATCAGACTGTTCAACGGTCTTTCAAAACTGATAACACAAAACGGTACGATCATAAACCTTGTCTCATCACCAGAGATATACACCCATGAATGGTCATCGTTCACGACAAAGGATTTCCCAGAGAACGCCAAGGCAAAAACCGGTGAAATCGTCCGCATCATCACAACAGATATAGCAGATAAACGCCCCTGCTATGATATCTTCTGGTCCGAGGAAGACTACGCCACCGTCTATTCGAAAGCCAGCCTGTATATACTCAAAAAGTACAAACCATTGGCAACAGGAAAAGAACCATATCAATGGATCAATGAAACAAAATTGGCACCATGGACCATCTATGTCTTAAAAAAGAAGACGTAATGCTTTTCTCCATGCCTCACAGAAATCTCTTTTCTACAATCCATAGCCTGATTCTAACAACTCGGTTAACCGAGAGACAAAACGCACCAACGGACTCCCATCAACGACACTATGATCAACTGTGATAGTCATATGAAGATACTCCCTGATCTGGATTGAGTCATCCACCACCCCTGGTTTCTTTGTAATACCCCCGACAATAATTAATGTCGCAATCGGACCACCCATCCCAATCGCCCAACCCGGAAAACACCCTTTCATCCCAATCGCAGTGACTCCAACAGTCCCGAAATGCTTCTTTTTTGACAACCCTCTGCGTCTCATTAAACGAACACCGAATTTCTTCAACCAGCCTGGTGCATTAATCGCCCAACGCTCAAACCCAGTGAGATCCTCCCCAAGCACTTCTGTGGATGGATCAATGACCTGATGTTGCACCGTCCGAATCTCCTTGGTAATCTCAGCAACGGTTTTTTCATTCGCTTTCCGAACGATATAGGCAAGAGGCCGCTGCTCACCACCGACATTCCGTTCCACCGGAATCGGGATATCGACATCCTCAAAGGAAACAATCTTCTTCCGACCTACTCGATAGGAGTTCATCTGTTTATGCTCAAAGACTGCTTGACTGACACATTTTACAATCCAACCGGTAAAGGAAATATCCTGTTTTCCTTTCAACGCAACAATCATCTCACGAGCCTTTGTGACATCGATCTCCAGTAACGCATGGATAGCTAACTTTCGCTTTCCTTCCTGAGAAACAATAGTGATATCCTGACGTGCTTTTGTAAACGCTGTGACTTCATACTTACCAATCTTATCCATACAATCACACCTTCGATACTTCTTCGATTCAAATACTTTTTCGCAGGAACTCTTATTACCATAAACACCCGTACATGTCCTTGTGGCTTTGAAAAAACAACCATTACTTCTCATAGAAAACTGCGAACCAAAACTCTCAGAATGGCTCATGCTCGAATATAGACACGCAGCAAAACTCTGGGATGGAAAACTTACGTTCACCAGAGTTACTGATACTAAAACCGCAAAAGTCTTACGAACGCTTGGATCTGTGAAAAAAGAAAACGCAAAAGACCTATACTCGGAT